>Ga0315288_10012729_pt1 | contig 10557 bp, 14 predicted proteins | sample YL17G11_20_MG_FD_203454 | JGI IMG/M metagenome (GOLD analysis project Ga0315288, IMG submission 203454) | Sediment microbial communities from Yellowstone Lake, YNP, Wyoming, USA - YL17G11_20 | ecosystem: Environmental > Aquatic > Freshwater > Lake > Sediment | place: USA: Wyoming | collected...
ACTTTAACTTCATCTATTAAACCATCATAAAAGTTAGTCGCAGTTGCGGCAGGTTTATCACAACCGACAAAGAATTCTGAAGCAGTATCGGTCATACCAGTTATGGCTCCCGTTGCAGTTCCTACTGAAACAGAAGTTAAGAAGAATGTCGCTGTTTTGGCCGAAGCCTCCCAAGATACTCCAACTTGTTGCCATATACCAGTTAATATATTGGCTTCTTTGGCCAAAGTTTCATAGGCAGTTCCGTTACTAGAAACTGCAAGTCTTAACTGATAGGTGGTATTGGTAACTAAATTATTATCTTGAGTTACATCCAAAGTCGGAGTTGTTGTGCCTGTATAAGAAGTATAATAATCAAGATGGATACGACCAGTACCACCACTCCCTCCATAACCGTAACCAGTTCCTCCATAAGCAAGAACTAATGCCGTTCCCAAAGTAGCCGTTTGAGTCTTCAATAGAATTGCTCCCCCAGCTCCTCCACCACCTCCAGCAATAGTACCCAAACTACCTCCACCTTGTGTGCCATTGCTACCGACCGTTACTATATATCCACTTACGGTTACGGTTGCACCAGTTACGAATATTATTCCAGCTCCATTGCCACCAATTCCTCCACCGTCTTGTCCATATGCAGCACCTCCGCCTCCGCCTCCCCCAAAAGTCATTGTTGTTAAATCTGTAGTGCCAGAAATTGCTCCTCCTTGACCAGATATTCCTCCATTTTTGGTACCAGTTGCCCCTACTGTTCCATTTCCACCCCCACCACCTCCACAGCTATAAGAACCTCCGCCTGCGTTTGCGCCTCCAGCACCATTTCCGTTAGCACTTGTTTTTACAGACGAAGCCCCAGTCGTTCCTTCGCCACAATATGATGTTTCACCACCACCATCGCCAGCTCCTCCCCGAAAACCTTTGCCAGTAGCCGTTATCGTCCCCGTAACCGTAACCGTTCCACTTGCCAAGAAAGCCAAAATACCTCCCGTACTTCCATCCCACGCTTTAGCTGTTAAGGTTTTACCCGAACCAATCGTAACATTACTAAATTGTCTAAGAACTAAAACCTGTGCTCCTGCTATATAAGTTGCATTAAGGGCGTTGGCGAGGGTTATTAGTCCTGCACTATAACCCGCAATCGTATTTCTCTGCCAAGTTCCTGCTCCAGTTCCCCGTGATTGATGGATTAAAATAATCTGGTCTGTGGCAAAAGATGTATTTGTAGCATGAATATGGGTTTCTCCTGTAACTCCCGTACAAGTTGCATCAATTAGTGGTGTACCAGGAAATCCATCATCATATATATCACTTGCAGCAAGACTACCAGCAGTCCCGAATGTTTCAGTTCCAGCCCCAAAGTATCCCGATACGCAAGCTATATCAAATTTATAAGCCCGCAGATTACCAGTTCCAGTCCACTTTGAAACTAAGGTCATTGTATTACCAACTGTGGGTAGAGTGGTTGGTTTGATTTGTGCCTCGATTGATATATCTCCAGTAAGTGAAAGATGGTCTGTATCTGCACAATAAGCATATTGAGAAGAAGCTGCAACTAAACTTAGTGAACTGGTATTAAGCGGAACTCCGCCCTGTGCTCCTAAAAAGTCATCTGTAAAAGTTGGAGTAGTTGCCGACATTGGGCCATATCTTCCAATAACTTTATCTTCTGTGTAATAGAAAAAATCATCCTCTGGATTATAGGAAAGTCCGTTGCCATGGGAAGTGTTTATCGTTCTTAAAAGCGAATAAGACCTTGCAGAGGTTCTTTTATAGAAGTTTCCAGTATCTCCATAGGCATAAACATCTAAAGTGGGATTATAAACATCTGCCCATTTGATTAAATCTGTAACAACTGTACCAGACTCCTTAATAGTTCTGGGAAGAATCATTACGTGATGGGGTTCGGTTCTTACATCTATGGAACGGCCAAAATAGAAACTATCGGCAAGAGGACTTTCGTGTCGAAAATCCGAAATGGTTGAAAATCTGTCCCATGTTTTTAATACTTTCATTTTGATACATTTTGATACATTTAGCTTAGAGTTGTGCCTAAAATTTTCCAATACAGACTTCTAGGCCTTGCCAGTTTGTTAATCAAGACACTTTTATCTCTATTTTCATAATTCTTAATAAGCCCAATTAAACCCCCAGCGATATTTTTGTCGTTCTTATCTCTTGAAGTATTGCTCCTTGAACCTGTCCAGAAAAGATTATCAAAAACATTTGCTGTAGTTTGGTCATTTCTTAACCCTCCGTAATAATCAGCCGCAGTTCCGTTAGCTAAAAGGATGTGAGCTTCTTCGGGAAGTTCAGGGCTTTCTCCTATTCGATAAGTCGAGGTTGCAATAGTTGCGGCGTTCCAGGGTCTATCTAAAGTAATATGAGTAGCGTCTGTAAATCCTGCCACCCTGTACCAGTATCCCTGCCCTGGTATGGTGGTATCAGTAATTGTGAACCATCTGCCTACCATTCCCGCTGTCCAGGTGGTACTTGTCCCTACCACAGAGGTACTTGAATTAGTACAAAGGGCTGTTCCGTCGGTATAGTCAGCCACTGATAAGTTTCTATCCCTATCAAAAGTATTGTAATTTATTGTATAAGCTGAGGTTGGAACCGGCCAGATACCAAAGTCGTCTTTTCTGGGGAAGTAGAATTGAGGTATAGATGTAGGTTGGATTTGCATAGCATTTAACTGATTCCAAGTAGCCTGGTCGTAAATTGGCGAAAGGGTGTACTTAAAATTGCCTATCGTTACAGAGATATTGTCCAAACTTATAATTCCAGGCGGATAAGCATAATACTGAGGAGTTTCTATCGAATAGGTAGATGTCACAGTTGTTGCGGCCCTCCAATTTTGAGTTAATGTGATGTGCGTTATATCTGTGAATGAAAGAACTGTGTACCAATAACCATGTCCCGCTACGGTATTATCTGTTATTGAAAACAAACTCCCTACCATTGCAGATGTCCAAGTTGTACCAGTACCAACTACCGCAGCACTACCGTTAGTGCAAAGAGCCGTTCCCGTAGAATATTTACTGGAAGCGACTGTGGTATCGGTTCTTGGACTTTCGTTAATATATGAAGCTATATTGGCCAAGATAAGCTGGTATCTTGAGCCTAAGTTGGCATTGAAATCTGACAATAACGCCACATCCGTTTCTTGGCCGAATTTTCCAATGTTAGTAAAATGGCGGGTCTTAATATCCGAAAATGTAAGTCGAATTTTAGTATTCTCCCTTCTAAAAACAAAAAGCTACTCACTTGAGTAGCATATATTGCCTTTCTTCAATTATATCACCCTAGGCTTTAGGTTCTTGGAGTTTTAATTCTGGAGGTTTAGATACATCAGGGACTTCTACTTTCGGCTCTTCTCCAATTACGCCTTCTGGCTTAATTTTCTCTATTGTTTCTAGTGGTGTACTCTGGGCCAATAGTTTCGTATCTTTAATATCCTCTTCCATAACTTCTAAGACTTCCAGAATAACAATCATCATATCCATATTTGACCTGGCTGTGAGTTTGCCTGCTTCGTTTAATTGAGCCAAGTAAAGACTCCACGGCATCTTCATTGCCGGAAGTCCGAATAACTGCTCTATTTTCTGCCTAAGCTGTTGGTTTTTCATTTGTTGGTTCTTCAATCGTTACTTCTTTTGCCAAGTCTTTCTTTGAAACATATAATGGCGATTCTGTTGATGTTGTAACTTCGTTAAATCCGGTAGTAGGTTTCTCTTCCTTGACTGGTTCGGGTGTGGTTACGTCCACCCTTCTGTTCTCCAGTTCCTTGATAATTTTGAGTTCAATCGGGGTCATGTCTAGTTCTTCGGTAGCTTGGCTCATCATCTGTTGAGGTTGGTCTTTACCATACTCATAAACTAAACCTAACCAATACTCACTATAAAGTTTACTTAAAATATCTCTATCTCCAGTCTTAGGATACCTCGGTTGTGCATGGGTAGCTTGTTCTTCTTCCCACTTACTGGCAAAAGGGGGAAGTCCTTTTGCAGACCTTTCTTCCATTTCTTTGTCGTGTAACTTCATATCGGCTTTATTTATCGTATCAACAGCTTTATCCTTACAGTATTTGATAGCAATGTAACGTGGCACATCTAAAGTCCCACCAGCAGGCACTCTCCAATATCTTTTGTCCCACTCTGCGAAGAAGTCTTGAGTATCGGGGTTTTTGACTCTGATAATGTCTAGGGAGCGTCTTTCTAGCTCACGATGAAAAACCTCCTCCTTGGTGGAAAGGGGTCGTCTTACTCCGAAAACATTTGTTGCGTCAAAGTCGTCAGGTGGCATTTAATTTATTTTAGGTTTGTCAGCAGGTTCCAGTTTGGTTTCTCCGTTGCCAAAGACGGGGGTAGTTGCTCCTTGAATTGCATCGTCAATTTTAATTATGGATTCTCTAGCCTCTTTCAGCCCACTTAAACTAGACATTTTCGACCAAACCATCTTGATAAACTCAAAGTCTATATCTTCAATCGGACAGGTTACTTTTTCTTCCCCCTTGGTTTTTAAGTAATCCTCGGCCTCAAGTCGTCTTTTCTCGTCAATCTTTTTTTCATCTTCCGGCGAAACAACCGCCTTGACCTCATTGACAATTTTATCTAATCCTTCATTAAAGGGCCGAAGTGTGGTTTCCATAATCCTAACCACTTTATCTAAAGACCTGATTTGTTGCACGGTATAACCTGCATTGAAGTTTTGGAGCTGTCCCGACAATAAACGAAGTTCCTTATTAGGAAGAATGATATTTTTCATTATAATTTATTATATCACAAAGGCAATAGGGCTTGGTTTTTTACTTCAAGAAATAAAAATTATACTAAATAACCAAAGACATCAACCGCCCAAGTTTCGGTAGTTGCATTTGAGCCTGTTTCTATTGAAATCTTGAAAGTTGCTGCGGCTGCATAATCGGGAAACACAGTAGCCAATGCCGCCCTATCCTTGATATGGGTATTAACTGCTGCAATCGTATAGGTAATTGAGTTCAAAAAGTTATCCCAAGTCGCACTATTTCCACCGAACGAGGCGACAGCCTGAACATTCTTTGCTCCTACTGTGAAAGCAGTACACCTTATTACGATATGGTCTATTACCGCAGTTTTCTCGGTAGGGACGGTATAAAGCGTAGTTATTGCTACGGTTTTAGCATCTATCTCTGTCACAGTTGCTAACCTTGTTATTGCTAAATCTGGTTTATGAATTTCTAGTGCCATATTTTTATGCTGTTATATTATGTGAAACATCTGTACTTGCGTGTTGGGTTGAAATTTGGGCGGTTACGGCATTCAAGCAGATATTATTTGTTATTATATTCGGGCCATCGGCCGTTGACGCTTCTCTAATTCCATACGAATGCTTATTTGCATCTTCACTCGTAATAGTATTTCCTATTATAGTGCAATAAGTCGATGTTCCTGTCAGTAAAATACCTGCGTATGTGTTATTCGTAGCAACTCCAGGAGCGATAATTCGATTATTATTAACTGTAATCCAGGACTTAGAAGCATATGTATTTATCTTGATAGCTTCTGCTTTCATTGTCGAAATAGAATTATCAGCAAAAATACAATTTTGACCTCGAGAATAAATACCAATTCCGCCTCTAAACAATGCGTTACCAATAACAACCGTGCAAGAAGCTATCATCATTCCTGCGACATTACATCCAGTCCCTGCACTAATATTGTTTCCAATACACTGGGTTACTCCTGTAACACCCTCAAAAGCCGCTCCTAAATTATTTCCGCAACTTATAATACAGTCTGTAACCAGACTGCAACCATAAATTACATAGTCGTTATAACTCGCAGGAACAGTAAATCGACAAGATGAAACCTGCGAAACTCCACCTTGGTCATTAACAAATGGGCCTGTGGTATTAGTCGTAACAAAATTACAGTTATTCAAAATGCTTATACTCTCAAAATAAACAGCACTACTCCCATCTTTCCAATTCTCAAAGAAACAATCATCAATTACTTGGTAATCTTCCCAACTCTTGAACGCACCATCCCTTGCGTTTACAAAATAACAACCAGTAATAAGGACTTGCTGGATTGGATTAGAGGCATCGTAATTATTGATAATATAAGAAGTTGCTCCTTGATTAGCTTGGTTTCCGTCAAAATAAATATCTTTTATAGTTATTCTGTATTTTGTTGATACATCATCACCTAAGTAAAGAATATCTGTATTTGCCGCATTAACTAAAGTAACAACCGTTCCTTTGCCTTGGCCTTGAAGCGTTACACCGCTTTTAACTATCGTTAATTTTGTGGCTAAAGTATAAGTTCCTTCAAGTAAAATAACCCTTCCACCTGTTGCTGGAAGTGCGTCAATAGCGACTTGGATTTGGACATCATCGGCTGTTCCATCACAAAGATAATCTACATTAGTTGTATCCAAAGAGTCAGAGGCAGCAACTACTTTTGTGGCCGAACGGGAAAAAGTGCTAACCCCACCCTCGGTTATTAAAGCACCCGTAGTTGGGTTCACTCTGACTAACGTAGGTGTAGCCAAATCCACATTAGAAACACCAATTATTGTTGGTATTCTGTTTTCGTCTCTTTTAGCGTTCGACATTTTATGCGTTTTCTATTAGGATTGCCCCCGTGGCCGGATTAACTGCAATAGGAACAGGAGTTACATCTTGCGTAAAGGTAATATCCCCGATCGTTATGGTTTGATTAGAAACGCCTATTAAAGTAGGGGCTCTATTCTCATCCCTTGGTGCTTTGTCTCGACCTGCCATACCTAATTATATCACTGGGGTTTCACCGAGGCGTGCAGCAATGCCCTGAAGTCTTTTGGTTTCATTATTTAATTCTTGTTTTCTTTTGTCTATCTTGTCCTGCCTGATTTTTTGCATACCAGACTCCTTTTTAAGCAAAGTTTCCCGATGGTCGAGTTCTTGCCTAACCTCGTCTAATTTGACCATTTCTTTTTCATCTTCTTTTACTTTGGCTTCTCTGGTATCTAAATTGGCCTGTTTATCAGCAATAATCTTTTCTTTCTTGCCTAGCTCATCTAATTTATTATCTATACTTTGGATTTTAAGTTTATCCTCCTCCATTTTGTTTATTTTTTCATCAACAACTAAAGAGTCGCTTTTGAGTTTATTTTCTCGAAGGATTAAATCAGCATCCTTTTTCTCAAGTTCTTCTTTCCGGTCTTTTAGTTTGAAGTCCAAATCTTTTAAGACTACTTCGTGCTTCTCAACAGAGTCGGCCCAATCTATGAAGGATTGGATATTTGTTGAAAGAGTATCAAAAGCAGTTCGAATATCATCGAGCATATAATTTATTATACACTAACTTATTATTTCATTTCTACTGCCCATCCTTGTTTTTTCAAGATGGATTCCGCACTGCGTAATAAATATATCCCCTACATATTCAGTTCCACCAGCAGACTTTGCTACTCTTTTTATACGACATCTTATTTGAGCACCGATTAAGTAATTAGTTAAAGTCAAATTCCCCAAATCAAGATAAAAATTAGTCAGTGCGGTAGTTGAAATAGGTATGGTGAGTTCTGCGGTAAGAGGTGCTTCCACCCAAACTTCATTTGTATCAGCATAGGCAAAGGTAACTGTGAATTGAGCTTTTTGTTCCTGTGCGGGAACTCCCTTTGTGGTTATGTGTAAATGGGCGTTTCCTGCTGTTCCCTCTTTCCACCAATGGGGTATTTCATTTGCTTGAGTATCCACCTCGTCATTTACACTAAAGGCATATTCAGAAGTATTCGTAGTGAATGCTTCCCAAGAAGGAAGAAGATTATTAGGAGTAACTTTGGCGTTAGATACCTGAAATTGCAGGTCATCAAATACTGAAGTTGCTAATACAAGTGTTTTAGCCGCACCCGTAGTTACAGTTAAATCTGTCGGTGTAGTTGTGTCGGTTTTTATTTCTGGGGTTAGAACTTGGGAGAATGTTCCTGTGCCTGTGGTGGTAAGGTCAAATGAACCTGTCTTATCGCCTGTAATATCAATCTGGTCTTCATCTACAATCCAGAGAGAAGGACTATCTATAAGCATAGCTCCTGTAGTAGGATTGACGGCTATCGTTGTCGGAGTAAGTAGATCCAAAGAGGAAACTCCAAGTAGTGTAGGCACCCTATTGGCATCCCTGGGAGCGTTCATGGCGATACCTCCACGATTACAGCGTTAGTTGCCGGATTGACCGCAACAGGAGTAGGAGTTTTTAGATCAAGACTGCTCACTCCGATTACAGTCGGCTCTCTATTTTCGTCATGTGAAGCATCTGTCATACCTCAATTATAACATCAAGTCTGGGAGAGTCTTTGAAGTCTAGCCTCCTGATTTTCTATGTTTTTCTCTCTTGCATCTAAGACTTCTTTTCTTTGACGGGCAATTTCGGTTTCCTTTTTGACTATGCTTTCTCTACTTTTTAACTCCTCATCAAACTTGGTCAATTCTTCGTCTTTTTCCTTGGTTTTTAAGGCAAAATCACTCCAACCTTTAAGGTCGGCCATAAAACCTTCAATCTTTTTGACTAACTCATCATAATTCATCGACAACAACCTCCTTTCGTATCTCCTCAATAGCTTTTAGGTCAGTTCCTAAGATATGTCTTTCGTTTTGGACTGCATCTATGAGGTGTTTGACCATGTGGTCGGCTATATAAGCCGGAAACGTCTCAATTTCCATAGACCGAATAAAATATTCTCTTTGGTGGTTATTATCATCACGATAGGTCGTCTTGAAATCGTATTTTAGGGGATTAAAGACTGATTTAGGGGTATTATCTCGTGGTTTTAAGTCTATATTGACCATATATTCGTTTTTCTAGCTAGACAGGCCTTAAATTGCCCCACATTAGGCCACACGCACGATTTATGACGCTGTTATGTTTCCGTCTTCACTTAAAGGAATAAATCCGCAATAAAAAGTCATTGCCCCAAGCGATGTGTTGTTTGTACTATAGACATATTCAATATGAGTTACCACTCCAGCAGTTCTTTGGATAACGGCAACCGGCATAAATAAATCAGGAGCAGTAGCGGCAACTGGATCAAGAATATTGGCTGCGGCTGAAGTAACTACACTTAATGCTGTTGCTACAAGCCCTATTCTTGCAAGAAGCGTACCTGCGGGAAGTCCTGAAATTGCAGTTCCTGCTGCAGCAGATATAACAACATTGGTAGCTGTATGGTCATTTAACCTCCAATGGGCTGCGGTATGGTTTGAACCAATGGCTGTAGTAACTATTCCATATAAAGCGATTATTTCAACTGAACCTGTAACATCAAAAATAGGAGTAGCGATTGCATTACCGTTTTCAGTAAAAGAAATTGCTTTAGTAACCAATAATCCATTTCGAGTTATTGGTATTCTATTTGCATCTCTCCAGAATGATTGAGTTGTGGTTGACATATTCTAATTATATACCTTTCAACCTAACACTAAACTGTTTAATTCCCCCTTCGGCATCGTAAATCTTTTTTAACAAATTCATAACTTCTAAGAAACTGGATAAGGTTGTAGAAGGAAACGGGTCTGAAGTATCCTCTATTTTGAAGGTCATTTTATTATCGGAGTCAAACTCACACTCGCCGGTAATTGTATTCTCTCCGTTCTTGCCAATAAAGAACTTAAAGGTATGGGTATAAATATCGGGTTCCATTAACTAATTATAGCATGGGGATATTATAAGGAAGATTAACCTGCCTGGTCTGCTGCTGCTCCACCTGCCGCACCTGAGTAGTTGCCAACAAAACCATTAGTATTTGTAGCAGGTGCTACATCATAGGTTGCACCCGCTCCAATGAAGTTGTGAGCCACAAGCCCAATACCACATCGGATGCCTCTACCAAGAGTTGCTCCTCCGTCGCCAACATAATTATTGGCAATTAACGAACCCTGAGCGTCATTGTGATTTATCACATTTGTCAGAGTGTTACCGTTAGCATTAACACAAACATTCCCTGTGCTTCTACAAAAAGGTGCCGAGTTATCTATATAGATAACATTCGTTGTTGTAGTGCTTGAACCAGCTGGCATGAAGTAATTATTCCAAATATTACTATAAGAACCACCTGCTCCATCTTGGCCTTCTGAACCTACAACCTGTGTGGTTGTTCCATACCACCAGAAATTATTGTTATGGATAGATTCTGACCATGCTGCGGTATTAAGGTCTATAATAGAATAGGTTGTCATCGCTTTCCAATAAAGCCCAGCGATTTCACAACCCTGACCTGTCAACGTTAGACAAGTATAAGCGCCGTTTTGGTTAATTCTTGCCGCATTGGTTGAACCTACCTCATTATTGATTCCTAAAGGACAGACTAAATGAACTGCTCTTTTAGTCATCGTCAAATTAACACCAATATCATAATCATCGGTACTTGGTAAGATAACTACATAGTCGCCTCTTGAGTCAACACATTTATTCAAAGCGTCTTGGATACCAGTATTAAGTAACGCTGTTGCTGCTACTGTAGTTGTAGTTCCTACATCAGCACAAATTGAATCCGAACCGTCTGCATAAACTGTATGATAATCGTGAACAAATTGGTCATAAAATG
>Ga0315288_10012730_pt1 | contig 10557 bp, 8 predicted proteins | sample YL17G11_20_MG_FD_203454 | JGI IMG/M metagenome (GOLD analysis project Ga0315288, IMG submission 203454) | Sediment microbial communities from Yellowstone Lake, YNP, Wyoming, USA - YL17G11_20 | ecosystem: Environmental > Aquatic > Freshwater > Lake > Sediment | place: USA: Wyoming | collected...
AGCGGTGTATTTCGTCCGCTATCATGCTGAGGCACTGCCTGGTGTGATTGAGCTCATCTTCAGGATCGAGTTTTCTATTCGACGAGGAAAATACAGTAACATCGGCGAAGATGACGGTAACCTGCTTGTGCTCCCCTTCAACGGTGGGCCGGGCAGCCAGGATTCTGTCGGCCAGGTGTTTCGGGGACAGTGCTTTTGGTTTCTCAGCAGCCTGCTCGAGTTGTGCCAGGCTAAAAACATCCTGCATCGATTTGAGCACACCCAGATAGTTGATAAGCGACTCAGTAGATTTGCCCGTCGGAGATTTTAGAGTGGCAGTGATCAAACCTATAACATGCTGTATTCGCCTGGCAAAGAAGAGGCTGGTGTCATCGATTTCCTTGGGCAGCACAATAAGCGTCAGGCTTTCCCGAACAGCATTGACATCTCCAGCAAACAGGGCGAGTTGCCCTTGTCGCAGCTCATGTAGCCTGGTTGTAATTTCCTTGGGTAGTGGAGTCTCCTGTTCTGATAGGAAGCTGTCAACCCGCTCAATGGTTCTGCCTGAGTCACCGGAGTTCAGCAGTTCCAGCACCTGTTTCTCCAGCGCTGAGTACCTGTCCATCCACTTGCCTGTCGCAGCATATACGATGGGGAAATACCTGGTACTGCTGCATGGTGGCGCGGTCTCCACAGACCGCTTCTTAATGAAGAAGCATTCCGCATTAACATCGATCTCCAGAATGGCTTCGCACCTGTGGAGCACGCCACTGCCAGGCGTGCGGCTGCCTGGCAGGTACTGCTCCCATTCCTTGGGGATATTGAAGGCTGTGCCGCCGAACTCTGCCGAATTGACAAAGGCGAAAAGCGTTTCCTGGCCGGCCAGGATCTTGCCTACGTTTGTGAATTGCTCAACCGAGGGCGACAATGAAGGGCAGATTATAATATGGGGTTTGCTAACCTTGTCGTTCCATAGCGAGCCAAGTCTGTCTACGTGAAGCGCATCTATACATGTAGCAACTCCAATTCTTACCAGTTTGTTGTCAAGACTAACCTCGTAAATGTCCTTGGTCTGCACCGATACATCCAGGTTCGGTTCCCATTTTGAGCGATACCTCTTGGCAGAGATTTCTACTGTGCCTGTGGTAGGATGGATTATGGGGGCTATGGCTGAACCATTCCTGAGGGTTTTAATATCCAAGCCAATGCTTTTGTAGATCTCCTTTGAGGTTTCGGTAAATCTGACCCGGTGCGTCCCCGCTACAATGAGGATCCCGGCTTCCCTGGCGATATCTCGAAGAGTGGGCAAGGCCTCACATGGCACTGAATACTCAGGGAAGACTAGAATTTTTGCCCCTCTAGATTGACTCCACCGGGCTATGGCGCACAGTCTCTTGGTGATATGTTTGACGTAGGACGCCCGGGATTCTGTCAGAAGGCCTTCAACATATTTGACCTGTCTTAGTTGCCCTATGGATCGCGTGACATCAATGGAAGGAGCTGGTTCTTCCAGAAGGTCGGAATTGCCATCAAAATAAGCGGGGTTATACAATATCTGGCATAAATGGATCCTTACCATCTAGCGTTCTCCCTCCATGATAGGCCGGGAAGGCTGTCTCGTTAGAAATACCAGGTCTGGTAGCCAGCATCCTCCAAAACACTGATGATTTGATTGAATATATGGAAATCATTTTCTGAGTGGCTGACAAAGATGTGCTCCATCAACTACCCCCTGTCGTCATAGAAGCAGAAACAGAAAGTGGAAACGGAAAAATCCAGAGCGAACTTCGCAAGCGTTTTATAGCACTAGCATGGATCTTTGTCAACAGAAGAAAGGTGGAGATATTTAGTACGAGACCCTGATTACGAGGCAAAGAGTCAATCTTTGGAATCTACGCGACACTCTAACTCATGTTCAGAGTATCAGTCACGCCAATCTGAGTAACAATCGCTCTTGGTGCTACCTTGGGGGCTTCATGTAAGTCATCGGCGTCCGCAAGCTGGGAGGAGCTGTCCCTTGCTGCTTGACGTATATTGCCAGCGCCTATAGAATTACGGTGGCTTTGAGTAAGAGGCAAGCAGCTGCTGTAACGCTGGAACTAGTTGCTTCTTCTCAAACAAATGTTCGGGAACAGTCCCGCAAGGTGTACTTAAATGGTAATATTATTACCATATTTCGAGTCTGACCGCCTTAAGAATGGCAGTATTATTACCTTAATTGATACTCTAATTGCCTCAAAAAATTACTGCTAGGCTGCTCTGTTAGTGCCCACCCCAATACAAGACAATGTCTCAAAGAGGATCGAGGTGTCACTTCGCTGGGTCAACCGAGACCTTGTTTTGGAAGTACAAAGGAATCCCTACGGAACTACATGCAGCGGCAACTCTACTGACAAAATCACTGAACAGTCAACCCTGACATTTTCCTTGGACAACGACACCGGTAGGAAGAAGGTCAGCCCTGTTGCTCAAGTTATGTGCTCATCTTGGAGACATCCAAATGTTTGTGAAGTGTTATAATTTGATACTGGAGATTGTATATGGCGAAAAAGCAAGTGGTAGCTTTAGGTGGAGACGGTGTAGGTCCTGAAGTGGTGCATGCAACATGCCATATATTGGAGAAAGCGGGTTTTGGTGTCGAAATAATTAAGCCACCCTGCGGAGAAACGGCGCTGGAGAATTATGGTAATGCGTTTCCCGAGGAAACAAGGCAACTATGTGACAAAGCAGATGCGATATTATTCGGGGCAACTGGGGATACAAGCACAATCATCCTGGCCTACCTACGCTGGGTTTACGATAATTATATTAACATCAGACCGATAAAATACTATGAAGGTGCAACAAGCTGCCTGAAGAATGCCGAGGGGATTGATTTTGTAATACTCAGAGAAAACAGCGAGGGCATGTATAGTTTCGCTGAAGGCGATCTGTCCCTTCTGAGACAAAAGATGTCGGATTACCGGAACCTTATTGGCAAGTCCATATCAGACTTTGGTGACGGTAAATTTGCTATAAGAATAATATCTGAAAAAGGTGTGAGCAGGCTGGCAGAATATGCCTGCCAATACACCCTAAAGAGGAAGAGCGATACATTCGAGGGCAAGCTCACCTGCGTTACTAAGTCCAACGTCCTCAGGCAGACGGACGGGCTTTTCGAGAAAATAATGTCGGCCGAGGTCAAGAAGCACCCCGAAATAGTATATGAAAAGTATTACGTGGATGATATGGCGCGGAGGTTGCTTAAATACCCCCGTTCATTTGATGTAATAGTGACCTCCAATATGTTCGGTGACATACTTGCGGATGAATCTGCTGAAATGGTGGGCGGGCTTGGATTGGCCGGCAGCGCCTGCATTGGAGGCAAGGTGGCATATTTTGAACCGGTCCACGGTTCAGCGCCAAAGTATGCAGGGAAAAATGTCATCAATCCAACGGCAACAATTCTATCTGCCAAATTAATGCTCGAATATCTTGGCATGTACCAAGAAGCAAGCAGCCTGGAAGAAGCAGTGGAATCCGTATATAGAGAGGGCAAATCATTAACTTACGATCAGGGTGGTAATGCTACTACAACTGAAGTTGCAGAAGCCGTTTTAAGGCAAATTAAGTAGTCCTTTCCAAAGAAGCATTAAAATGGGTGCTACACTAGCTCAAAAGATACTCGCCAGGGCCTCGGGTAATAAGGCTGTTGAACCGGGCCAGTACGTAACAGCAGAGATAGATCTGGCTATGGTTCATGATGCCATGGCGGCGGTTACCTTGATCCTGAGTGAAGCTGGCATAAAAAAAGTATGGAATCCGGATAAGATCATTTGCCTGCTTGATCATTCCAATCCTTCGCCAACTGTTCAGGCTGCTGAGACAAGCAAGATAGTTGAGGATGCTGTTAAAAGATATAAAATAAGAAATTTCTATGGCCAACGGTGCGGCGTATGCCACCAGGTATTGGTAGATTACGGTTGGGTAGTTCCCGGTGAATTGATCGTCGGCACCGATTCACATACGACGACTTACGGTGCGCTAGGAGCCGCCGGCACCGGTATAGGTTTTTCTGAAATGGCTTATGTTTTGGCCACCGGTAGGCTCTGGTTCAAGGTACCGGAGACTATAGAATTTAATATGTCGGGTAATCTGCCGAATAGGGTAATGGCAAAGGACATTATCCTGTTCATAGCCGGCAAATACTCCGTTAATATTGCTCAGAATAAAGCGGTGGAGTTTGCTGGACCAACGGCCACAAAACTTACGGTTTCAAGCCGGATGACCATGAGTAACATGTCAATGGAAATCGGTGCAAAATTCGGCTTTTTCAAACCTGATGAAAAGGTAAAAAGATACTTAGCTTCCCGAACCCAGAAGCAATTTGACCTTATTTACCCGGACATGGATGCCGTCTATGAAAAGAAATTTGACGTCGATGTATCAAATCTTGAGCCACAAGTCGCATTGCCATATTCAGTAGACAAAGTTAAACCCGTATCTGATGTTGGTACAATCAAAATAAATCAGGCGGTGATAGGATCTTGCACTAATGGTAGGCTGGAAGACTTAAAAACTGCAGCCGAGATATTGAAGGGCAGAAAGGTAAATGGGGATACAAGGTTACTCGTCATCCCGGCTTCTGTTGAAGTATACAAGGCAGCATTGCGCAGGGGTATTCTCACGGTTCTGCTTGATGCAGGTGCGGTAATATGTAACCCGGGATGCGGTCCGTGCTTCGGAGCTCACATGGGCCTCTTGGCAAGCGGTGAGAGGTGTGTCGCCTCGATCAATAGGAATTTCCGGGGAAGGATGGGCAGTCCCGAGTCCGAGGTATATTTGGCTTCACCCGCCACAGTGGCAGCCTCGGCTATTGAGGGAAAGATAGCAGATCCGCGGAGTTATTGAGAGGTGGCATGATGCTGAAAATCAAGGGCAAGGTATGGAAAATGGGCGATAATATAGATACGGATCTGATAACCCCGAGTCAATATCTCTGGAGCCCACCGGAAGAAGTAAAAAAACATGTCTTGGAGGCGGTCAATCCGAAATTTAGCAGCGATGTAAAGCCAGGGGATATTATCGTTGCTGGCAATAATTTTGGCTGTGGATCGAGCAGGGAGACCGCACCAATGGCATTTAAGTATCTTGGAATTGGAAGCATTGTGGCAGAATCCTATGCACGTATCTTTTTCAGAAATGCCGTCGCCATAGGGCTTCCAGTAATCGAGTGTCCTAATATAACGCAATGTACTGCCGATGGGGATGAAATAGAGGTTGATTTTGATAGCGCAACCATAATAAATATTTCAAAGAACACAATCATAGCTGCCAGCCATTTACCTGTGGAGATGAGAGAGGTCCTACTGAAGGGTGGCATAATCCAGGTGCTGAAGGAAATAGCCAGCACGTCTAACTTTTAAGGTGACACCATTTCCGAAGGCAGGCCAACTGGGGGATAGGTGCGGTAGTGAGCCAGTCATCAAGAGCGAAGGAACGATTTAGAACCAACCCCGCCCGGTTCATTGAGCAGGAAATCAAGGAGTTTGTGCGCACCAGTCCAGATAATCACCTGTCCTTTATGAACGGCTACGCAATGTGGGATGAACCGCTGGTGAAGTTCGCCGATGGCGATGACCCCATCTTCACTGAATACAAGAGCATAATTACGCCTGACTACCCTACTCCTCGCGAAGCACTGGCCGAAGCCTACGACAAAAGTCCAGAAGATATGCCTGCACGCCTTTCGGTGATAAGCTGGATTTTGCCTGCTGAGGAGGAAACTCGTAAAACTAACCGGGCAGAGACTCGTGTTCCCAGTCGTCTTTGGTCTCACACACGCTGGTATGGCGAGAAATTCAATGAGAAATTGAGGGCATATGTGGTACAATTTCTCACCGGTATGGGGTATCTGGCAATAGCGCCAGCCTTACAGCCATCTTTCAAGATATATACCAATGAGAAGGGACCGTACTCGAATTGGTCAGAACGACATGTTGCTTATGCCGCTGGTCACGGCACTTTCAGTCTTTCCGATGGCCTCATCACTGAGTTCGGCATCGCCCACCGTTGTGGCAGCGTGGTCACCAGCCTGGTAATACCGGCAAGCCGTAGGACAGCCAGAAGTCCATATTCAAACTGTCTCTTCTATCGAGGGGTCAACTGTAAAGCCTGCATAGAACGCTGCCCAGCCGGGGCTATAACTGAGAAGGGTCACGATAAGAACAAGTGCCTGCAGTATTTGTCTGATATTGGTTACGCGTCTACGTTTCTTAATGATAACTATGATAATGATAAGAGCGTAGCTGGTTGTGGCTTATGCCAGACCAAGGTTCCCTGTGAATTCCGTAATCCAGCGCGTAAACTAAAAAAGAAAACGGAATAGCGCGGGACTAAGGCGACTGCACCAAAAGCCATCGTGTTACCTTCGGGGCTTTATATAAACTGCCGGCAACCGTTCCAAGGCTGGGGGAGTTGCCCCTACTTCTTGACGAATGGTGTCAGCGCCTATAGAATTACTATGGCTTTGAGTAAGAGGCGAGTAGCTGCTGCAACGCCGGAACCAGTTGCTTCTTCTCAAAGAAATGTTCGGGAACAGTCCCGTGTGGTGTACTATAATGGTAATATTATTACCTTATTTGGAGTGTAATTAGCTCAATAATGGCAGTTTTATTACCTTAAAACAATCACTGCAAAGCTGCCCGGTTAATGCCCACTGCCATACAGGACAATGTCTCGAAGAGGATCAGGTCCTCACTACGCTGGGTCAACCGAATACCTTGCTTGGGCAGTATAAAGGAGTCCCTGCGGAGCTACATACATGAAGCGCTTGAAACCACTCGGTTGCGGAGACGCCTCACAATAGCATTGGATGAGAGCCCCAAAGTGTCCGTTAACTTCTATCTCACAAGTGTCCCATTAACGCTGGCGATTTACAGTTAAACCCTTTTGACCAGAGGGAAACTCTAGGCCCAGGTATCATCATCTATAGCGTAATTACGAACAATTGCCCGGAAATGGAATCCGTTGACAGCAAAACTCATGGATATAGGAAAAGACCTGGGATTCTTCAGCAGGGTCGAGAAGAAGAATCGCCAATAGTGCCACCTATCTCTTTCCAAGACACCCAAAACCCACATGGACCTGATAAGTGCCCTTACGTCCCGGAGATGTAGGTGTGATACCCCCTTTTTTCTCCTGGGTTTGTACTCCTTCAGAAATATCTTGACTCTGTCGTAATACTGTTTGGATGAATAGATATTGGTCAGGACATGCCTATAGCCATTGATGAGCTTCTCCCGGCCCATTTTGGGGACGAAGTTGATGGAGCAATCGGTATTGTCGCCGGTGTAGTTATCCTCCACTAGGCGGTTCTCTTTCTTCAGGCGCTGGTACAGCTTCGTGCCGCTAGGCGCATTAAGCAAACCCACCATAGCGGTGACGATGCCGCTTTTCTGAATGAAGTTGAGTTGGCTTTTAAAGATGGAGTCCGGGTCATTGTCGAATCCCAGGATGAAGCCACCTTGGACCTGCATGCCGTGATTTTGAATTTTCTTAACTGAAGCAATGAGGTCACGGTTTCTATTCTGTTGTTTATTACACTCAACTAAGCTTTCTTCGTTAGGGGTTTCAATGCCAATGAATACGGTTTCGAAGCCGGCCGTGACCATCAATTTCATTAGCTCTTCGTCATCGGCCAGATTTATCGATGCCTCTGCCATGAACCGGAAGGGGGAATTTCTGTCCTTCTGCCACTTAATCATCGCTGGCAGTACCTCTTCCTTAAGTTTCCTCTTGTTGCCGATGAAGTTGTCATCTACCAGGAACACGGTTTCCCGCCAGCCTCGGTTGTATAACGCCTCAAGCTCTGACAGAAGTTGGCCTCTGGTCTTGGTGCGGGGCCTATTTCCGTTCAGCACTACGATATCGCAGAACTCGCAATCGAAGGGGCATCCCCGCGAGTACTGGATGCTCATTGTGGCGTACTTCTTCGTGTTTACGAGTGACCACATGGGGACAGGGGTTCTGCTGAGGTCGGGTCTTTCTTTAGTTATGTAGATGTGTTTGGCGCAGCCTTTGCTCAGATCTTCCAGGAAAAGCGGTAGGGTGCTCTCGGCTTCATTGAGCACGAGGTGGTCCACATCCTGGAACTCCTCATAATTGGAGGTGAAGAGTGGGCCGCCGGCTATTGTTTTGGTCCCGAGCCTTCTGCATCTTCTGATAACATCTCCAACTGAAGCACTTTGCACCACCATGGCGCTGATGCATACATAGTCAGCCCACTTGACATCCCTGTCAGTCAGGGTGCCTGCATTCATGTCCACCAGCTTCTTGTCCCATTCCTGGGGAAGCATGGCAGCTATAGTTAGCAAGCCCAGAGGCGGGAAAGCCGACTGTTTGTCGATCATTCTCAGGGCATCCCTGAAACTCCAGAAGGTATCAGGGTACCGGGGATAAACTAGAAGTACTTTCAACTCAAGACTCGTTGGATTTCATGTCTAACATTCACATTACTACTAAGAGTACACTCATCCATTCGGGAAAGCAAGCGTTTTCAGCAAACTGCATCAGAACACCAATAGTATCATTGACTTGTTGTACGCAAGAGCGACTCGACGTCAGATGCTGCTGAAACGAGTCCTTGTGTAGCGCCTGTTTCGGGTAAATATGCACTCAGGTGCAGGCATTACCTTTTTGGAGAGGTAGATTCATCAGAGAAGCTAGGCAGTGGGACAAAAAGCCATAACGTCGTTTTGAGGGCTTCAGATAACCCACCGGCAACCGCTCTAGAGTTGCAAGGAGTTGCCCCTGCTTCTTGACGAATGCTGCCAGCCCCTGTAGAATCATCGTGGCCCTGAGTAAGAGGCAATCAACTGCTGCAGCGCCGGGACCAGTTGCTTCTTCTCAAAGAGATGTTCGGGAACAGTCCCGCGAGGTGTACTATAATGGTAATATTATTACCTTTTATCGAGTCTGACCGCCTTAAGAATGGCAGTTTTATTATCTCATTACAGTTACTGCTAAGCTGCCCCGTTAATGCCCACTAACGTACAGGACAATGTCTCTAGAGAATCAGGGTGTCAGTAAGCTAGGTCAGCTGAATCCTTGACTTTTAATCAGGGTGTCGTGGGTTCGAGTCCCACACCGCTCACCAGCTTTGATGAGCCACCCCAAAAAAGAGGGATTCTTAAAAATCAGGGTGTCAGTTCGCTAGGTCTACCGACACCCTGATTTTATTGCATCTTTTATTAAAAATCAACCAAATTTATGAAATTGTTGAATTTGCACACTAACTTCTAAGCAATGGGTCGGTCTTCTGAGTCTTTGGCGACTGCTTAGCTAACATTTCGACTCCCTGCCTGTCTCTACGTGTTGGACCAAATGATAAATGATAGTGGTAGGCGGATTTGAACCGGAGACGTCGTGGTCCTGAGGGCTCTATTACGGCAATATTGCTGACTTTAACCTGCTCTGAGAGAAGCTCGAAATTAAGTGAAATATACCGATTTATCACTTGTGTACTCTGAATCAGATCAACCCGTGTCCCAACAATGTTGCAGACGCAATCAAGCCGCAATATCGAACAACCAACACTCATTGTATGGAACTCCTTACCCATGTCATACACGGGGAAAACCCGCAGAGCCATTGGCTCCTCTCGTATTACCAGATTCTCTGCGTGCTCCTGGCCGGCCTCCTGCCAGTGGAGGTCAAAGAAGTGGATCTCGCTGGCGTACCCCGTGCTTGCCTTGATTAGAGGGCTAATTGAGATATCCTCCGCCGAAGGCAGTTTGGAAGTCAGCCAGGTTTGCAGCTTGTCTCGCTTCGCTTCTGCATCTGTTCTCTGTACCCTGAGATGCCCCCTCCTGTGCCTCTAGCATATTTGTCCCCTACCATAGCATTCATAGCATTGCCAGTTGAGGGAGAAAACCTCAAAACGAAGGACACTCCATCAACCTCTTTTATAGACGACGCCATATCCACCTGGTGGGAAGGTGAACTCGATTGCATCGTAGTCGCAGACGGTGTAGCACGAAGCGCACTCTGTGCAGAATTTCTTATAGTCTCGTTGCAGCACCGCTTTGCCGTCCCGTATCTTCCACAGGTCCATGCCACATATAACCGCGCAGTTCCTGCAACCCACGCATTTCTCACGATCAACCGAGATGAAATCCACCGGGGACTCAATCACGCTAACCAGCTCTCGTTTGTTGAGATGGTATTCACTCATCCTACTTGCCTCCTGCCGTCAGTGCGCTCATGCTCTGGAGCATGGGAGCTACAGCCTTCAAGCTCGATATGGTACCCTTGATCTTGCCCCGCGAAGCCTCCTCCGTTATCGGAAAGTAGTATCTGGCCAGGAACAGAAGTTGCGGGATCATGTCCACCATGATGGCGGGAACGCGCAGCATGCCCTGGGCGTGGGGCTCCGCCATCGTAAGCATCCCGTAGAACATCGCATCGGCCAGGTTGTCGAAAAGGTCATAGAACGTCTGGGACGTCCACTCTGCGAAGAAATCCCTGAGCACCGAGCCGGCAGTGAAATCGATGCCGACAGGTGAAGCCTTGAGTTCCTCCATATACTGTTTCAGATAG
>Ga0315288_10012731_pt1 | contig 10557 bp, 5 predicted proteins | sample YL17G11_20_MG_FD_203454 | JGI IMG/M metagenome (GOLD analysis project Ga0315288, IMG submission 203454) | Sediment microbial communities from Yellowstone Lake, YNP, Wyoming, USA - YL17G11_20 | ecosystem: Environmental > Aquatic > Freshwater > Lake > Sediment | place: USA: Wyoming | collected...
CCTCCCATAACCTACCACTTATTCCGAACATTTCAGGCCCTAAAGGTTTAGGCGATGCGGGCGATAAGTTTATCGCTGCATCGTAGGAACCTCTAGGGCTTCCATTTTTTCACACCTTAGAGATTTGTAAACCTTCAGGGGCAAAACTGACAAATTACTTAGGAGATCATTAACCACTATATGCTATGATAAAATCAAGTTCCCAGATGGGGAAATTATCCTGATCCAGGCCTTATCGATGATGATTAAGTTTTCAAATTCAGACTTTCAATTTGTCACCCCTCGATCCAATGTTGAAATTCACCTTCCGGATGGACAAGTGATCTCTGGGCCGCGTGGTGCTCCGGTAGGCAACTTCCTAAAGGTGCTGGAAACAACTGATACCGTCCCGATTGTAGGAGCCGTTGTCAATGGGGAGCTGCGCGAGCTGACCTTTCCGGTTGAGATTGACGCCCGTGTGCGTCCTATCAGCATGGAAGAATCGGACGGCATGTTGATCTACCGGCGCTCGTTAACCTTCTTGCTCGATGCTGCGTTCGAGGCACTTTATCCAGAGGCCGTCTTGACCATCGATCACTCGGTCTCTTCTGGTGGCTTCTATTGCCAGGTGGATGACAAAAGCATCCTTACCCCCACTGGGCTGGCCCACCTGGAAAACTATATGCGGGAGTTGGTGAAAGCTGACTTACCCTTTATCCGCCGGGAAGTCACGATTCCTGAGGCCACGGCTTACTTCGAGGCCAAAGGATATGATGACAAAGTCCGCCTGCTTGCTCACCGGCAGAAAAACTACCTGGTTTTGTACCGCCTCGAAGATCATCAAGATTACCACCATGGATATATGGTCCCCTCGACCGGATATCTGAAGTGGTTCGGCCTAAACTTGACCAACGGCGGTTTCACTCTGCGCTTTCCTCGCCGCCACCAACCGACCGATCTGCAGCCGCTCCCCGAATACCCAAAGCTGCTGCAAACCTTTCGGCAATACGGCGAATGGCTCGACCACCTGGGGATCGCCAATGTTGGCACACTGGACGATGCCATTCAAGCAGGCCGGATCGATGAAATAATTTTAACCTCTGAGGCTTTGCACGAGCGCCGGGTAGCCGAGATTGCCTCGAAAATCAAAGAAAAGTGCAATGAGGTCCGGATCGTTCTGATTGCGGGTCCCTCCTCTTCCGGCAAGACGACTTTCTCGAAGAGGCTGACAGTGCAGCTTCTCTCTCAGGGTATCTCACCCTTCCCATTAGAAATGGATAACTACTTTGTTGACCGAGAGAAGACCCCTCGTGATGAAAACGGGCAATTCGACTTCGAAGCCCTGGAAGCATTGGACATTCAGCAGCTTGCGGCCGATCTGCAAAGTCTTTCCTCCGGCGAAGCTGTCCAGCTCCCGCACTACAATTTTAAAGCTGGCCAGCAGGAAGTGGGCGATATTGTCCAGCTCCAACCTGGACAGCTTATCATCCTGGAAGGAATCCACGGTTTGAATCCGAACCTGCTCCCCAGCATTCCGCACGAATGGACCTTCCGTATCTACACCTCTGCCCTGACGCAGCTCAACCTGGACCGGCAGAATCGCATCTCCACCACCGATACACGGCTGGTGCGGCGCATCGTGCGCGATGCCCGCGAGCGCGGCTACAGCGCCCGAGATACCATCCACCGCTGGGATTCTGTCCAGCGCGGCGAGAAACGCAATATCTTCCCCTATCAGGAAAATGCGGATGAGATGTTCAACTCTGCCCTGGTCTACGAGCTTTCTGCCTTAAGACCCCTGGTCGAGCCTCTCTTGCGCCAGGTGCCCTTCGGCACGAAGGAATACATCGAAGCAAAACGACTACTGGCCCTTTTAGAATGGTTCCGACCGATTGACAGCGAACTGATCCCCGACAACTCGATCTTACGTGAATTCACCGGCGGTTCGATTTTGAAGGGATTTACCAGGTGGCATACTGCATAAGGAGATCCCATGCCAACCGAAAACACCCGCGCAAAACGTAATGCTTTGCGTGAAACAGAGAAGCGCAACGCAAACATCATCATTGCTGCCATCGTAATCATGGTCATTGCCCTGGCGCTCATTTTTTGGCCGAGGACTAAAGAATATCTGTATGATGAAGAAGAAATGTATATGAAAGCCTCAACGGGCGTGATGTACAAGGATATCAAGATCGGTAAAGGGGATGAAGCACTGCTTGGCAGCACGGTGGTTGTCCACTACAACGGCTATTTGACAGACGGGACTAAGTTCGACTCTTCCCGCGATAAAGGAGAGCCTTTCGAGTTCACACTTGGGAAAGGAGAGGTGATCGAGGGTTGGGATAACGGCGTGTTTGGGATGAAGGTCGGCGGGAAACGCCAGTTGGTTATACCCCCTGAATTAGGCTATGGAGAAGCCGGCGCGGGTGGTGTCATCCCACCCAACGCCACACTGGTATTTGTGGTTGAGCTGCTGGAAGTAAAGTAAAAAAAACAAACCCCCAGGAATTTGGAAATGTTAAGCATCACGGAAATCCCTGGGGGTATTTATTTAATCCAATGTTTTAATTCCCATCTGCTGGCGGATCACACTTCCTAACCGCTCAATCCCGATCCGAATTTTTTCCGGAGTAGCATTCGAGAAGTTGATGCGCATGGTGTTTTCACCACCTCCGCGGGCATAAAACGAATCGCCCGGAACGAAGGCTACCTTCTGTTCGATGGCTTTCTCTAAAACTTGCCTCGATAACATGCCTTCTGGGAGCATACCCCACAGGAACAATCCGCCTTGGGGGTGTGTCCAGCGCACTCCTTTGGGGAAGAAATCCTCAATCGCCTCCAGCATGATATTTCGGCGTTCACCATACACTCGCCGGATCATCCACACATGCCGGTCAAGGAAACCACCGCGTGAAACTTCATAAGCCACCATCTGGTTGAAGGTAGCTGTATGCAGGTCAGCTCCCTGCTTGGCTTGCACTAGTTTACGGATCACTTCCTGCGGGGCAACCACCCAGGCCAGGCGGATGCCGGGCGAGAGCGTCTTGGAGAAGGTGCTCAGGTAGATAACATTGCCGCGATAAGGCATGCTGCCCGACTCGCGGAACTGCCCATCCAATGTCACCACAGAAGGCAGGTGATTCCCTTCGTATCGGAGCTGCCCGTAGGGATCATCTTCTATTATCGGCACGCCATAGCGGTCTGCTAATTCTAGCAGAGCCTGGCGACGCTCAACGGAGAGCGTCACACCCGTGGGGTTCTGAAAGTTCGGCAGCACATAAATAAATTTGGGACCGGCACGCAGAGCCTCTTCTAGTACATCGGTGATCATTCCATCTTCGTCCATCGGGACGGTCACATACTCCGCCCCGTAGGCATTCCAGGCTTGCAGTGCCCCCAGATAGGTCGGCTCTTCCACCAGGATGCGGTCGCCGGGGTTGATAAACACCTTACCAAGCAAATCTAACGCCTGCTGCGACCCAGAGGTGATCAAAATGTTATCGGGCGTGATCTTGATACCGTATCTTGCCGTGTGGCGGGCAATCATCTCACGTAAGGGCAAGTAACCTTCCGTGGTACCGTACTGCAGCGCCTGCGCGCCAAATTCGTGTAGAACCCGGTCACAGGCTGCCGCGAAATCATCAACAGGGAACACATCAGGAGCAGGTAGGCCTCCGCCAAAAGAGATAATATCGGGTTTTTCGGTTAATTTGAGCAGTTCCCGGATGGCCGAGCTGCCCATGCGTTGGGTTCTCTGAGCATAACGAGATTCCCAAGGTGTTTCCATTTTCACTCCTTTCAGAATATATGGATGATTATGTGTCGGAATGACTTCATTCGTTCTTTCACTAAACGTTCCTATTTCGGGAACCGGCTGACGACAGTAGCGGGGGTAGGCAGAATAGTGCGATCGCCCACTTTTAGCTCCAGCGGAGCTTTTCCAGCTTCTTTTGGAGCGCTCTGGTAAACCAAGACCGGCGTGCCTTCTTCTGCACTCTTTAGCTCGATAAAAGCCTGCCCGGTCAGGAAACCTTCTTTATCCACGGCACAGCTTGTCACCATCCCGATCACACGCCCGCGCTTATCCAGCACCGGATCCTTCAAATGAGCCATGCGCACACCCTTCTCGTTGAAACGGAAACGCACTACCACACCCTTGCGCGTTTTCTCGCGCCCCAGGAAGGCCTCCCGACCAATGAACCAGGGTTTGTAAGTCTTCACATACGAGCCGAATCCAGCTTCGGCTACGCCCAGGTTCAGCTCTCCGCCCATTTCATGCCCGTATAGTGGTAGGCCCGCCTCTGTGCGCAGCGAGTCACGCGCCCCCAGTCCGCAGGGCTTTAGGCCGAACGGTTCTCCAGCCTTGACCAGCGCCTGGAAAAAAGAATCCGCCTTCTCAGGATGGACAAATAGCTCGAAAGCCATCCGCTCACCCGTGTAACCGGTGCGAGATACAACCAGGTCGTAACCACCGACCAAAGCGTCACAGAGCTGTGTGCGCGTCAATGCCATTATTCTCTTCTTTGTGCCGGTATCACAGCCGAGCGCCAGCAAGATTTCGCGGGAGCGCGGACCTTGCAAGGCAACGTCAACGCGCATGTCTGCGCCTTCTTTCGGATGGCGCAGGTTGCGCAGAATCACATTCCGTCCAAAAGCCCTGGTCCAGGGACGATTCCGATCGACCAACACCTGCCCATCTCTAACCGCATTCAACCAATTCCAGTCTTTATCATCGTTCGAAGCATTGACTACCACCAGGAACTTTTCCTTGCCCCGGCGGTAGACCAGAAGATCGTCGATAACATTGGCACCAGGATCAAGGAAGTGAGTGTAACACGACTCGCCTACCTCCAGCCCGCCGATATCATTACCCACTACGCTATCCAGGAAGATGGCTGCATCTGGACCTTCAGCCTGGTAGACACCCATGTGCGCAACGTCGAACAAGCCAGCCGCCTGGCGTACCGCCAGGTGCTCATCCATCACCGTCGAATACCATACAGGCATATCCCAACCGGCGAAGGGGATCATCTTGGCTCCTAACTGGCGGTGGGTGGCATTGACCGGAGTCTTGCGCACCTGCCCCTCATGCTCCTCCCAGGTAAAAGTGGGCAGCGATTCCGCCGAAAAAGCCGGCGCACCGATGAAATAAGGCTTACCCTGGCTGAGGGATTTTCCTGCAAGATTCCCGGTTTCAGCCTCACCCCTCTCCTGGATCACCACCGGCCCCGGCAGCTTGCGCAGCGGATCGTCATCGAAAGCCACAAATCCATCCGAGAGGTCCCGCAGCCAAGCTGCTGCCAACCCAGCTTGGACGGCTGGGACTTTGAAGGAAAACTCAAAGGGATTGATGCAAGCCAAACTACCGCTCACCTCACCTTTCGGCGTGAAGAGACTCGCTGGTTGGCTTTCGCCCGGTTTGAGCGCCTCAGCATCGCTGCTGAAGGCAAAATTGACGAACTCCCTCACACGGTCGGAGGTGAGAGTCAAGGAAAGGCTGCCGCTCTCCCTGGCATGATCATCGAGAAAGTAAAAATGGGGGTAGCCGTGTTGGGGTACTTCCTCATCATGCCTGGCAAAATCTGCCAGGGAGCGTACTTTAAGCCGAACATCCTCCAGCACGCTAAAATCTACCTTGGCGCGCCTGGCCTCACCTTTACGTCCCTCTAAATGGAAGGGGATTGTCGCCTTCAGAAGCTGCGCGATGAGGTCTGCCACCTGCACCATCTGCGCTTCTTTGATGCCACGCTGGGTTACCCACACCGTACCCATGCGCAGCCCCGAGGGATCAAAGGCCGACGTATCCCCCGGAATCGTATTCCGGTTGACAACAATTCCGGCAATGTCGAGGATACGAGCAGCCTGGTCACCAGTCAGTGGGGCACCCTCTAAACCTCGCTGAACTGTGCAGTCCAGATTCACCAGGTGAGAGTCTGTCCCCCCATACGGGATGCGAAAGCCCTGCTCTTGCAGGCGATTTGACAGGACGAGGCTGTTCTTAACCACCTGGCTTTGAAGCTGGCGGAACTGGTCGGTCATCGCCAGCTTGAAGGTCAGCGCCATAGCTGCGAAGATGTGCACATGCGGCCCACCTTGCTCGCCGGGGAAGACTGCCCTGTCGATCTTGCGCGCCAGGGGAGCATCGGTTGTCAGAATGCACGCCCCGCGCGGACCACACAGAGATTTGTGGGTCGTAAAGGTAATTACATGGGCGTAGCCTACCGGTGAAGGGTAAACGCCAGCCGCTACCAACCCTGCTACGTGGGCAATATCCGCAAACAGATAAGACCCTACCCCATCGGCAATCGCCCGTAGACGCGCCCAATCGACTGACCAGGGATAGGCGGAGTATCCGGCAATAATAAACTTGGGTTTATGCTGCCTGGCTAATTCCTCGACAGCCTCATAGTTGATTTTTTCGGTCTCAGGATCAACCTTATAATGCACTGCGTTGTAAAACTTACCCGAGCGGTTCGCCGGCGAACCATGAGAAAGATGCCCGCCGTGGATTAGATCCATCCCCATAATCGTCTCACCGGGGTTAACCAGGGCATGGTAAACGGCATTATTGGCCGGAGCACCTGATAACGCCTGCACATTCACAAAGATCCTGTCAGAAGGTATGCCATTTGCAGCGAATAACTCAGCACAGCGGCGGCGCGCCAAAGCCTCGACAATATCGGCATATTCGGTTCCTTTATAATAGCGCGGATCGGAGTAACGGCGGAAATATGCCAGCCGGGCAGGATAATCCAAAATTTCTTCTTCGCTCATCCAGCGTGTTTCCTCATCCGGATAACCCTCAGCATAGATATTCTGGAACGCGGAAGCCATCGCCTGGCGAACTGCTAATGGTGCGCTACTCTCGCTGGCGATCAAGATCAGCTTTCGCACCTGGCGTTCCGCTTCTATCTGCGTCAGTTCATACACATCCGGGTCGAGATCGGCTAATGAGCCACGGAAGAGAAAATCGGTCATGGTTGTGCTCCTCTTTTCTAATTTACTTTCAGCAAATTGGATTGGTTGAAATTTTTCTAGCCACTTGACAGTGAAGATAGAGCTAATGAGTAAATCGGGTACATCTCTTTAAAATTGTAGTCCTTGCATGAAAGAGGGTCAAGTGACTTATGTCCGAAAAACAGACCGTCTGAATATTACATCGATATATTTAACGTATCCGGGTTTCCCTCACAGCAATGCCCATTGAGGCTCTTCCAGAAGGGTTGTGGTGGATACCTTCCACGGAAGGTCCCAAAGACACCAATAATGCTTGCCAGATCATCCAAAGTTAAGCTATACTCTCGATAGGAGGATGGATAAAAATTCGTTTAGGATGGGCATGAAACCAGCGGCTGCAGGCACTGATAAGGCCAGAGTTAAATGAACAAAGGTACGATACAAAGGGTAATAGAGATCTTTCGTGAAGCCTTTTCCGACTTGAAGGTGAACATACCGATGAAGGATCTGGAAGATATGGCTGTCCTCGTCCACCGGGCGATGACGCTGCAGACCCGCCATTTCCACACGCTGGAACATGTCTTCAGCTTCACCTCCGAAGCCGATCCAATCCAATCCCTGGCAGCCCTATTTCACGATATAGTGTATTATCAGGTTGACGAAGGTTTCATCCCTGAGATTCATGCCATCATTGCTCCCTTTATTCACCAGACTGGCGAGGAAATCACCCTGGTATCTTATCCTCCAACTGAAGAGCGAGTTTTTCAGTTGACACTCGAAGTGTTCAACTTCTCGCCAGGGAGAATCTTATCCACATTCAGCGGATTAAACGAATTTCTAAGCGCCCTGGTCATGGTGAAAAAATTACAGGGGGCTGTTACAGACCACAACTTGCTCAAGATGATCGTGTGCATCGAAGCCACCATCCCTTTCCAGGGCAAAAACGAAAGAGGCGAAACCCATTTCGACATCCTAGAACAAAGATTGAAGAACATCAACGAAAAATATTACTGCTGCCTGGATCCTTCTGAGATCGTAGAAGCCCTGCAATTGGCGGTCACCTTCTCAAATAAGGATGTAGAGAATTTTTCCGAGAAATATGCTGGGCACTTCCTGGACAACACCTGGAAGCTCCTGCCAGAAACCAACGTTGCCTTACGCTCTGCTGAAATCTATTCAATCCGAGAGTACCGCCAAGCGCTGCACAAGATGGAAATTTTCTTCTCCTCCCTCAACCCCGATAATGTCTTCAACCAATACCACGGGGTACCCTCCGACCGGGATTACCAGCAGATGGTGCAGCAAGCCCATCACAATATACTGACAGCCCGAGAATATTTACGGATTAAGTTATTATCAGCGTCTGTCCTGGAAGCCCTGGCTGAAATCACCGGCGGCGACGCGCCGCTCTCCTTGTTTGCCGGCGACATCCGTGGCGAAGGGGAACAGTTCCTCGGATATGAAGATTTTTTCTCCAAGCCCCACGAATCCACTCCAGTGGACACTACCTCGACTCTCTACAAGCTCCTCGACGAAGGGCGCCCAGCCGATACCAGCTTCGACATGAAAACATCGCCTCTATCCTTGTTCCTTTTTGCAAAACTGAGCCAGATAGAGATCATCCGCCTTCTCGAACTGGCACGGCATATGTTTATGAATGACCTGAAACCAGAACAATTTCTCAGGGAAATCGATCACCCGGTCGTTGCTGCTATATCCAAAGCCAGCGCCCAAATGATCGCCACCCGCCGCGAAAAGCTGATTGAATTTGCCCGATCTTTATGAAAGTCGAAGACGGCGGTCACATTCATCACAAAGGGATCCTTCGAGGATATCTCTACCAAATCGAAAAATATGAAAGGACCACAAGATGATTCAATTTGATCCATCCATCGAATCTCGCGTCTCTGAGCTGCTTTCCAGGATGACCTGGGAAGAGAAAGTCGCACAACTTGGTTCTATGCTGCCCTTCACAGACTGGGGTGAATTCTCCCGCAGCACCCTACCGGAACGCATCGAGAAAGTTATGGCATACCCTTCAGAGAAAGCATCCAAGATTGGGAATCTCTCCATCTTTCTACGCGACCTTCCACCACGCCAAGCCGCCCGTAAATCCAATGAGATTTGCCGCTTTGCCCTCGAACATGAGGGCATCCCACCCATCATCCACGATGAAGGACTGCATGGAATAGTGGCAAACGATGGCACCAGCTTCCCGCAGTCCATCCACATGGCTTCCTCCTGGGATCCGGCGCTGCTCGAAGAAGTAGCCCAGGCCATCGGCCGTGAGACCCGCGCCCGTGGCATCCGCCAGCTCTTATCTCCCACAATCAACATCGCCCGGGACCCGCGCTGCGGACGCACCGAAGAAACTTATGGCGAAGATCCCCTGCTAGCGGCCGAGATGGCCGTAGCCTTCGTGCGCGGCGTGCAAAGCCAGGGCGTTGTCACAACCCCCAAGCATTTTGCCGCTAACTTCGTTGGCGACGGTGGTCGCGACAGCAACGCCATTCACTTCTCCGAACGCCTGATGCGTGAAATCTACTTCCCAGCTTTTGAAGCTGCCGTGCGCCGGGGTGGAGCACTCTCGATCATGGCTGCCTATAACAGCTTCGATGGCCTGCCCTGCTCGTGCAACCCCTGGCTGCTAACCGAAGTGCTGCGCGAAGAATGGGGTTTCCAGGGATATGTGGTCTCGGATTATGACTCTGTGATCCATATCCTGGAAAAGCACCAGGTTGCGGCGGATAAAAAAGAAACCTCCAAACGGGCTGTGGAAGCAGGTATGGATGTTGAGCTACCCTATGCCCAATGCTACGCCTCCCCCATGCTCGAAGGCATCCAGGATGGCAGCATCTCAAAGGAAGCCATCGATGAAGCCGTGCGTCGCGTGCTGAGGGTCAAGTTCTGGCTGGGCTTGTTCGATCATCCTTACGTGGATGAAGAACAGGCCGTGCAAGTTTCCCACTCCCCCGCACACCAGGACCTGGCTTTACAAATGGCGCGGGAAGGGATCGTTCTGTTGAAGAACGAAAAAGAGACATTGCCCATCCCCAAGAGCGTGCGTTCGATTGCTGTGATCGGACCGCAGGCTGATGAGCTGGCATTAGGTGGTTACACTTGGGATGGCTATGCGAAAGATCGCTTCACCACCCCCCTCCAGGCCATCCGCGCCCGCGCCGGTGAACGACTCAGTGTATCTTTCGCCAAAGGCTGCACGATTACCGGCGAAATTCCAGGCGGGATAGCCGAGGCCGTGCGCCTCGCCTCTCAGGCACAATTCGTCATCCTCTGCCTGGGCAACAACCACCAGACCGAAGGCGAACAGCGCGACCGCGCCTCCCTCGACCTGCCAGGTGTCCAGCCGCAGCTCGTCAAAGCTGTCAGTGCTCTGGGCATCCCTTCGGCGGTCGTCCTCATCAACGGCAGCGCCATCACCATGACCGACTGGATCGACCAGGTTGGCGCCATCCTCGAAGCCTGGTATCCCGGAGAAAAGGGCGCCGCGGCCATCACCGAAATCCTCTTCGGTGATACAAACCCATCCGGCAAGCTGCCTATCACCTTCCCACGCACCACCGGGCAGTTACCCCTCTACTATAACTATAAACCTTCCGG
>Ga0315288_10012733_pt1 | contig 10555 bp, 8 predicted proteins | sample YL17G11_20_MG_FD_203454 | JGI IMG/M metagenome (GOLD analysis project Ga0315288, IMG submission 203454) | Sediment microbial communities from Yellowstone Lake, YNP, Wyoming, USA - YL17G11_20 | ecosystem: Environmental > Aquatic > Freshwater > Lake > Sediment | place: USA: Wyoming | collected...
GAATCCGGCCGGTGCGTTCCCGCGCCTGGGCAAGGTCGGCCGCGGTCGTATCGGCGCTGCTTCGCAGCGCGGCAGCCCGGTTGAGCAGCTCCCCGGCGGCCGCGTCTGCGGCGATGGTGCCGCTGGACTCGCGGAAGCTGCGCAGCTCGCTCTCCGCTTTCGTCAGCTTCTCTCTGGCGATGGCGAGCTGCTCGGCGAGGTAGCGGCCGGTTGTCTCGGATGAACCCCGCGCTCGTCCTCGGTTAAGCGCAACATAGGTCTTGGCGCCGGCGCCCGCGATCTTCTGCGCGTCTTCGGTGGTACGAGCGCGGGCGACGATGCGGATGAGTTGGGTATCGCGGACAGACCGCGCCGAAACCCGAGCGCGCACTTGCTGAGCAGTGAGAGACGGCCCGCCGTTCTGCGCGAGCCACTTGGCGGTCTCCTCGGCCGTCGCCTCGCCTTGGATGAGCTGAACGTGCGTGTCCAGGTTGGGCGAGCCCATCGCCGCCATTGCGTCCTGGCTGTCGGTGGGTTTCGAGCTCTTCGGCGCGAGCTCGCTGATGAGCAGCGTTGCCGTGGACTCGTACGTGCGTGGGGTGACTGCGGTGACGATGATGCTTAGCGCGAAGACGGCCCCAAGCGAGATGAGGATCGCCCACTTCCGCCGCTGGAGCATGCTGACATAGTCACGCAGCCCGGGCGGCGCCTCGTACGGATGTGTCTCAAGAGTCGCGATCGCACGCGGCCCCGTCTCCGCGATTGCCGGATGCAAGGGCTCCATGCGCGCGGGAAGCCTCTCGCGCGGGTCATCGGACGACATTGCGAACCACCTTCGCGGCCAGGCCGCCCACACTCGCCCTGGCGACCGCCCGGCCGCGCCCCAGCTTGCTTGCCCTTCTCAACACCAGACTGCTCCTTCACACTACCTATCAGAACCGGTTCGATCGGGCTGAGTGATGTCATGGTGGCTTCGATCCAGCGCGCGATCAGTTCTCTTCCGATCCTCTATAGCACCAATCGCGGCACCAACCACAGCAGGCGCCACACAGTGTCGTTCGACTCACCCTTTGAGGGGATGAATAGTACATCACCTTCGCGCATGGCGATGTTCTGTTTGGCATCGCCTTTGGTCAATAGCAGGCCCAAATCCACCGGGATCGGGGTCGGTTTCCCGTCCACCAACCTCAGAACAGATCCGTCGGCGGGCCGCGCCGAAGCGGTCGTCCCGCCTGCCGCGTTCACCAGGTCCAGCACCGTCGCGTTCTCAGGTAGGTACTGTCGTCCCGGGGCGCGCACTTCGCCCAGCGCGTAGACTCGTATGCCCGGCCGCCGCGGCACGGTGAGCACATCGCCGGGCTGGAGCACTAGGTTCTGGCTGGTATCGCCCTGCAACAACGCAGCCAGGTTCACCGGTATGTTGGCCTCGCCGCGCGTCACCACCGCATGCTCGAGGTCGGCCGTCCTCGTCGGGTTGTCGAGGATACCAGCGCCGGGTCCCGGGGCGGTGCGCGCGTCAGCGTTCTGCTGCAGCAAACCGGAACCTGTCATCGCATCCAGGACTCGCGTCTCGCCCCTGAGCGTCATGTCGAACATGCCTGGCGTCGGCACTTCTCCCAGCACCGCGTACCGCGTCTCCTTCTTCCGGTTGACGAGGATCACGTCACCCGGCTGGAGCAATGCCTGCGGCGGGGCGGTGGCTCCGTTTAGATCCTCCAGCAGGTAAGTGCGCGACTCGCCGGTGCCGGCCTTCAGGATCGTGATCTCACCGCTCGCGAACTCCGTCATGCCGCCAGCGGCGGCGATGGGCTGCATCACCGCAGTGCCGCTCGCCAGCAGGTAGGCGCCGGGCCTCGTCACCTCCCCCATCACGAACACGCTCATGCCCACCTGCCCGTACTGGCGCACCGTCACCATCACCCGGGGCTGCTTCAGGTATTTGCCCAGATCCGCCTCGAGTTGTGCCGCCAAAGAGGTGCAGGTCTCACCGGCCGCCCGGACATCGCCCAGCAGGGGGTAGGAGATGGTGCCAGCGCCGTTCACCTGGCACTCGCGCGTCAACTGCGCTTCGCCGTCAACGGAGATGGAGAGCGTGTCGCCAGGGCAGATGCGATAGGAATCGAGATCCGGCCGGAAGGCGACATCGCCTGGGCCAGCAGCCCCAGCCGATGCAGTCGCCGCCGTCTGTCCCCTCGCCATACTGGCCGGCGCTACCAACACAACCGCCAGCACCAGGCACAAGCCACAGCGCATGTCCGCCTCCCGTCACGGGGCGCAGGATGAAAAACCCGCCGATGCCCAACCGGCGGAGTTGTTTCAGCACTTCCCCAGCCGCGCACCCGTTTCGGTACGCACGTATTAGATTACCGACAGTGACTGTTTCTGCCTACAGCGACTTCTGTAGCCCTTGTAACGATACAGTACAAACGTGGTAGTTACTTCATTCGACACACCCCCTTGGAGAACCTGCTGGCAACTCGCCGGAAGTTACGCCGGAAGCCACCGAAGTGCCTGGAGAGGTCCTACAGGCAACGAGAGAGGCCTCGCCCCCTTTGGGGCGAGGCCTCTGCGCAGTACCCTTGGGTGTGGGTGTCTGCCTAGAACGGCAAACTGAACGCCCGGGCCAGGTAGACCGCCGTCTCCGCCCTGGTACAGGCCTTGGTGGGGCGGTAGGTTCCGTCCTCGTAGCCGCCGGCTATCCCCTGCCCGGCGACGAACTCCACATACCGGTAGGCCCAGTGGCTCCCCGGCACGTCGGAGAAGGTTGGTTGGTCGGGCGGCTGGTATGACTGGAGTCCATCTTCACCAGTGGGCAAGACGACCGACCGCGCGATGAACGCTGCCATCTCTGCCCGGTTCACCTCATCCGCGGGCCGGTACCGGCCGTCGGGGAAGCCGCCCACGATCGCCATTGCCTTGGCGTATTCCACGTACCGGTAGGCCCAGTGGCTGACTGGCACGTCCACGAAGGATGGCTCCCCAGGCCCCACTGGCACGAGGTCGTCGCCGCCGGCGACCGCCCGCGCGATGTAGACGGCAGCCTGGTCGCGGCTGACCGCCACCTCAGGGTGGTAGGTGCCATCCGGGAAGCCAGTCGTAATGCCCGCCTCGACGCAGGCATAGATCGCCTTGCCCGCCCAGAAGTCAGCCGGTAGGTCGGAGAACGCCAGGCCTTCCACCGGATCGGAGGGGATCACCAGAATTGAGTCCGTCAGCTCGCCTGTCCGCTTTCTGGCGTCCGGCAGCCTAAGGTTCGGTTTCGGCTCAACGATGAGACCGAGGTAGCCGCTTGCCGTAAGCGGGGCCGGACCATCACAGATCGCGCGCACGGACAGGATGACCGTCGTGGTGGCGGCCGTGGCATTGGCGGCGACTCGATAGCTCGGGTTCGGCACGGAGGCCGATGGCGAGAAGCTGCCACCCGCGCCGTTGTCCGACCAGGCCCACTCCGCAATGCCATGGTTAAGGGTATCGTCCGCAGTAGCATAAAGCTGGGTCCGGCCCTTCCACATCACCACCATCGGCTCGGCAGAAACCGATACGCTGAGCGCGTGTGGGGCCGGCTCGACGATGACCTCAGTGGAATCGACTCCTGTCATCGGTGCCGGATAGCTGCACGATGCCATCACCGTCAGCACCACTCTCATGTCGCCTCCCGAGCTGTTCCGCGGGGCTCGATACTGGGGGTTCCGCACGGTCGCCGATGGCAGGAAGGCGCCGTTCGCGCCACTGTCGTCCCACCGCCAGTTCGCGGTTTCATCCCGGGCGCTGTCATTGGTGGTGGCCGAGAGGTCGGCTGTTGACTCCGACGCTACGACCGAGGGGACGGGCGTCCCCGCCTGCACGGGAAGCTCCAGGACGATGCTCTGCACCGTCACGTGAACGATTCCCGAGCTACTGATCGGCGCGGGGCCATCGCAGGCGGCCGTCACGGTCAGTGTGACGACCCAGTCGGCGCCGGTGGAGTTCTCGGCGGCGGTGTAGGTGGGGGCTTGCGCTGTGGCCGAGGGCGAGAAGCTCCCGCCAGCTCCCCCGTCAGACCAGGACCAACTCGCCACCTCGTGCCCAAGCGTGTCGGTAGCGGTGGCGCTGAGGGAGGCAGAGCCGCCTGAGGCAACGATTGGCGGCGAAGCCGACGCGCTGACCGAGAACTCGTGCGCCGCCGCCTCCACGGTGAGGGCCGTCGCAGCGCTGTCCCCTATCGGCGTCGGTCCGGCACAGGTTGCGGTGACGGTGAGCGTCACCACTCGGTCGGCACCGGTGATGTTCTCGGCGGCCATATACGTGCAGTTCGGCACGTTGGGAGAGGGCGCGAACGATCCGCCCGCGCCGCCATCTCCCCACTGCCATCCGATGATAGTGTGGCCGCGGCTATCGGCAGCCGATGCCGAAAGGGTGGCCGAGCCGCCGGAGGGGATGCTGGTGGGCGATGCGCTCGCCGAGACCGAGAGCGTGTGCCCCACCGGCTCCACGCTCAGCGTCGTGGAGGCGCTCGCGCCGATGGCCGACGGGCCGGCGCAGGTCGCTGTCACAGAGAGCGTGACCTGGTGGACTGAATCGCTGACATTGCTGGGCGCGGTATAGCCTGGGTTCTGGACAGACGATGAGGGGGAGAAGCTCCCTCCCGCGCCGCTATCTGACCAGGACCAGGTGGCTATCCCATGGCCGAGGCTGTCGGCCGCGCTCGCGCTGAGAGATGCGGTGCCCCCCGAGGCTACCTGTGTGGGAGAGGCCGAGGCGCTCACCGATAGCGCGTGGCCCAACGACTGCACGGTCAGGGTCGTGGAGGCGGTGCCGGTGATCGGCGTGGGGCCGTTGCAGGTCGCGGTGACAGTCAACCCGACCGTCCGGTTCGCGCCGGTAGTGTTGGCCGCCGCGGTGTAGGTCGGATTCTGGGCCGAAGCGGAGGGCGAGTAACTGCCTCCCGCGCCGCCATCCGACCACGACCACGTCGCGATCCCGTGACCGAGGCTATCGGTGGCGGTCGCGCTCAGGGCGGCGCTGCCGCCGGAGGCGACCGTTGCCGGCGAGGCCGAAGCCGTAAGGGAAAGGGTGTGGGGAGCGGAAAGGCTGTTGAGGCGCTCGCCGAGCTGGCTTCGGACGGTTTCGAGCACCGCCGAATCCCGAGTCCAGGTCTTCCAGTCAGCTGCAATGGGGGCGACAACTCCCTGCGCCCACTCGCCCTGTCCACTAGCAACCAGAAGAGTAAGGTAGTCGAAGTCGTCCACTCCATCGCGCAGATACTTCAGTCGCATCGAGGGCGCGACGGTGTTGTCTGCCATCCCGATGTTCGCGCCGGGGTAGACCAGCATCCCCTCGCCGGGATAGGAACTAGAGGAGTAGACCTCGCCGCTCGTCCAGGGGTCGCCGGTGCCGCCCGACCAGTAGTCAACCCGCCAGTAGAGCAGGCCGGTCAGCCCGCGCCGCCAGTTCAGGAAGCCAGGCTGAATCCGGTAGTTGATCGGCGCGTAGTCCAGCAGCCACTTCGGGGAGTAACCGTCTTGCGCCAGGCAGTTGTACGACCAGACCTCGCTGCCGCGATCCTGCGCCGCGGCCACGTCGGCCGGCACATCGAACTTAGGGAGCGTCACGAAGATGTCGAGCCATTCCCAACCGCTTCGCGGGGCTATCGTCACCAGGGTCTTGACCTTGCCCCTCAGCGCCTCGGTCCAGTTGTAGAGTGGAGTGCTCGAATCGCACGAGGTGTAGACCTCGTCGGCGATGTAGGCGTAAGGCGGAAGCGGCGCGTACTTGGCGATGGCCGCGTTTACGTCCGTTGCGGTCGGTTTGGCCTTGGCGATGGTGCAGTTTGACTTGTCCAGGGAGGCCCAGAACCCGACGTGGACTGCCGATTGTCCGGCCGCGGCCAGGGCGGCAGAGTGCGTCGCCTCCGTGAAGGTTGGCTGGATTCGGTTCTCGAGCAGGAGCAACTCGGGCTGGAGTTGTCCGCGCACGGGGGCCCAGTAGGCGAAGGCGGTCTGCAAGGCTGGCTTCTGCGGCAGCTCGAACGCCCATACAGTCAGGCGCGCCGTGACGGTGGCGCTGCCCTGGTCCGAGCTGATTGTGAAGGGCAGCGCGTGCTCTCCCGCCGGGCAGTCGCGCGGCACGAACAAATCCACCCAGTAGGGTTGCACCTTGCCCGCCGGGATCGAGTAGGGCTGTGCCTTGGCGATCGCTCCCCCCGGGGCATCGAATGGGATGAGCGCGTCGGGGTACAGTCCCGGCCCCTCGGGCTTGTTGACTTGGGTGCTGTAGGTTCCCGACCCATGCGTAACCGGGACGTAATGCTCGCGGTAGAGCTTCACGGTGACCGGCGCGCCCGCGGGCGGAGTGATCCGCACGCTGGTCGCCGATCCTGCCACCACCACCTGGAACGATTCCCATTCGCCCCGGGCGGCGTAGATGGAAATCTCCGAGGCAGTGCCCGCGGAAGCGTCCTGCTTGACGCGCTGGTAGCTTGGAGCGACCCAGACGGTGGGTGCGGCCAAGGCCGGCAGCGCAACAAGCGAAATGAGCGCCAGCAAGCAGAGAACGCGAACGCATCTCGGCAAAGCGGTGTGGGTGGGTGCGCCGCCTCTCGTCCCTTCGTGGCCCGCCGCCTGGGCGCTCGTCCAGGGCGTACGCGCCGCCTCTGCCGGCGACACCCTGCCGCCGGTCATAGCGAACCTGACCATTGTCGCGAACCTCCCGCGCTTGGCTACAGGCCGCTATGGGCACCGGCGCAAGAGTGGAACTCTGGTAAGGAGTTTTGTTCCACAAATCGTCCGATACTGGGGAGTGGAAGCGCGGGAGCGACGGGGACGGGGCCCCCACAGGCGTGGATTCGGGGACGGGAAAGGCGGGTCGGCCGGACTACCGGCCGATGGTTCTGAGGGTGCTTGCCAGGCGCGTGGCGGCGGACTTGATGAGGCCGGCGCTCCGCCGGGCGCTCGCCCCGATGTCATGCGCGGCCGCTCTTGCTACGCTGGCGGTTGCGGTCTGCTGCGCGACCAGACTGCTCAAGCGTGCCTTGATCTGCTTGGCCTTTCGCCTGACCTTGAGCACGAGAACCACAACGGCGGCGAGCAGCGCGAACAGCGAGACCACCGCCACGATCGCGTACAGCTCCGTCACCAGTAGCCACGTGCTGTCAACGGCCATCGCCGCGCTCCTGCTCGCCGGACTCGCTGTGTTCACCCGCCTCCGCGCCCGCAGACCGCAATCCCTTCGTCAGCCCGGTGAGCAGCGCGGCGACAGACCCGGCCGGCCCCGAGGCGGCCTTGCGCACGGAGTCAGCGGCCGCTTCGAGATCGGCGGCGGCCTTTTCGATCCTCTGCTCGGCCTGGGCGGCCGCGCGCTGCGCCCGCTCGGAGATCGTCTGCGTCGCCTGGCTGATCGCCCCGGCCACCTCTTCGACATGCCGGATGACCGGCTCCGCTTTGCTGAGCAGCTTGTCGAGCAGCCGCGATAGCTTCGCCAGCAGGAAGACCAGCGCGATGGTCGCAGCGAGCGCCGTCAGCGTCATCACCACTGCGAACACTTTGGTCACGACCAGCCAGGTTCCATCAACCTCCATGCAGGCCTCCTCGATAGCGCTCGCGGCGCGCGGGTATGAGTCTCTGCCCCGAAATGCCACATGTCCTGTGCTCCTGCTCGCACATCGGGACACAAGCCGCCGCCCGCGTCTGCTATTCTAGCACACAGTGCCCTGTGGTGCCTTCCCTGGGAGCAAACGATTGGCAGGGCGAAAGGAACAAGCGATGGCAACCGCTACGAAGGTGACCATAGATCGAGAGGGCTGCATCAGCGGCGGCCTGTGTTGGGAGACATGCCCCGACTTCTTCGAGCCGAGCGCCGAGGATGATCGAAGCCAGGTGGTTGAGCAGTACCGGCTGGCGGGCGATCCGGCGGTGGGCATGGCCCCGGAGCACCTGCTGGAGCAGGTCCGGCAGGCGGCCGACGAATGCCCGGCCGAGGCGATACAGGTAGGCTGAGCCCGCGCGCGCGCCGGATGCTTGACGTTCGGGCCGGTTTTCTGTTCTCTCCGAGGAGAATGCTCCGACGCACTGAGGCCGCGATGTCGGGCACTTGAGTGCGCGGGGAAACTGAAGGGGATAACGGATGGTCAAGCCGCGGGGGCTTGGCCCAGCGAACGCTGGGGCGCCGGAGGGTCTGCGCGTGCTGCGCATGTGGTGCCAACACCCGGCCGTTCAGCGCGAGCCGGCGGTGAGGCGGGGGAAGGACTCTGGGCGGTTAAGGCGGAACTCTGGGCAAACCAGGGGTTCCGAGCGAAGACCAATATGAGGGTGGCGGCGCCAGCGACCCGAGTCGGCCGATCGCAACTCTCCAGCGAGGTGAGAGGTGATGGAGGACATCTGCTACAAACGGACCTACCTGACGGCGGTCATTGCCAGAGTCGACTTCCCCAGTCCGCTAGAGGGCCTCGACCAGCAGTTGCCTAGCGAGGTCAGCAACGCGGTTCTGAAGGCATTCCCGATCGAGGAACCGCGACAAGGTTTCACCCAGGAGGTCCAGGTCTCGGACGGGGGAGCGGTGCAGCAGCGCAGATCGGCGTTCACGGAGTGGCGGTTCCATGGAGCAAGCCGGGAGAAGACATTCTCGATAGCCCCGATGCCGAAGGCCGCCGTGTTCGTCGAGTGCAAGCAGTACAGCACTTACGAGTCGTTCAAAGCGGACTTCCTGCTAGGGCTTGAGCCATTCTTCCGGTGCTATCCGAACACACAGGGCAGTCGGGTCGGCCTGAGGTACATCAACGAGATCAACCTGGACGACGAGGAGGATCCGTTTGACTGGGACTCATACCTCCACCCCAAGATGCTCTGCCTTCTCGATTTCTGGCCCAGCCGCAGCGTGATCTCGCGGGTGTTCCACAATCTGGAACTGAACGTCGGTGAGTTCAACCTGCGTTACCAGTTCGGGATGCACAACCCAGACTATCCCAGCCCTATCATCAAGAAGACCTGGATACTCGACTTCGACGCGTACTGCCAAGGGCCTCAGGAATATGCAGGCATCTCCGGCAGCCTTGACGAGTTCCATCAGGCTATCCAACGCCTCTTCGAGCACAGCATAACCCCGAAGCTGCGGGAGAAGATGCAATGAGTGCCGACGATCGGCGTTTCGACAGAGAGTATCTCGGATCCATGGAGACGAGCAGCAAGATCGAGGAGTTGGGTGAACTGCTGCCCCAGGCTGAGACATCGGGCAAGACGAAGCAGTACTACGGCGCGCGCAAACCGGCCCGACGTACCAGAAAGATCAAGCTGATCTATGAGCGACGCTGACCCAGGCCCCCAGCTGGCGGACAGGATTTCCCAGGGCGATATCCTCCGGGACGTAGAGTACGTGGAACACGTCACTGAGGAGGACGGCGCAATCGTCGTGTCAGATATCCTGTTCCCTCTGGTAGTAGTTCTTACGCAGGACTGTGACCTGGAACAAGACGCTAAGTGCCGAACTGCAGAGCCGCCGCCGAAGACGCAGGATAAGCGGCTCTTCTCTGTGCTCGTAGCGCCGCTGTACAACATCGAACACGTCTATCAGGGCGAGCATCTGAGCGACCTAGGGATAACCGGCGAGCAAGTGCCAAGGAAGGGGAACGCCGGACACTACCTTCTCACGAACCAGCGCCCGCGTTTCCACTATCTTGAGCTTCCGCCGGAGACCAAGATCGTCCCGTCGGTAGTTGACTTCAAACACTACTTCTCTGTGGATGCGGGGTATCTTCGGGGGGTCAGGGAAACCAATCTCGTCTACAGTCTGCCCGTCCCCTATCGTGAAGACATCTGCCAGCGCTTTGCGAGTTTCCTGTCTCGGATCGGCCTCCCCGGGGCACACCCCGAGTAGCCGGAACGCAGCCGGTCGCTCGAGAGGTGCCAGCGCCCATCCATGGCGACTCGGCGAGTCGCCCCTACGAGTGCCCCGGCTTGGGCGCACGGCGGCCCATGACGGTCCTGTATCCGGGGTTCTCGGCATCTGTCGCCCATTGAGAGGGGTTCTGCGCGATGTAGAGGCGTATGTCGTGCAGCTCCGCCTCGTCGCGGATGACGTGTTCGTGGTAGCCACGGTGCCAGACGGGAGCACCGGGGGTGCCGCGGAGGGTGTTCGCGCGTCTTGTGACCGCGCCTTTGAACTGGCCGACGATCGCGGCGACTGACCCGGACGCAGGGCCGGTCGGCCGTTCCGTAGGGGCGACCCGGTGGGTCGCCCTCCGTTCACCCAACGTCCGCTTGGGACGGGCGACTCGGCGAGTCGCCCCTACAGGCCAGACGAGACCGAGGGGGATAGGCTGGCCCGGCACCGCGCCGATCACGATGATGGCGTGCATATGATTCGGCATGATGCTCCAATCATCCAACGTCAGCTCCGGCCGTAGCTCGGGTGATTGCAGCCATTCCTCCGCGACGATCTTGCCGATGCGGCTCAGGTTGACGCGGCCATCCTTGACCACGCCGAAGAGGCATCGGCGTTGGTGCGAGCAGATGGTGAGGTAGTAGGCGCCGGCCTGGGAGTAGTCGTATTCCGGCAACCGGATCGAACGGCGCGCATGGAGGATCGGATCGTAGCCCATCCGTGC
>Ga0315288_10012735_pt1 | contig 10554 bp, 11 predicted proteins | sample YL17G11_20_MG_FD_203454 | JGI IMG/M metagenome (GOLD analysis project Ga0315288, IMG submission 203454) | Sediment microbial communities from Yellowstone Lake, YNP, Wyoming, USA - YL17G11_20 | ecosystem: Environmental > Aquatic > Freshwater > Lake > Sediment | place: USA: Wyoming | collected...
AGGACCTGTTTCTCCTTGGAGACCTTGAGGTCCTTGAGGTCCTTGTAACCCTTGAGGTCCAGTTGAACCTTGAATTCCTTGGGAGCCAGTAGGTCCTTGTATTCCTTGGGAGCCAGTAGGTCCTTGTAACCCTTGAGGTCCAGTAGCACCAGTAGCACCGATTGGACCTGGATCTCCTGTTGGTCCAATTATAGAATTCAAAACTATACTGGTATTACATCCTGCTCCTTGTTCGTTGATAAGTGCTAGATAAGAATTCGACATTTTATTTAATAACAAGTTTAAATAAAATTCAATATTTTTTTCTTTTTCTCCTACCGTCTATCCACTTCGTAATTCTATGTTTTGAATTGACAGGTTTTGAACATAGTCTGGAACAGGGTCGAAATTTGTTCTTAATCCATACACATATGGAGAAACTCTCTGTTCAGCATAATTGATACCACCGCGTCCCATCTGTTCTTTGAGAGCAGTTTGAAACATAGGATTAGGAGGATTTCCAACCATTCTTAAATTTGAAGTAGTTGGAACTCCAGATCCAAAATACGGTCTTTGTTTTCCATCAGTTCCCCATGCTTCTCCGCCACCTCCTCCAAATACAGTTCTATTTTCAGAAGAAGGTGCTCGTATAAAGAAATCTGTATCAGTTGCTGGTGGAATACCTTCTGTATTCGCTATAGGAACTTCTTCAAACGGGGTTAAACCAGTGCCTTCATCGTAAATACCTTCCCCGTGTTTCAGTCTGTCAATAATAGCTCCAACCTTACTATAAGCATTTGCGATCAGTTCAGATCCTTTTGGCAGGTCTTTCAAAAAACTCTCAGCATTTTGATTTACAAATTTCGCGGTATCTGGTGTGCTCCAATTTCCGGTAATTAACAGGTTTGTAACGAAGTGCTGACAATTTTGTCTAAAAGCCGAATATTCTGTCATTTTTTCATTTCCAATTCTAAGCCTCGTTTGCTCTAAAAGAGCATTTATTGTGAGTTTAGGCTGACTTGGAACTTTATCAACATTCATTGTTTGAGTATTTGGTTTTGTAGGAATTCCACCACGATCAAAGTGTAAAACACTATCTTTATCAAGGTTATATTTACCATTGATATTCATTCCCAGATGGAATAGTTCATCGTAAGGTATCTTCTTGTTTGAAAAAAATTTAGCAAGTGCTGATAATTCAACAAGCGGGTATTTGAATAGAGTGATTTTTGATATGGTCTCGTTTCCAACTTGTTCTAAAAGTTTTCTCATTGCTGGCGGGTATCTCCCGACATCGCGTGTTAGAAGTCCTTCTCCGTGTTGAACCCCTTCTTTGTAATTTGTATTAAACATTCTTTTATACTAGAAGGACTTTTTAAATTTTACTAAAATTTAGGATTTCCGAACTGTGATACAACATCGTTATACACACTCATTCCGCCACCAAGAATTGGTTTTCTAACCATCACTGTCCTTGTCTTGTAATCTCTGCCAGAAGATGATCCAGCTCCCGTGTTTTTGTGTATTGGTATCATTCCCTGCGAATAAACTGCTCCTCCAAAAATTCCTGTTTTAGGTGTGACCATAGCAGTTCCTAATGCCTTTTTAACTCCAACATTTGATGGTTTATTTGAGTATAAAGCAGTAGTCATGTTTTGATATTCTGAACCTTGATATCCACCCCCTCGTCCTTTTTGACCGTATCCATAATTCTTTAATCCTTCAACTCCTGCTTGCCCTATAGCAGCTCCAGCTGCAGTCCCCAGAGGTGAAAGTGTAGTTCCCAATGCTCCTAAAGCGAACGGAAGCACCGCTTGACCTACTTTGCTTAAAAGTTTTGTATTCTTTAGAAATTTATCAGCGTCTTCAATAAATCCTTTGCCTTTAGTCTTTTTTCTTCTCATTTATTACATGTGGAGATAATTTTTTTGAAGTAATTTACTCACATGTATCGGATCTCTGTATTGAAGTTTTTCCGATACTTGTCTTGTTTGACATCCACATACAAAAAATTGTAAGGATCTTTTGTAGCGTAATGGTATAGTTCAACAAACTCGACAAAATCTATTGATAAATCAAGGCTCTCATACATGCTCAAAAGTTTCTCTTCATTGAAGGATTTGAAAAGCAAGGCGTAGTCTATTTGCTTCCGCGTATCCGCGGATAAGTCGCTTAAATATTGTTGAAGGTAGAAGCACCTTATTTTGTAATGTCTTAAAGTCTTGCTAAGCTGTGCTATCGTTTTACAATTCATATCTTTTCCTAAATCATCAAAAACGAGCACATAGTCAGCACTAATCTTCTTTGGAGGAGCAGGTTTCCGAGCCTGTGAGACGGGTTCAATGTCATTTACACCTTTTCCAAACATTGAGTAATTTACTCTTTCTTCGAAAGAACCTATCGGTTCCTTCAACCTCCCTCCCAAAGAAGGGTTGTAGGGGGCTTGCCCCATACTTTTTGGTTTTATTTCCTCTTCAATTTCCTCCTCTTTCCCAAGTTCGTTTAGCAAATCATTTATAATGTTTTCTCCATCTTCAACGAAGTTTGAATAAGAAGAGATATTACAAACCTTCTTATCCAATGCTTCTTTTATGAACTTATAAGTTTCATCTTTGTTTTGAGTAGGACTAAAAATCAACACATTCGTCCCTTTTCTACATACCTTTTTAAGAATATGGTAGAGCAGGGTTGTTTTTCCGCTCTTTTTCTTTGAAATTATAGCCACATTGCTATATGGATCTAGGAACATTTGACCTCCTAGAACATCATCTGGATTAGTGCTGTGGGTGATTAGAGGTGTTATTTTGATATTGTTGATCACAACTTCTTTCATCTTTATTCTATAGGATACTTTTTAAAAGTATCATCAAAATTTCATAGACATATTTTGAGAGAGAGAATTCAACCTACCATACGCTTCCATTCGTATCTTATCAACTTGTTTTTGAATTTCAAGTTGTTTTCGTCTTTCTTCTCTTAAAGTGTTTTCTTGAACTTGTCTCTTCAATTCTTGAAGTTCTTTCTTGGTCAATTCAATTTCATCCGTGCTCGGCGGAGCCCCTCTCCTATCGTCGTGAGGAAGAGGAGCTTCTTGGACTTGAAGAGGCGGGGTTATAGGGGTCGCGAGACCCTTATGTCGTGCGCGTGGTTTGATTTCAAATTCTTCATCATCTGTTTCTTCTTCATCAGGAATTTTACTTTGTTTCGCTTTGTGTAAAATATCCATTACTTTCTTCTTTCCAATTTCCAGGTTTTTCTTGCTTGAAATTGACCTTCCATCTGGCTTTCCAGATTTTGTTAATTTTACTCGTCTCGTAGGACCCGACACAGTCGGAGTGGCGATACCTTGATCCTCCGTCAGTGAGCTTTCATTTGTATTAGTGCTTTCCATTTATTACACTAAATATTTATTTTTTTACGAAAAATATACGCATAGTATAAATGAGTTATCACGGAGATACGAAGATATTTTACATCGACAGCTTCAATAGAACTTCTGGATCACCAACAGATTTTCAGGTTAATATTGAACTGCCAAGAAACGATTTCAATAGGGTCGCTCTTTTACAAGCATCTATACCAAAAAGTTTTTACAACTTTCCAAAAGGTCGGAACACCTTCTATCTAGTTGAATTGGGTGTAGAAACTCTGATAACGATACCGGAGGGTGATTATGGCGTTTCAAGTTTGATAGCAAATCTCGCTCCAATTCTATCAGCAAGTTCTCCCAATGGTTGGACCTATAAAATGTCTTTCCCCAAATTTCTTGAGACGCAAACAGGCAAGATAACATACACGGTTGAAGGGAACGGTGGTTCTCAACCTTCTTTTAGATTTGAAAATTTTTGCTGGTTGCAACTTGGATTTTACTTGAATACAACATACAATTTTGTAGGAGATACTTTGATTAGCGTTCATTACATAAGTCTTGCACCGATTAACAGGTTGTTTATCAAAAGTGATATGTGTAACACAAGTGAGTTGTCCATCCTCCAAGAGATATTACAGACCTTTCCAGATAGTGCGATGGTCTATTACGAGAACACGAATATCGAGAATAATAGCAAACCATTTTCAACCACACAATCAAGGAACTTCCATTTCACAATCACAGATCGATTTGGAATTCCAATAGAAACTAATGGACTTGATAGTGTATTCAGTATCATATTTTACAAATACGACGATACAAGCGAACTTCACAAGCAGGAGTTGATGTTATCAAATTTTGAGAGGATGCTAAGACTTGAAGAAAGAAGTCTAGAAAAAATAGCAGGCATATCAGGCGATTTTCCTCACGAAAATTTGGGAGATTTACATAGAGATTTAGAGAGAGAATTTACTGCCAATCCATTTAATCCAGAAGAACAAGATACCAAAATTGTTCCAAGAAGAAGTGTAAATAATTGAAAAAAAAAAATCTTCTTCTACAATAAATGACAGAAATCATTAATCCAAAAATCGTGGAACAGAAATTCGCTCCCGAAATTACTTACACGGAAGCAGTCTATAATCACCCTTCTCCTCTAATGGTGAAAATTACTCCTGTTGGAGGAACGAGTAATCCACAGTTGTCAGTTTCAAGTGTAGGAACTCTAAGCGAGTTTCAAATACCTTCAAAAATTATCAATCTTTCCAAGTCCTATCTCAGTTTAGATTTGCTATTTCCAGCAGCTGCGGCTGGGTTAAGCACCATTATTAGCGGAAATCTAGGTGCTATTATTGACAGGATCACAGTTTCTTCCATCGGATCAAATACTATCTTGTGCGACATCAGTAATGTCGGGGCATATCTTGAAGCAACCGACGCTCATCAAACCAACTTCACAGAATTCATTAAGAATACCACCCAGCCTACCCCACCTTTCTTCGTCGTTATCCCCGCCTCTCCAGGAGACACTCCGGCCGCTGTTGTCGCGAGTGTTAATACTCAATATAACCAAAGCCCTTTATTGCCAACTACTCTTGGTGTCGCTCAAAGATCACCTTACATGGATATCGGGAAAGCTAACACCATTACTAACCCAATTGGATCATCTTGGACAGGGATTGGTTCTGAAAATGACAACGGGGCTATTACAACTGGACCTAGAAATACTTATATTGGTACCGCTGCAAGTCCAACTGCTATCTCTGTAAAACTTCCCATGAGCATGTTCCATTCTACTATTCTCGGTGTAAATAAGAACCTCTATTTCAGCGGAGAGACATTGAACATTGCTATTTACTGGTCTGCTGTTCAGAGCTACGCCTGGTCTGCTACAATTGGAACAGTTTTTCCAGCTATATCTACCGGTACCGCGGTACCTACTTTACCACTCGTTTCCAACCTTGCTTTCTATGCCTGTGTTGAGCAAAACGCATTTTTGACATCCAAACTTGTCAATCAGGTCAATACGGAAGGCCTAACAATGCCGATCCCGCTGGTTTGGTCTTCAAAACAAAATTTATCGGCATCAAATCAGTCTATCACGCTCAACATTACGAAATCGCATGGAAATTCTCTCTGCTGGGTCGCATGGGCTCCTTTCAAAAATCCGGAAACTTTGAACACCTGCAAAGCGCATACTACATTCAATTTGGAGCAATACCAGACGCTGCTTAACCAAATTCCAATCTTAACCAATACTCCGATCAATGTTGTGACTGGCGAGCATTACATGTACAATCGGGCCAACTTGGATGAAAGTTGCATTCAGTCTCTTATCTCTTACAACAATCATTTCACGCATTTCGACAACTTTGTTGGTTTCTCTCTTCCGAAATTCAACGACAATTTGACCCTTGCTAATGGGATTGATTTGACTAAGGAAACTCAGCAATATCAGTTGAATTCCCAATTCTCAACGGCAGATCCCATCAACAACTACATCTTCTGGTGTGCTCAGAAACAGCTTGTTTTGACCCGCAACGGTGTTATGTTAATATAACGGAGTTATGCGGTAGTGATGTAGCAATAAATCATAAAGCACGACACGAAAAGACTAATAAACATATAAGTAATGTCTAAATTTGTATTCAAAATGAATATAAATTCTTAGTAGAGTAGTTTGCCGTAGATTAGAGCGGTTCCGCCCGCTCACCGACGGTAGGAGAAAATCAAAAGTTATTCACCCCTTACAAACTCCAGTATGACACAAGCAGAACATGTGTTAGTTGTTAAAGTATAAGGTGTTTGTTGAGAATTAATAAATGTTAGTCTAAAATTAATTTGACCTGAAATATCTCTTGCTGGATTAAATTGAATTCTCGAACCACCTTCACCGTTAAGAGTTGTCAGAGATTGAGTTAAAGCCGAAGAAGTCATCCCGAGAATACAGACGGGGGCAGATTGAAATAAATCAGACCATAAAAGAGCATAATCTCCTTGTGGGTTTCCACCATCAGTAAATACAGCACTTATAACTCGTATTTCTTTTACTCTAAACGGTATGTTATTAAATTGACCTACTGTTGAACCATTAGTTCCAAAAGTCATAGTAATTGCTCTACATACACTCACTTCTTCGTGAGGAGGTCTTCCTATTGGTGTTTCATTAAAATTTGGTATATTCATCCTTTACAATATATGTAAGATTTTTAAAAAAAGTTTCTATCTAGTAAAAGAATGGTAAAAGACAAATTGAGACCAAAGAGGATTTTCAAAAACAAGAAGGGATATTATTTCAAGGTGAATGGCAAGCGCAAATACATCAAGTTTGACGAAAAAAAGATAAGCGATAAGCAACTGCTAAACATTAACATCAAAAATGTTTTTGGATATGTTAATAGAAAGCCAAAAGGCGCTAAACGGACTAGGAAACCAAAAACTAAAGTGGAGAGGGGTTCCGCCCCTCACGACGGAAGGAGAGGGGATGATGGACGGGACTTGACGAAGATAAAAACAATTCCAGTTATACCGATTGACAAGGTCAAAACGGAGGTGTCTGCTGTTGGTACAAATATTGTTGGTCAAAACAAACCACCTTATCAGGGATATACCTTAGGCGATCTAACAGATCTGGTTTTCAGCAAAAAGGTTGTTCCAGAACTAACGATTGAAGGTAGTATCAAGCGCGAAGATAAGGATAAGTTGAAAAAAGACTACGAAGAGAAGATTAGACTATTGATTGAAAGTAGTTTAGGAAACGATACTTCAACGATCAAAGGGCTTTTGAGTAAAAATTTAGGCGATATTTCAACCGAAGATGTTCGTAAGTTGGTTAAAAAACTTGATACTCGCCCCCTCGCGACGGCAGAAGAGGGGAAACCAGACGACATTCCAAGTTTTATTGGTGAAGAGGATGAGGAAGAGAAAGAGGGAGATGACGATGTCGATAAGTTAAGTGATCTAATCACAGAAGCAGGAAGAGCGGGTGAATTTCTGGTTGGAAGAAACAAACAAACATCACTCACGCCAAATGTAATCAATTCGTTACTACAAGATAGTGGTTTCACTAGGAAACGAGGTATTAGAAGAAATGTGAGCCAATATACACCTGACGACTGGAAAGAACTTGGTCAAATATTAGTAAAAATTGATACTCCTGATAAGTTAAAAAAAGAATATTTGACAGCGTTAGGAGAATTAACAAAAGAAGGCAGAAGCACTAGTCAAATCAAAAGAGATTTCAAGAGAATTAAGGATATTGTTGTAGATATGTATAACAAAAAAATTGGTAAAGGACTTGGAGAGAGCGATGGTTTGTGGAATACAGAAATTGACCAAATATTTAAGGATAAACTTCCAGAGAAAATAATTCCTGTCATATCAAACGACGAAATGCCTACACTTTTGAAATACATAAACAAAGACACCGACCGCTTTGGGTTTGTGATCAATAGCGACGATAGTGATAGTCAAGGTTCTCATTGGAAAGCAGTATTCATAAGTCGTCCAGATGCGTCTGTTGAAGTTTATGACAGTTTGGTATCAATTCCTAACGAAAAATTCATAAAAGATTTGTTCAAGGTGGTTGATGCTTTTAAAGATGATATCATGTATAAGTTGAAAATCAACACCGTTAGAGATCAAAGCGAACAAAGTTCAAATTGTGGGCATTTTGCGGTAAATTTTTTAATCAATAGGTTCAAGGGTAAAAAATTCAAAAATGCGAGTTTGTTTGACAAAGTTGATAAGTCCGGAGAGGGTGAAAAAGACATCAAAAAATTTAAAACTTTCTTGTGATTTTTTGAAAGTTAGTTTGTTTTAAACTTGGTTTTTGCCCTTGAAAATCTTTAAGTAAAAGTGCAGTTACTTTTCGTTCAAAAAAATCCACTATGATTTGAGGATCCGTTTCACCACATGTATATACATCCATGCTGAGGGTCTTTCTGTCATAGTAGTTGTGGAGAGTGAAATGACTTGTATTCAATGACAAAATATTTGAAAAACCTAGAGGGCTTTTACCGTCTTCTCCGAGTATATTACAAGAAGAATTAACGATAACCATTTCGGTAGTTTTAACTGCTTCTATCATTATCTGATAGAGAAGGTGAGCGAGTTCTATGTATGACAGGTGGAGACACCCCCGTATTTTGTAATCTACCAATATGTGTTTCGATGACATTGTTTTTATTGAATACAAGATTATTATTTAACGAAGAAATGCTCAGCTGAGGGGTATCGCCCCCTCGCGACGGTAGGAGTATGGGAGCTTGGCTCCTTACTTCAAGTAATTTGAACATTGAACCACAGCAGGAGGAATTGATAGATGGAAGCATTTTTATTTATATTGGATACAATAAATGTATAGATTTATTGTATCTCTAAGAAAGGGCAAAAAATATGATGCTTACAAAAATGGTAGATATCTAGTTTCTTTTGGAGCTAAGAAATATCAACAATTCAAAGACAAAACACCGCTAAGAGCGTATAGCCATTTAGATCATAACGATAGGGAGCGGAGAAGGCTCTACTATGCTCGTCATGGAAAAGACGCAAAGTTTGAAAGCGCTAAATGGTTCTCACACAGATATCTCTGGTAGTGTGGGTTCTTTCGAACTCAATCTAATTTTCCGTTCAGTCATTTTTTGGTTAATGTAAATTCTTTTCCGTGCTAAAGTGTCTTCGTCTAAGAATTCCTTTCTTAATTGGAAATTCTTACACGGTCTTACAAGTGTTTTGTTTTCAATAAATGCCTTGTGTTTTTCGGTTCTCACATGGCTTGTCTTATTCTGCGATGTATATCTACCCCCACATTCGCATGTTATCTGTTTAAATACTCTTCGAGGGGTATCGCCCCCTCGCGACGATAGGAGTATGTTTGGTTCGATTGACATTGTATCTTTTTATCTAATACAAGATTTTATTTCTTTAAACCATATTTAACAATTTCTTTTTGATACCGCTCTCTTACTCCTCCGTCGTGAGGGGGCGTAACCCCTCTCAGAGAAATTTAACTTCTCTAAAAAATTCAGTCTTTGTTGAAACATAGCCACTTTTATACTCAAATAAAACTTTGTCCTTAGGATTGAGTAGAATTCTCTTCGTAATACCGCTTGCTAAGTCTTTATAGAGCCCGAAATAACTGTCCTCGTATTCTTCTGATGCGTGGTCTAATCCTTCTTTCGTGATACCTTTTAATCTAATGTGATATCCATTTATAGTTCTACCAGATTTGTCTTTACTTTCAAGGTAATCACAATAAGACTTTTTTCCTAGAAAAATAGACTTTGTAGCATAAATTTCGCTATCTGCGCCTTTCAGGTTGAAGTCGGTATGAAATTGTTCTAAATTTTTTCCGTTGAGTTCTTTGCCATAAACCTCCTTGTATTTCGCTTCAATTTTTGGAACATCGTCAAAATTACAGTGGAGACTATCAGTGTCTGTGTAATAGATTGGACATTCGATATCGTTCGCAACATCAAATACCTCGTTCATAATTCTCTTTGACATGCTCAAAATGGCACATCCAATATGACCTCTATTGTATGATTTGTCAGCGCAGATCCTAACAATCTCGTAGTTGTATTTATTTACAGTTCTTGAAGATATTAGAGTATTGAAGTTGTTATACACATAATTTTCAAAATTAGTGCCCCGATCTCTACCACTTTTGTCATAGTTATCAACCTCTTCTCCTCTAAAAATCATTTTGACCTCGCTATTAGACTTCTTCATAATCGTTTTTCCATAAGACGAATTCAACATTAGCTTAATTGTATTAGCGAGTGCTGGTTTAGACTTCTTATAAACCATACGAGACTTAAACAAATTGTTAATCAATTCGCCCATTTTCTGGTTAAATTTACCATCCCAATACACCCCGTCAGATACTTCAAATTCTATTTCATGAAAATCAATATAATCTTGGAGTGTAATACTGTCAATTACGATGGGTTCTTTTGGTGGTTCATTTGTATAGTTAATCACACCGTCGCCTTTATGTGCTATGAAAGGCATTTGCTGTTTCTTATTGACTTTTGTTATTTGAACTGTGACAATAGAGTATTTGAAGTTTCTCCAATCCTGACCATTTAATCTTTTTGCTTCGCCTGTTGGTAGTCCAATCTCTCTACAAAGTCTATTGATAGCACTTGGATATAAACTAACACCATCATAGTCACTGAGTTTGCCTTCAACCACTTTCCTAG
>Ga0315288_10012739_pt1 | contig 10553 bp, 15 predicted proteins | sample YL17G11_20_MG_FD_203454 | JGI IMG/M metagenome (GOLD analysis project Ga0315288, IMG submission 203454) | Sediment microbial communities from Yellowstone Lake, YNP, Wyoming, USA - YL17G11_20 | ecosystem: Environmental > Aquatic > Freshwater > Lake > Sediment | place: USA: Wyoming | collected...
AAAGCGCGAAGCGCATTCAGCGGAATGGAAAAGCCCTTCTTGTCCGTAACTCGACGATTCATTTCGCTTCTGCTCGCTTCTGCGCCGCTTCTCGACAGCGCACCGAAGCCTCCAAGTCCCCGCTCCGCTGATGAAAGCTCAGTCGCAATGCCCCCTCTCATATTGGTCTGCCTCGCTGGCTCCGGTCCAACCCGACCTATCAGCTGCGCGTGCGATTGAACATAAATTAAATGTTATTGAATGCTATGCACAGTTTTGTTATGTGAAACTAAATTTTCTCTATGATACAAGATAGCTATGACTTTTTGATCGGGCGTCGAAAAGGACGTGAGCCATGCTGTCAGAGACTCTGGCGGTCGGCCTTCGGAGCTACGGGATCGGTCCGAAGATCCGCGCGCTGCGCACAAAAAGGAAGCTAGGCCTGGTGCAGCTCGGTGAGCACACGGGTCTGTCAGCGGGTCTGTTGTCGAAGATAGAGCGCGGCCAGCTGATCCCGACGCTTCCAACGCTCCTCAGGATCGCGCAGGTCTTCGGCGTCGGCCTCGAGAATTTCTTCATCGATTCAAGCGAACGACCGACGGTCGCGGTTGTCAGAAAGAAGGATCGGTTGCGCCTGCCGGATCGCCCCGACGAAGACTCGCCATCCTATTTTTTCGAGAGCCTCGATTTCCCGGTGACCGATCGCAAGATGGAGGCCTACTACGCGGAATTTGAAGCGCACTCAAAACCAGCAGCGCCGCACAAACACGCGGGCGCGGAGATCATCTTCGTCATCAGTGGTCAACTCGTCGTCAACATTGACGGCGACGACACGATGCTCGGCGAAGGCGATTCCATGTACTTCGACTCCGGTTTTCCGCACAGTTACCGCCGTCACGGACGGGCGGCCTGCTCAGCCGTCGTTGTGGTCACGCCCTAGATCCTCCTTGATTTCGAAGACGCCGAGGCACAAGCCAGCCCCGGCAGATGTTACTGGGCGCTGAACTTGCTGAGACATCTCCGACGACAGGGTACCAAGATGGACATCTCCTCGAACCGGTCGAGCGCATCGAGCCGCGAGGGCGGTGACTCGCTTGCCCCGAACAGGGCGCGATCCACCTCGGCCATGAGACAAGGATCGGTATAGGCGGCGCGACCGAGCATCACCCCGTCAACGTGCTGCAAATGGTGCGTGTGCTTGCGCCAACGAGTCGATCCCGCCATTGATTGTCCGTGATCAACAGCCTGACCCCGGACCATCGGGACGCCTGTTCGGATGGGACGGGGAGGAGATTGTGGTCTAGGTTGCCGGTCACCTTACCAAGCGAAACTTGACATGGGCGAGCGAGTGAAGCCTCCGAAACCGACCGCGCGCGAACCTGTCTCTGCGAGGATCCGTGCGCGCCTGGTACGGGCCAAGAAGCGGTTCCACGCGAACGACAACATCGCGGCGTTTCTGGAGCCTGGCGAGCTGGACGATTTGCTGGCGGAGGTTGAGCGCAAGTTCAAAGGCATTCTCGAAAGCCTGGTGATCGATACCGAAAGCGATCACAATACCCAGGGCACGGCACGCCGGGTCGCCAAGATGTATCTGACCGAAGTGTTCCGTGGGCGCTATGTGTCGCCGCCGCCGGTCACCGAGTTTCCAAACGCGGAATCCCTCAATGAGCTGATGATCGTCGGCCCCATAAAGGTACGCAGCGCCTGCAGCCATCACTTCTGCCCCATCATGGGGCGGCTGTGGATCGGCCTCATGCCCAATGAACACTCGAGCCTGATCGGACTATCGAAATATTCGCGACTGGCAGAGTGGATCATGTCCCGGCCGCAAATCCAAGAAGAAGCGATAACGCAGATGGCGGAGCTGTTGATGGAAAAGGTGCGGCCGGATGGCCTTGCGGTAGTCATGGAGGCAGATCACTTCTGCATGCATTGGCGCGGTGTCAGGGATGACGCGACAATGATGGTCAACAGCGTGATGCGAGGCTCGTTTCTCAAAGACCACACGCTTCGCAGCGAATTTCTATCGCTTCTCAATCTTAGGACTTGAGGCCAAGATGCTCGTTCGATGCCTTTACGCCAGCCGCCCCGCCAAGCCGCTTACCGGACCGCTCTTGGACGGCATTCTGGAACAGTCACGCAAGAATAATCCCGGGCTGGGCATCACTGGCCTTTTGTGCGTCTCAGACAACCTCTTTATTCAGGTCATCGAGGGCGGGCGGGACGAGGTCTGCGAATTGTTCAACGCGATCGTGCGCGACGACCGGCACCAGCAAGTTCGCTTGTTGAGCTATGAGGAAATAGCCGAGCGGCGATTTGGCAATTGGACCATGGGCCAGGTGAATATCGCCAAGCTTAATCCTGCGCTGCTCCTAAGGTATTTCAAGCACGCCAAACTCGACCCGTTCGAGTGCTCAGGCCAGGCGACGATGGCGCTACTTGCTGAATTGGTCGCCACAGCGTCCATCGTTAATCGCGGCGATTGACTGCAAATGTCAGGAATTATGTGCCCCGCCGCTGGATCGTCGAGCGAAGCTTCGGTTGGATGACCCGCTTTCGCCGCCTCGTGCGCGACTGCGAGCGGCGCCTCAACGTCTCCGAGGCCATGATCTTCATCGCCATGGCAAGCCTCCTCATCAGACGCATCAGCCACCCATGACATTCTCAAACGGACTCTTTAGGGAAGATCACCAGGGAAATCTTCAGCAGGATCGTGAGAAACTCCCTCATTTCTGGTCCTCTGCGCCCGAAAAGACTCGCGCCATCCGGCAGGGTGGCACGGGGGTGTCACGACGGGCGGCTGGCGGCGCTGTCACCTAGTGTGACCTCCAAAACTGCCCTCGAGAGATAATGGTCGGGGAAATCGCACACTCTCGCAATGAAACGGCGTCTCTAGACTCTTCTCCGCAGGACCACAGCCATTCGGTGGCGGATTTCCGGCCTTCTTGCCTACTGTTTGCCGAAGGCTGGGAGAGAGCCAGAAAACTCGCGACTTGTTGGCTGTGCTGACAGTCTGACGCGAACCTGTCTCACCCTGCGATTTGGGGAAATGCAGGGTGATTTCGCCAAATTGCAGGGACCGCGCCGTCTTATCCCAGCAGAAGGCCCTCGCATCTCGATGGGTTGGATAGGTCTCTCCCTAATTCAAGGAGCAGGGAGACCATCATTCCATAGCGGGAAGGTCGATTTAGAAACACCGCGCCGGTGTTCTTCGGCGACATCATTCAGCTCAGTTCAATGTCCGCTTCCGTGCTCCCTTCGGACATCGACGCATGGCTCGCTGGTGTCGCCGACTGACCCCAAAGCGGACAGGCCTATGCGCCGGCCGGAAGCGTGAGGTCGGTGCCGTGCAGAGCTTTGGCGGAGCCGACGCCAATGTGTTTCACGATCGCCATGGCCTGGACCATCGTGATGCCCAATGGCCGTACCCGATCAGCCGGCAGGTACATCACGTTGCCCGACATTGGGGTAGGCGCCTGCGGCAGAAATACCGTAACCCAGCCGTTCTCAAGCGGTTCGAGCAGGTATCCGATCTGCCAGCCGCCCTCGATGCTGACGAGTGCCGGGTTGACACTTTCAGCGCTTTCGACGTGTGCCAGTCCCTCGGCTATGCTCTTCACTAGTTGGTACTGCGGGAGACCACCCAGCAGGGAGTTCTCGGACCAACGCATCATGCGCCTGCCAGCATTCGTACGGGCAACAAGGCCAGCAACAAACGAGAAGAAGATCAGCACCAGGACGGCGAGGGCAGTCTCTCCCCGGACGCCGACCACTGCCTCCATGGGCAGGTAATCCGAAATAGGCTTTACTACCTTTACGGCCAGCTGCATCGCGTGGCGAAGGACGATCACGGTGAGAACCACCGGCAAGAGAAACAACAGTCCACCTACCAGCGTCGTTTTCAAAAATTCGGTCAAAGAGATTCCTATCCGTTCCTTCGGCAGAGCCATTTACGTTTCCTCCGTATCCAAGCTAACGGCGTTTCCATTTCCGCTCCTGGCAGATTTTGTTGAAAAACTCTTCGAGTGAGCACTTTGGCTAATTGCGGAGAATGCCACTTCGCGACCCAGCTGATCGCGAATCCTGATTCCAAAAATCCTCTGCGGTTCGAAACGCGATTCTACGGTCGGTATCTACCTCGCGAGAACCCGGACTTTTTCAACACAATCGGCACTAAGCGAACGAACTTGAGGGACGCTCCTTCGATCAGCAATTGACCCGAAGCGTACCCGTCCCTTCAGAAGGCCGGGGGGTTGAATGACAAAATGCGCCACCTGTTGCGCTACTACGACAGTCGGAATGTCCACCTGCGGTTAAGCTGCAACTCGGATTTCCGCTTGTTGCTATGCGGCCAAGGAGACGGAACATGGCGCGCTTTACGAAAGTTGCGACCCCTCTCCTTTTGATCATGAGTGTATCCCCAACGCTCGCAGACGAAGGGGCTTCGGGGCTTTATGTCCCAGGTAACTTCGGCTTTGGCGCTGGCGTCACTCCTGATCCCGGCCTGTATCTCAGCTCAGGAGTTGTCTACTACGACGGCGCTATCAAAGTTTACATCGAGGGTGGGAAAATTCTGCTTGATGTCGATAAGCGACCGTTCTCCACGGGATTCGGAGCCCTATGGGTTCCTGAGACGAAGATCTTGGGTGGCCAGATCGGACTGTCGCTCGGCTCCTCCTACAGTTTCGCATGGGCCCATGGAGTGGTCACGGGGCTAATCAACGCTGAAAAAACAGTCGAAGGATGGGGATTGGGCGACACTACGCCGCGTGCGCAGATTGGTTGGACAACTGGGGCTTGGTCGAACACGTTTTACCTGACGGGTTGGCTTCCAACCGGACGCTACCAGCGCGGGTTTGAGCCCAACACGGGTAAGAACCGCTATGGCGTGAATTTAGGATGGGGAGTCACCTACACCGAGCCCAACACTAAGCTTGAGTTCGATTCTGCGATCGGCGTGACCTTTAGCGCTCCCAATCCCGCGACTGATTACAAAAACGGCGATGACTTTATTTGGGACTGGGCCGTCGGCAAGAAATTTGCCAATGGACTGGAAATCGGAGTTGCTGGCTATGCCTATCAACAGCTGACAGCCGACTCAGGCTCAGGTGCCAAGCTTGGTCCATTCAAGGGCCGCGTTTTTGGCGTAGGCCCCCATCTCGTTTACAACACGGTGTTGATGCACCGACCTGTGATTTTCAATTTTCGTAACTATCAAGAGTTCGACGCAGAGAATCGGTTCGAAGGGAACGTCACGACATTCGCGACGACCGCCAAATTCTAGCCCGCTGCCCACCGACCCGTATCTATTACGCGCTAGGAGGTTGCAGAGATTGCATGGCCGATAAGCTAGAGCGGCTCGATAAGCCTGAGCTTAGCGTCGAGGCCCGAAGTTTACCCGAGTGCAGTATGTCGTCCAGCCAATGTTCGCTAATGGCTGTCCTTTCCGAAAATCATATCAGGACGTATTGGTGGTGCAGTCCAACCAGGATCGGAATGGCGACAATGGCGCCAGATCGTTGGACTGCTCGATAAAAAGGCGCATCTTTCTGTAATGCCAAGTGCGTGCGTGTTTGATTGTAGTACGCCGGCGGCACCTGGATTCGTTTGTTGCCCGCGCCCTGCTCGTCGCCGACTTTATCTTCAATAACTGACGCCACAGCGCCACATCGAGTTTGTCTGGTTCATGCCGATTGTGTTGAAAACGTCCGGACTCTCGCGAGGTAGACGCCGACCGTAGAATCGCGTTTCGAACCGCAGAGAATTTTTGGAATCAGGATTCGCGATCAGCTGGGTCGCGAAATGGCATTCTCCGCAATTAGCCAAAGTGCTCACTCGAAGAGTTTTTCAACAAAATCTGCCAAAAGCGTAAATCCGACGCTCCCACCAGACCACTTGCTGCCGTCAACCTTCGACCATCGGAAACAAGAAAGTCGCGACGGCACGCACGCCTTGATGCATCATGATGTTGCTCCTTCATGGCCAGTGGATGAGGAGAATTCCTTGTGATGCGGCGCCCGGAAAAGCCCTGGAAGGCTATCGCAATCCTGCTCGCGTTGATCCTTGCGGCAGTTCTTATCTACACGACTCTCATCGTCACCGGCGTGATGGAGCTTGGTCTGTCCCTCTTGTAACAGGGGCGGTCGTCATGGAGCGGTAAGAGCGACCACACTCATCTGCTTGGAAGGCTGCAATGTTCGAAGATCCGATTTTTTGGCTGTTAGCTGCGCCGGGCTTGCTGTTGGGGCTGTATGCACAGTCACGCATCAAGGCGAACTATGTGAAATATGCCCAGGTTGCCACGCGAGGAGGCGCCACGGGAGCACAAGTGGCCAGGCAATTGCTGGATGCCCAAGGGCTGCAAAGCGTGAAGATCAACTCTACGCCAGGACTGCTCAGCGATCATTATGATCCGCGGTCGAAGACTCTGAGTCTCAGCAAAGAGGTCTACTACGCTCCCAGTCTTGCCGCTGCCGGAATAGCGGCCCACGAAGCGGGCCATGCGTTGCAGGATGCTGCCGACTATTTTCCGATGGAAATGCGATCGTATATCGTCCCGATCGTCCAATTGAGCGGGAAAATTGCTCCATGGTTGTTTTTTGGCGGGATCATACTCGGGATAGACCAGATAACGTGGGCCGGGATCATTCTTTTCGGAACGCAGACATTATTGACGTTGATAACCTTACCAGTGGAATTTGATGCGAGCTCGCGGGCGCAAGAATTACTCGTAAGCCAGGGAATTGTTTACGGCGAGGAGGAGGTGGCGGGGATTAAAAAAGTTCTTGGAGCAGCGGCATGGACATATGTGGCGGGGGCTGTTTCGGCGATAGGGTCGCTTTTTTATGTTGTCTATATGCTTTTTCGCCGCCCCCGCTAAGCCGTCTACTTGGTTGCGCATCACTGGCGCAGGAGGTTGAAGTCGCATGCTTGATCCGATCGTGAATTTCTTCACCCGAGTTTTTCAATCTATCGGACGCGGCATTGGCCTCGCCGTCGGCGTCGTACTGTGGCCGTTCATGAGGTTCGGGCGCTGGTATAAAGAGCGCGGCTGGATCCTCAGGGCAGCGCTCGGCGCTGTCATTCTCGGCATCATCTTCCTTTATGCCCATTTCTTCTGGAACACGCAGCGCTGGGCGAATTTCAACCCGGATTACGTTGCGGCCTATGCGCTCAGGTCGCAAGGCGAGTCGATAGGCCGGCAGCCAGCGCCAGAGGCGGGCATCATCGGCGTACCGGAAGGAGCAGCGACAGCCACAGGCGAAGGCGCGGCGCAAACCTGCAGACGTTCGCTTATCGTCGACGCAACAGCGGAACTCGTCGACTTCAACGTCAACCAGAATGCGTGGATTTCCTCGATGATCCTCTACAAGCTCGGCCTGTTCGGAATTGACTGGGACCGCACTCCGTTCTTCGACAACAAGGCCGCGTTCCAGCGCGGGGTAAACCAGGCGGTGCGCCGCACGGCGGTCGAGCTCGTCGATACGTTGGGCCGCGTGCGCGGCACCTCGCAGATCGATCCCAACCTGCAAAGCGCGCGAGGCAATCTCCAATTCGACGAGTCTACGTGGTATTTTGGCCTGAGTCCCTTCGGCCCCAAGACGCCCACGCCGAGCTTCTACCGCGCCTCCATCAAGGACCTTAAGGCCTTCAATGACCGGCTTCAAAAGTGCGAAGCGGTCTTCGACGCTCGCGGCGACAATCTGCTCCAGTTTATAGATCGGATCGCCAACGACATCGGGGGCACCTCGGCGATCCTGCGTGACCGTTCCGAGAAGTACAATAGCGGTTGGTTCGACACGCGCGCTGACGACCGCTTCTGGTTCGCCTATGGGCAACTCTACGGCTATTACGGCATCCTCACGGCTGCGCGCGCCGACTTTAAGGATGTGATCGCGCAGCGCGGGCTCACTCAGCTTTGGTCAGAGCTGGAGAAGCAGTTGCGCGCGTCGCTCAACATCCAGCCCATGATCATCTCGAACGGAGCAGAGTCTGGCTGGCTGATGCCTTCGCATTTGGCAACGATGGGCTTTTACGTCTTGCGGGTCCGCTCCAACCTCGTCGAGATAAGGTTGGTTCTGGATCGGTAAGACGCTGCCACGCACGATCCGTTGCCGGCCTGCATCATCCCAGAACCCATGCCGCCCTGCATCATCCCAGGACCCATGACGCCCTGCATCATGCCAGAACCCATGCCCTGTTTGCTCTGACCCATCATGCCTCCAGTCATAGGAGCGCAGGGCCGGGTTTACCCGAGGACCCCGTGTCTTCCTTGTTGACTTTAGGTTCCAGAACTCCAGCTGGACCTGTCGGACTGGGCTCCGCCTTGGGCGGCGACTTCGGTGACATTGGTTCGCTCGCCGGCGCCGGTGTCAGAGTGGAGCTGCTGACAGTCGGCCAACGTTCCAGATAACCGCTGGGGCCACGAAATACGTGGGGCATGTAGCGGTAGCGGTTTCGTTCCTGTGCCATCAGAAAATAGCGCCAGCGATAGAAGCTCGGGTTGGTGGCCGCATAGGGTGGCAGGTCGTAGTAGGCGTCTGCCGTCGGGTAGTGGCCCGCTTTATAGGGATAGGGGGGAAAGACGGGAATTGCGGGTGGACCACCTGCCGGAGTGCTCTGGAATTGGAGTGCGCTCTGCCGCACATAGCCACCATAATTGTTCCAGGTCACCCCGCACCAGCCACGCGAGCAGCGGCCGACATTCACCAGCGTGCCTTCGGAGAGATTGAGAATAAGCTCGGCTTGCGCGGTGGGCGCCGTCCGAAGCACAACGTCGGTGTTGGTCTTGCTCATCGCGGCGAACGCGGTGCCGGTGCTCATGGCAAGCGCCACGGCAGCGGCGAGCATTCTGATCAAAGCGCGCATGCGAGCCCCCCTCTCTTTTCTCCATCTTGGCACACGCTCGGCTCAATTTCATCCAGCAACAACTTCCGAAACTGGCACAAGTAGCGTGTTGGACAGGCTTTGCCGAACGGCTGATCGGATCGATCCGGCGCGAGTGTGTGGACCATTTCGTCGTCTTGGGCGAGGCGCATCTGCGCCGAATCCTGCGAGCCTATGCTCGCTATTAGAACGACATCAGAACGCACCGGTCATTAGATAAAGATGCGCCGGTCTCTCGCCCCGCTCAGCGGACCGGAATCATTAGTTCACACGCGATCCTTGGCGGACTTCATCATCACTACGTCCGGGTGTAGGTTTCGGTACACGCAGGGAGTGCGCATATAAGATCCCGCGCTAGCGTCGAATGCAGGAAAGGAAGAGTGAGCACCCCGGTATGGGCCCAAGCCGATGGATCCCGGCGCTGCGCTGGCTGCCGGTTTATGACCGCTTCTCTAATCGGCCGTTCGGGGTCAAGCGCGGGCCGCTTCGTAGAGCATCATCCGCATCATCTCATCTCCGCACCGTGATATTCCGCCAGTTCGGTTGCTCTCGCCCGATTGATGCTTGCAGGGCGTCAGTCCAAACACCGCCCCGACCGCCTTGGAGTTTCTGAAGCGGGATGGCACGTCGACGGTGGCGCGATAGGTCAGCGCCACCACGGGGCCGACTTGCGAAACTCCGGAAACGACGTTCGCAGACCCTGCCTTGCGCTTTCCCTTCAACGCAAGGCTGCCACACTACCTTCACCATTCCTTGATTTGGCGCAACCAATCGCGCCCCGCGCGGGTTAGAGTCCTGCCAATCCGACCACTTCTGGGTGGCCCCGTCATACCTGAGAGAGTGCAAATCATGCGTCGTTTGCTTTTCATTGCAGCGGTGATTGTGGGCGTGGTTTTTGGGGACTTGGTGTCCGCCACGGCGACCCCACTAGCTATTTCGGGATTCAGCAGCCCAAACACCAAGGCCACCCTGGTTGAGAGAGTTGGCTATTGGCGGCGCCAATACCGACGGTATGGTTATCCTGTGCCTTATGCCTACTACCCTCCCGCTTATGGATACTATGCGCCTCCGCCCGCGTACGCCTACTATCCGCCCGCCTATGACTCCTATGCGCCTCCACCCGTTCCGCCGAATGATGCCTATTCATCCGGGGAGACTGACTATGGCGACTATCCGCCCGCGAATGGTGATTACGGCGACTATCCGCCCGCGAATGGTGATTACGGCGACTATCCGCGCGCGGATGGCTACTGACAATCCACAGGACCACATGCGTGTTCAAGCCTGGATGCTCGCCACGATGCTGAGGCAAGTTTTCGCTCGCAAAGGCGGTGCCAATCGCCTCCAACCACCACTTCCGCTTCTGGCGGATTTTGTTGAAAAACTCTTACTCGTGCAAGGCCTCGTAACTGAAGACAGGCCCTAGCGACCCGGCGCAAGATCGCGGCATAGGACAGCTTGCAGTGCCGCTTCAACGGGGATGGGCCCTATGGACTCCGCGCTTGCTTTGGCCTCGGCCAATCTCCTTTCGCCGATGGTTTTGTTCTTCGTCCTCGGGCTCTTGGCATCGCTCGCCCGATCCGATCTCAGCATTCCCGAAGCGATCGCCAAGGGCATGTCGCTCTATCTTATGCTGGCGATCGGTTTCAAGGGCGGCGCAAGCGTCGCCCAGAACGGCGTTGATGCGA
>Ga0315288_10012744_pt1 | contig 10552 bp, 10 predicted proteins | sample YL17G11_20_MG_FD_203454 | JGI IMG/M metagenome (GOLD analysis project Ga0315288, IMG submission 203454) | Sediment microbial communities from Yellowstone Lake, YNP, Wyoming, USA - YL17G11_20 | ecosystem: Environmental > Aquatic > Freshwater > Lake > Sediment | place: USA: Wyoming | collected...
GGGTGCCTTTGGCTCGACCAATAACCTGGAGTATGTGTTACTCTCCTGGTCGCCGCTTCTGCTGACGACGGCTGGTGTGCTGATCACCTTTTCGGCAGGGATGTGGAACATCGGCGTGGAAGGGCAGATGACCCTGGGAGCCATCTTTACCACCTGGATCCTGCGCCTGCTGCAGGACAGCAGCCTGCCCCCCGGCCTGATCATCTTGCTCGGCATCCTGGCGGGGGTCATCGGCGGGGCGCTCTGGGCCGGGTTGGCCGGGGCGCTCAAGACCTTCGGCGGCGTGAATGAGATCTTCGGCGGCCTGGGACTGAACTTCGTTTCCACAGCACTGACAATCTATCTGGTCTTCGGACCGTGGAAACGACCTGGTGTTGGCTCGATGTCGGGCACCCAACCTTTCGGCCGGGCATTGTGGCTACCCGGCCTGCCGAACATGGAGTTAAGCCCCTGGGCTTTGGGGCTGTCCATCCTGGTAGTCGTGCTGGTCTTTTTCCTGCTGCGCGGCACCCACTTCGGTTTGCGCTTGAAGGCGGTCGGCAAGAACATGAAGGCCGCCTACCTGATGGGCGTGCCGACCTGGCAATACAGCATGTTCGCCTTCCTGCTGTGCGGGGCGTTCGTGGGCCTGGCTGGCGCCATCCAGATGACGGCTGTCTACCATCGCCTGTTGCCGAACATTTCGGGCGGTTACGGGTTCCTGGGCCTGCTGGTGGCGATGTTGATTAATTACCAGGCGATCTGGGCCGCCCCGGTGGCCTTCTTCTTTGCCATTCTGAACACCGGCAGTATCCAGCTGCAAATCGTTTACAAACTGGCTTCCTCCTTTTCCGGCGTCTTGCAGGCCTTGCTGGTGCTGTTGGTTCTGCTTGGAGAAGGCATTCGCCAGCGCCTGTTGAAGAAACTTTAGGATCTGCGATGGAGACAAATACCCTATTGATTGGATTGGCTGGCGTCCTGGCAGCAGCCGCACCGATCCTGGTTGCAGTGATCGGCGAGACGATCACAGAACGAGCTGGCGTCATCAATCTATCGATGAATGGAACCATTCTGCTCACAGCCATGGGAGGTTTTGGCGTGGCTTATACTACCGGCAGCCTTCTGCTCGGTTTTCTGGCCGGGATGGTCATTGGTGCGGTGGTTGCCTTGATCATTGCTTTCAGCAGTATCACCCTCAAACTATCCCAGGTGGCGGTGGGATTTGTGCTGGCATTGCTATGCCGCGACCTTTCTTATTTCCTGGGCGTCCCCTACATGAACGTTCCGGGTCCGCGCCTGCCGGTCTGGTCCATCCCGGTGATTAAAGATATCCCCTTTATTGGCCCGTTGTTCTTCCGGCAGGACTTGATGACCTATCTCAGTTACCTGCTTATCATCCTGGCCTGGATTTATATCTTCCGCACACGGCCGGGTTTACTGTTGCAGGGCATCGGCGAGAGACCGGCGGCAGCCTTCGTGCGGGGAGCCAACGTCAAGCGCCTGCGCTACCTGTACACCGTCATCGGCGGGGCGATCATCGGCCTGGCAGGCCCGGCTTTCTCCCTCAATGTTAAAGGCGGCTGGATGGGGATCCAGTCTGGCTTGGACGGCATCGGCTGGATTGCCCTCTCGATCACCATCTTCGGCGGCTGGAACCCGCTGCGGGCGGCTTTCGGCGCTTATCTATTTTCCTTGCTGCAATGGCTCGGACTGGTGCTCCAGCCCCGCCTGCCAGGCATCCCCTCCCAGGTGCTGCAAGTGGCACCGTTCCCATTGATGATCTTGACCCTACTGCTGGTCAATATTGGTAACGCTGAATGGGTGGAGCGAATGCTGGCAGCTCTGCCTGAACGGACGCGGCGAATCGTCGCACGGCTGTTGCGTACCTTGAGAGCTTCGCCGCCCGCCTCACTGGGTATACCGTTCGACTCCGAATAAGCCCTACGTTATAATTGGCTTATGGCAAAATTCGTTGGTTATCGTTGTTCGTTGTGCAGTACCGAATACCTGCCCGGCCAAGTGACATATACCTGCCCCAAAGATAGTGGCAACCTGGATGTGGTGCTGGATTACGACTCCATCCGTCAGAAATTCCAGCCCGAAGACCTGACCTGCCGCGCCGAGGACTCGCTCTGGCGCTATTTACCGCTCTTACCCGTCCCCGACCCGGGCGGTGAAGGGACCCCCATCCGGGCTGCAGGCTGGACACCAATCTTCACGCTGAAGCGCCTGGCGGAGAAACTCGGTCTTGAGCATCTCTGGCTTAAAGACGAGAGCCGCAATCCGACGGCCTCCTTCAAAGACAGAGCCAGCGCAGTGGTGGTGGCGCGTGCCCGTGAAATCGGCGCGGAAGTGGTTGTTACGGCATCCACCGGTAATGCCGGGGCGGCCCTGGCTGGAATGTCTGCAGCGATAGGACAGAAAGCGGTCATCTTTGCACCAAAATCCGCACCCCCGGCGAAAGTGGCCCAGCTGCTCGTTTTTGGCGCCAAGGTCATGCTGGTGGACGGCACCTACGATGAAGCTTTCGACCTGACCATCGAAGCCGCACAGGAATTCGGCTGGTACTGCCGCAATACGGGCTATAACCCATTCACTGCGGAAGGGAAAAAAACTGCCGCGCTGGAAATCTGGGAATGGTACAACCAAAAAAAAGAATGGATGACGGAACACGGCGAACCTGTCAGTGACGTTCCGTTGACCGTTTTTGTGTCTGTCGGAGATGGGAACATCATCTCCGGCATGCACAAAGGCTTCAAGGATTTGCTGGCTCTGGGATGGATGGAGAAAATGCCCCGGATGATTGGCGTACAAGCCGAAGGGTCCGCGGCGATTGCGAATGCTTTCGATGCAGGGACAGAAAAGATCAATCCTGTCTCTGCCAAAACGATTGCCGATAGCATCTGCGTTGATCTGCCGCGGGATGGTGTGCGGGCAGTCCGGGCAGCCCGCGAGACCGGAGGCACGTATATTCAAGTAAGCGATGAGGAAATCCTGCTAGCCGTTGCCGCATTAGGTCCGCTGGGAATCTTCGCCGAACCCGCCGGTGCGACGGCTTATGCAGGCCTGGTGCGGGCAATGGGGCAGGAGATTGTCAAGGCAGGTGACCCGGTGCTGGTGCTGAATACCGGCTCCGGGTTGAAGGACGTGGGCGCGGCCATGCAGGCAGTGACAGCGGCTCCAATTATTGAACCGACGCTGGAAGCTGTGAAGCGAACCCTATGAATAATCAAAACGAATGGAGTAAGCCGGTCCGTTACCTGGTCTTTGGGGTTCTATTTATCCTGCTAGCCGTTGGGCTCTGGTATGTCCGCAGCATTTTGGAACCCTTGATGATTGCGGCGTTTATTGCCTATCTCATCCATCCCGTAGTTAATTATTTGACCAGGCGTACGCACCTGTCGCGCCGGGCCGCGGTCAACCTGGTATATTTCATTACGCTGGCAGTGCTGATCGGCACACCGTCAACGCTGACTCCCATCTTTTTTGATGAATTCAAACAGGTGATTACTGACGTACTTAATATTTTTAACCAACTCATTGCCTGGTTGATGAAACTGCATGTCACCCCCGGTATCCCCATTGATTTTGGGCAATTGGCCAACCGGTTGACCCAGTTCCGCTCCGCTTTTCTATCATCCCTTCCAGACCAGTTAATCCAACTATTGGGGAAGACCTCCGTGGGCGCGGTGTGGCTGCTGGTGATCCTGGCGGCGGTCTATTATTTCCTGGCCGAGTGGCCGCGCCTTCGCAATGGTTTTATCGGCTCATTCCCGGATGCTTATCACACCGAACTCAACGAGCTGTACCAACGGGTACGCAGTATCTGGATGAATTATTTGCGTGGTCAATTATTGTTAATGGCTATTGTGGGGGTGACTTTTACGATTGCCTGGACGGTTATTGGCATTCCTGGAGCGTTGGTGCTGGGTGTTGCAGCCGGTTTCCTGACTTTGATTCCAGACGTTGGCCCATTTCTGGCAGCCATGCTGGCAATAGGTGTAGCGGTGCTGGAAGGATCGAACTGGAGTTGGATGCCAGCCTCCAGTTTTGTGGTTGCATTAATTGCTTTAGCAGCCTATCTTCTTCTGATCGCCATTAAGAATTTCTGGCTGCGGCCATTCATCATGGGCCACAGTGTCCACATGCACGAGGCGTTAGTCCTAATATCCATAATCCTGTCAACGATCCTGTGGGGCGTTCTGGGCGCCCTGCTTGTTGTACCGGTACTGGCTTCGCTGGTCGTGATCTTTGATTATCTGCGCCGCCGTATTTTGGGCATGCCGCCTTTCCCGAGCACGGAACCGTTCGTCCTGGAAACCCACCCGGTTTCCGGATCCGAAAAAGTCGCGGCTTTGAAGTCCAGAATTTCAAGAAAGAAGAAGGGGTAGTATGCCGATCACATTTTCGATTGTCGCTCCAGTTTTTAATGAATTGGATAACCTACTCGAACTTTACCGCCGTGTGCGAGAGGTGATGTCAGGGGCGCACGAGACCTGGGAACTGGTGCTCGTGGACGATGGTTCCACCGACGGCTCGACCGAGCGCATCCTCCAACTGGCGAAGCAGGACCAACACGTCCGCCCGGTGATTTTTGCGCGCAACTTCGGCCATCAGGTGGCGATCACAGCCGGCTGGGACTATGCGCGCGGCGAGGCGGTAGTCATTATTGACGCGGATTTGCAGGACCCTCCGGAAGCCATCCCGGATCTAATCGCAAAGTGGCGCGAGGGGTACGAGGTGGTCTATGCGGTGCGCGCTGAACGCGAAGGGGAAACCTGGTTCAAAAAGGCGACGGCCGCGCTGTTCTATCGTATCGTCCGCCGCATTACCGATGTCAAAATCCCAGTGGATACCGGAGATTTCCGCCTGATGGATCGCAAAGTGGTGGAGGTGCTCAAGACGATGCGCGAGAGGCATCGTTTCCCGCGCGGCATGTCTGCCTGGGTGGGATTCCGGCAAATCGGGGTGCCGTATAAGCGCGGCGCACGTCATGCTGGTGTGACCAAATACCCGTTTAAAAACATGCTTAAACTGGCTCTGAATGCCATCACCGGCTTTTCGTATTTCCCACTGCAATTGGCAACCTACTTCGGGTTTACCGCGGCGGGGCTGGCGATCATCGCCATCCCGGTGGTCATCATCATGCGCCTGGCGGGGCAGGGTGCTTTTCTTGGCCAGGCTACAACACTGATTGCCGTACTGTTCCTGGGTGGGGTGCAGTTAATCTCCCTGGGCGTGTTGGGCGAATACCTTGGGCGGATTTATGACGAGGTCAAGGGGAGACCTCTGTACATCGTGCGCAAAGGGCCGGAAGAATAGTGTGGAGGGGCGGAAGCCGCCCTTGTTTTTTTGGAGAAGAAATGCCTTACGATTTTAGCCGCGTGCTTGACCGCCGCGGAACGAACAGTGCCAAGTGGAAATTCTACGGGCCGGACATTCTCCCGCTCTGGGTCGCGGATATGGATTTTCCCGCGCCAGAGCCGGTGCAGGAAGCTCTGCGCCGCGCCGTGGAGCACGGTATTTTCGGATACGAATTCCCCACCAAGGAACTGCGTGAAACTATTGCCGCCCGGATGAACAGACTCTATGGCTGGCAGATCTCCCCCGAAATGGTGATCGCCATACCGGGTGTGATCGCCGGATTCAACGCCGCGGCGCGCACGGTCTGCACGGCGGGACAGGGGATTTTGGTCCAGCCACCGGTCTACCCGCCTTTCCTGTCAGTCCATGATAACTGCGCACTTGTACGCCAGGATGCCCCACTCATGATGACGGCTGAAGATGCCAGCATGCGATACGGGGTGGATTTCGATGTGTTCGAGCGGGCGGTCAACTCAGGCGGCGCACAGACCGGCATGTTTCTGCTCTGCAATCCCCACAACCCCACCGGGCAGGTTTATTCGCGCGACGACCTGGTCCGCATGGCGGAAATCTGCCTACGAAATAATATCTTTATTTGTTCAGATGAAATCCATAGCGAACTCCTGCTGGGCAGCCTTTCGACTTCCGCCCAGGGTGCGATACAACATATCCCGGTTGCCTCCCTGGACCCGGAAATTGCCGACCGTACGATCACGCTCATCGCCCCGAGCAAGACCTTTAACGTGGCGGGTCTGTGCTGCGCCTTTGCCATTATCCCCAATCCTGATTTGCTGAGGCGTTATAAGAGAACCGCTGAGCAGATGGCGATGGATGTCAGCAGCCTGGGGATGGTGGCGGCACAAGCGGCCTTCTCAGGCGCGTGCGATGACTGGCTGAGAGCCCTGCGCGTCTATCTGACGGGGAACCGGGATTTCCTGGTCGAGTACGTGAAACGTGAATTCAACGGGATCAGGATCACGGTCCCGGATGCCACCTATCTGGCCTGGCTGGATTGCAACGAACTGGTCAGGTCCGGCAGGATCAATGGCACACCACACGAGTTTTTCCTGAAGCAGGCCAAAGTTGCCCTAAACGAAGGCAAAGAGTTCGGTATCGGCGGGGAGGGATTTGTACGGCTGAACTTCGGATGCCCGAGGAAAACGCTGGAGGATGCGCTGGAACGGATGAAGGCAGCTTTGGCGTGAGGATGTTAAAGGCGGATGGAGAGCATCCATCCACCAGGTGTTATTTCCAGAGGAGAGAGCGGTAAAAATCACCGTTCGTCGGGGGTGACGTCTGGCCCAGGCATGAGGCCTTCGGCCAGATTTGGGTTACCCGGTCTTTCCTCCTAGGCGGTTCTCATCCATATTTTTTGGCATATTTTCGGTGGGCACCTCCTTTCCAGACCGGTTGCGGCCTAAATCCATCCTACAACGGATTCTTTAAAAATACATTAAAAACTAGCATCATTTTTATGATTGGTTGTGCAGACAAAACGGGAGGGCTAATAGGGAATATGGAGTACCCAGAAGACCTACAAAAGCGTAAAGTCTGGCAGGGTGGTTGTAGGGATATAATCCTGTAGTACTTTGAGTCGCTCTTTGTAGAGGAGATGAGAATTGTATTCGCTTGCTTCCGATGAAAAGGCTTCGGGGGTGACGATTTATACCCAGAATACACTTGTACGCGGCGAAGCCGTGACCAAACAAAACAACCGGGTCAGCGCCTGGCTGCGGAGCGAGGGTGCGCCGGAGTATATTCATTTGCTCAACCCTCAGGTGGTCACCTTAAGTGGCAGCATGGTCAGGAGGCAGAGTTATGCTGAAATATACCTGCCCACGGCCCAAGTGATCGGTTTTCACCTGACCCCGCCTGCCCACGACCCACTGGATTATGATGAGAGCGAAAAGAATCGCAAGATGAAGCCAATCTCTGTGCTGGTTGGCACGTTCGTTTTCGACGGAGCGATCCGCATCTCCACCCAGGTGGACCTTGGCACGAGCATCACGTCCGGGCGCACTGTCTGGTTGTCCATCTACAATGTAAAGATTTCCAACCCCCAGCTCCCGCAAATGGGGGAATTGCGAGTGCCCATGCTGGTGGTGCGGCCCGGGCAGGTCAGTTTTGCACTAAAGGAATGAGAGAAAGCGCCTCCGGCGCGGATGCGAAGCTGTTGGTCACCAGTCTGTAATATGAGGGGGAAGGGATGACGGTGGAGACGTGCGCCCGGCTCATTATTGGCGCAATGGCAAAGCGGAAACAGGAACTAGTGATGACCCTGCGCGGCTAGTCGGGCTATTTGCTGAAGCTGATCGCCCCTAGATTGGTGGGATTCAAAGCCTCCGAAGTGATGTATAATAGTAATGTATATTGGAGGCAAGATGAGCGAAATAATGACACGTAAACAACTCTACCTGCCCAAGAGACTAAACCAGTTCTTGAAGCGCGCAGCCAAGCAGCGCGGTGTAAGCGAGTCAGAGGTTATCCGTCAGGCATTGGAGCGTGACGAAAAGGCGGTCACCTATCCTGTTCGCGAGAGCGCCGATGGCTGGGAAGAGATTCTCCGCTTTGTCAAAGAACGCCAGGCAGTGTATGCCGGGCAGGGAAAGCCTGTGCAGTGGAACCGCCAGGAATTGTACGAAGAGCCTGAGACGGGGAAGTAACCATGCCACCCATTCTGGTGGACACCAATGTGCTGGTCTATTTCTACGACCAGAATTCCCCTGAAAAGCAGGAACGCGCCAGTCTGGTTTTGAATCGATTGCGAGAAGCCGGGCTGGGCAGGTTGAGCACACAGACCCTGGCGGAATTTGTCAACGCGGCCATGCGCAAACTGGACCCGGTTCTGACAGCCGCACAGGCCTATGAGCAAGCCTCCATGTTTGCCGCCTCGTGGCCGGTGCTTGACCTTACCGCGCAGATCGTGCTGGAAGCCGCCCGCGGCGTTCGCGACCACGGACTGGCTTATTACGACGCCCAGATTTGGGCGGCGGCGCGGCTTAACCAGATCCCGGTCGTTTTTAGCGAAGATTTCCAGGATGGACAGATCCTGGAGGGCGTGCGGTTCGCCAATCCCTTCGCCGGGAGGTTTAATGTGGAGGCATGGGTGTAGAATTCTCTAACCGCCGGGACAGGTTGTGGAGAGGCTCGAAAGCATGACAAGCAACGGGCGGGTGTTAATCGCTAGGTTAAGATAATGTCGATTAGCATAAACTATAAGTATTTATGCTCTCTTCCGTGTATAAGATGTTGAGCCGCCAACCGGCGGCTGAGCACGTATTAGTCCTTTCGTTTGCCAAGTCAAAGTGTGATTTCACTATAAGTTGATTATGAGCATCTACGATTATAGAGATAGGCCTGCGTATGGAAACTTTAGAACAGAACCTCACTACGCCAAGAATCGGTATATATTGAAATGGTGGAATTCAACCCTTGATGATCTTTTGGCGACTCAAATTTCACTTTGGCAATGGGTTTGGTATTGGACTATTACGGACTCTATCCTTAAAATTACTCCATCGGCAATTATTGAAAACTGGAAAAAGTCTGATCCGCTTTGCTCAAAATACGCATGGTATAACATCTTGATGTATTTTGCAGCAGCGCGTGCAGAAGAATTAGGCCTCACAAGGTCAATAAGGCATCCACAAAAGAAAAAGTGTTCCTTGTGCAACAATGACTTTATCGAGGATTCTTTACCAATGCCATTGGTTGCCATATTGGGCATCGAACGACTAGATTTTTGCGCTCCGTGTCTCAGCGAAACTTTCTTTATAGGAATAGGCAGCGACTCCGTATCTAAGGAAGGTATACTTAAATATCTTCAAAATTTAGCCAATCTATTAGGGCGCGTTCCCCCGCAAAATTTTGGAGTTGGGATGACCGACTGGTCAAATATGAGTACAGATGAAAGACTGGCACTCCTGAGAATCTTAAAAGATAGGCCTTCTGTTGGGCGAGTAAAATCAGTATTCGGTTCTTGGCTAAATGCGCTGATACAAGCAGATATTCTCGAAGACGGCACTAGACAAACTAGCAGGGGGATTCAAAGTATCGCTAAAGATGGGCATGTTTGCCTTTCGTTAGGCGAAAAAACAATTGATGACTATCTTTATGCTCTTGGAGTTCATCACGAAAGAGAACCGCGATACCCAGAGGGAAATTATAGAGGAGATTTCAAGACCGATACATCCTTTATCGAATATTTTGGCTTAACAGGAAATCCAGAATATGATGCCAAAACAAGAGAAAAGATTCGCTTGTGTAAGAATCACAAAATTAAGCTTATTGCAATATACCCTGAAGATTTGGCTAACCAGAAAAAGTTAGAAGAAAAATTATCAATCTTGTTTCAAGAAAAAACAAATTTGACGTAACGCCCGAGACTATTCTTAGATTTGTGGATGTTCATATGATTTTAGCTCATCTCAGTGCAATTGAAAAAATTCTACTTGCTCAAAGTAGAATTGCCAGTAACGCAGGCCATCCTAACCTCCGTGGTGGCCCCAGAGAATGGTTTATCAAGGAATTTCTTGTAGAGCACTTGCCCTCAATTTATGAGATTGGACAAGGCGAAATCATTAATTCGGACTCAATACCTAACCCATCACCTGACAAATATAGACCCCAAACTGATATAGTGATATATCGAAGAGATATGCCCAAAATCACATTCTCGCCAAATAACACCGCATTTCTCATTGAGGGAGTTGTAGCTACAGTTGAAAGTAAATCAACGTTGACTAAAACCGAATTGAAAAAAGCCTGTGAAGCGAGTAGAACTCATAAATCTTTAATAAGCGAAGTTTCACTCGGCGCTGGTGTATATATTGGAAATGGCATTTGGACACCATCACACATTGCAACTTATGTTGTTGCCTTTGCCAGCAATAGCATACCTACAGTAGCCAATTGGCTTTCGTAGATACAACAAGAAATAAAGGCCCAGCCTGAACAACTCATAGATATGATAATTGTGATTGGAAAGGGTGTCATTTGGAGAATAGAAGCCTTTCCTGCTTTGAAAATTTCAAGTGCAAGCGAAAATAGTAGATGGGCCTATCTCCAACAACCTGACAAAAATCTATTTACCTTATTCATCCATATGCTCACTTTAATAAATCGAAAATCTCCCGACTTCACAAGTGCTAGATTCAAGTAGTAAGTGCAACTTTGAAGGTCGGAAAAGAGGTAAGCTGCGGTAAGATAA
>Ga0315288_10012745_pt1 | contig 10552 bp, 7 predicted proteins | sample YL17G11_20_MG_FD_203454 | JGI IMG/M metagenome (GOLD analysis project Ga0315288, IMG submission 203454) | Sediment microbial communities from Yellowstone Lake, YNP, Wyoming, USA - YL17G11_20 | ecosystem: Environmental > Aquatic > Freshwater > Lake > Sediment | place: USA: Wyoming | collected...
CAAACCCAAATCGAGTATTTTATCCCCCGGGGTGGACACATCAAGCTGGAGATCTTTAACGTTCTGGGAGAAAAGGTTAAAATCCTGATAGAGGGACAACAACCCAGAGGAGCTCACCAGGTGAGCTGGGATGGCACTAATGAACAAGGAAGACCCGTCTCCAATGGAATTTACTTCTACCAGCTCAGTACGGAAAACTTCGAGAAGACCAACCAAATGATTCTTTTGAAATAGAAAAGGAGCAAATTATGGATAACTTCATGCAGGTGCCCGTTAAGATCACCCGAGAACAAAACCAGAAAGAGAGAATTACTTTCAATCCGCATATTACCAGCGAAAGAATAGAAAAGCTAAAGAAAACTTTTCAGCCATTCTGGATGAGAGGAGTGATACTGCACAACCCGGAGGAGGAAGAAACTCTAAACGCAAAGAAGGTCTTGAATCAAATTTGAAAAAAAAGGAGAGTCGCCAGAGATCAGGTTACGGCAAAACGGGATGGGGAGGCTGAAAGAAGGCTCAAGTCTCCTTGGCATTTCTATGAGATTCTATCTGCAAGCTTCAAAGACAATATAAGAGCGACCTTGCTTCGCACTGAACCCGCCTCTGGCGGGAGAAGTGTGGTCGCCTGAAGAAAGACATCGGTTAATAAGTCTAAAAAGAGGGAGGTTAGATTTTTAAAGCGGAATTTTGGTAGACTCACCCAGCGCATTCTTACCTGCAAAAGCTTTGCAGATGATGAGGAGAAGCCTTCTTGAGGCTATGAAGAGAGATTCTTGGGATTTTAGATTTCCCCGAATTTTTAACAGATTCTAAACCTGACCTGGCGACTCTTGTTTATTAGATATGTATCCATTATATAGACATATGTATGCTTCCCCTTCGTTGGTAACGGACACCCTCCAGACGGATCTTCGATGTCCGTTACCGCTAAACGTCACGGACGAGGCGTCCGTGACGAACAAGAGAAGTATTTATTTGTGGTACTTTGTTCTTTTGAGAATGGAAAACGCCCGATAGATCTGCTCCAGAAGAATTACGCGTGACATTTCGTGGGTAAAGGTCATCTGGGAAAGTGAGAGTTTAACAGGACAGACATCTAAAACCTTCTTGGAGAGTCCCAACGCTCCGCCCAGGATAAACGTGAACTCATGGTATCCCCTGTTAAGATTCTCCTCAAAGAACTTAGCAAAGCTTTCCGAGCTTTGGTTTTCACCTTTTACGTCCAGCACAATACATAAACGGGACTTCTCCAGACAAGTTAAAATTTTATCAGCTTCGTTCTCCAAGATAGCTTTCTGGTCTTTGGATCCAGTGATTTTCTCTTCTCTTATCTCCACCAGTTTCAGCTCCGCAAACTTTTTCAAAAGCTTCTGATAATGTGAAATTCCTTCTTTTATCCAACTCTCTTTTGTCTTTCCCACGACTATCATTTTTATCCCGATCAATTTAAACCTCCATGCGATTTATAAATCATGAGTGAAACGGTAAGAAATAAATCCGTGGTTGTCAAAGCTTTTATTTGAGATCCTTGAAAAACTGATGGAAAGTGTAGTTTAGGGACGCAAGCGTTATGTTTCTGGATTTTGGAGGACTATACAGGTATGTTTTTATGAGGAAGCTTTATAACTCCATCTACTTAATTTAAGTGGAGTATAAACTAAGTAAACCGGCGGTCATATCATTTTTTTTCTTTTGCCTTTGTTTCTACCATTTCTAACTTCTGATTCATGTCTGAGGATTTCTCTATATCCACGATTTTAACATTTTCTGCATATTGCTTGGTCCGATATCGGGTGATCTGTCCTATCTTTTTAACGATCTCCACCATGCGCTCTACCTGATTTAATACTCTATTCAATTTTTCGGTCAAAGGATCAGCCGGTGGCAGTTTGGTCAGGACCAATTGCAGATTCCCCAAAATGGCAGTCAAAGGCTGGTTCAGCTCGTGACTGGCCGCTCCTGCCATCTCCACCACCGCAGATTCTTTTTCCTTCTCAATCAATTTCTCCTGGGTCTTTCTTAACTCGCAGTTTAAATTAGCCAACTCGTCTTGCATTTTCTTCATCTTCATTAAGTTTCTCACCTTTAAAGGCAGCCGAAATCTTCGGTCGTCGTCGCTTAAAGGTTTGGTGAAATAATCGTTGGCACCCAATTCCAACCCTTTTTCGATATCAACCGAATCTTTGAGAGCCGAAGCAATAATAACTGGAATGAAGGCGGTGGAAGGATTCTGCTTTATTTTTTCCAAAGTCTGGAAGCCATCCATTCCGGGCATCATCAGATCCAACAAGATCAGGTCAACGTTTTCTCTCTCGAGAAATTTTAATGCTTCCTCCCCGCTTTCCGCTTCCAGAAATTGATAACCTCCTCGCCGCAAGATAGTTTCCAGTATCTTCAAATTCATTCTCTCGTCGTCCACTAAGAGTATAGTAAGCATCTTCTCTCCTTTTCAGACTATTTCTCCAGTTGATCGCTCTTCTATCACCAAAAAGCCCCCGATTGAAACCTCATCCTTATCTTTTATGTGCCCTTCATAATCTTTAACTCAGCTATAATCATTATCGGCAGATGCTGGAATTACTTTTCAAAATTTGCTCGATTAAATCTGGATGTTTCGGAAAAACCAGATCGAAAAAAGCCCAGTTCTGCAATGCTTGGTAAGTAATGTAAACCAAATTCGCCTGAGAGTACATTCAAGCTTAGGTATTGGTCAACCGCAGGTTTTGGGGTATGTTGTAAAAGTCATTTTAATAAGGAAATAAGGCGTGGGGATAGAGCTTGTCCTTCAGGATGAATCCTTCAGGATGAATCCCGGTCATAACTCCGGCTCAGGCAGCCACACTTCGTGCTGAGCGCACTCAGTGCGAAGCAAGGGTTGTCCCTACGAAAATCATTTCTTTTTAGCGAAAGCGCATTGTGCACTTTTTTAATAGTCCCTTATGGTTGCACCTACAACTTCAAAATATAGCTTAAAGACAGATTCCCTGCGGTGTGGGATTTTCAATAAATCTCACCGTGGAAAATCTAACGGATAAGCAATTATCAGGCTCCCTGCCACATCAACTTTCCTTCTCTCCTTTTGATAGAAAAGACTCTAACCTTCTCTAATATAGCCTGCGAAGTCACCGGTTTCGAAAGTAGTGGAATAGAGTCCTTACACTCCAATCGGGACAGCTCTTTTTTAACCAGATCTAAATCCTGCCCGGTGATTATGATTACAGGAATGTTTCTGGTTATCGGATCTCTTAGCAGAACCTGAACCACTTGGGCACCATCTTTCAATTGTCCTCCTTCCTTTTGGGGAAGGGAGAAATCCAGAAGAATGCATTGTGGATGATATAGTTTGGCTAAGGATGCTGCATCGTCCGCAGTTTCAGCCAGCAGAATAGCGAATCCTTCGGTTTGCAACAGCTGATCTAAATAGAGCCGAAATGCTGGATCATTCTCTACGATTAAAGCTAACGGACTCTCCTTGTCTCCTCTGATTTCCCCAGACTCTTCTTCTCTATGGAGAGACTCTCCATCCTCCCCCTCTCGATAGATTGGCACAGTGAAGGAGATTCGGGTTCCTTTACCCACTCCAGAGCTTTCCAGTTTTATCTTTCCTCCCATCATCTCCACTAAATTTTTGGTAATGGTCAGCCCTAATCCGGTTCCTCCGTATCTCCTGGTAAATGAGCCATCCGCTTGTCTGAATTTGTCGAAAAGCTTATCCTGCACTTCTGGAGAGACTCCAATGCCCGTATCCTCCACCTCAATTAAAACGTTCCCCTTTTCTTCCTGCCCTTTGGATCTTACCACGATCTCGCCCTTTTCCGTAAATTTGATCGAGTTGCCAACCAGATTTATCATCACCTGTCTCAATTTGCCTGAATCTGCATATACTCTCGGGGGGGGATGATTCTCGTGCACAAAGGAGAGTTTCAGTTTTTTCTGCTGAGCTTGCACCCGAACTAAGGACTGCACTTCCTCAAATAGAAACTTTAAGTCGACCTCTGCCAGCTCCAGTGTCATTTTCCCAGCTTCGATTTTGGCTAAATCCAATACGTCGTTTATTATGGACAACAGCTGTTTGGCGCTTTGTTGGGCATTGCGTAAAAATTCTTTTTCCTCTTCTTTATTCGCACAATATTCATCCAGGACTAATCCTAAAAACCCGATAATCGAGTTTAAAGGGGTGCGAAGCTCATGTGAGGTGTTGGCCAAAAACTCGCTTTTTATCCGGTTAGCCTCCTCCAATTGTTGGTTCAGTTTCTGCAGATTCTTTTTTGCCTTTTCCACGCTCTCAAAAAGCAAAGCATTATCTATGGCTATGCCGATTTCATTTCCGACCGAGGAGAAAAACTCCATCTCTCTTTTGGAAAAATCTTTTTCCGAGCGCCAGCTTAAATTCATCACCCCTAAGACTTCATCTTTCGATCTTAATGGTATGGCAAAATGGCAGAGCAATTTCTCCTTCTGGATGGTGGAGTGGCTCAATCTGGGACAATTGTTCAGATCGAAAAGCTGGGGCTGTTTGGATTTCACCACATCCCAACACAGACAGCTAGGTTGAGATTTGGTCAACTCTTCTTTGACGAACTCTTCGGATAAACCCTGATGTTCCACCAGATTCATCTTGTTTTTGCCTTCTGGATCAATCAGAAAGATCCACCCAGCGGGGGAGCTGGTTAGGTCTAACATGGTTTTTAGACTCTGCTGGAGAATCTCTTGCAACTTCAAGGTTCGGCTGACAGTGGAGGCAATAGTGTTAAGCACAGAGAGTTCTCTGTTGCTTTGCAGGATCTCCTGCTCCATTTTCTTCTTTTCGCCGATATCTTTACATATTCCCAATATCCCTACTGGTCTTCCCTGTGGGTCTTTAATTAAAGAGGCGGAAATCTGCGCCGGGAAAGTGCTACCATCTTTTTTGGGTTCTTCTAACTCTGCATTCCAGGAACCCTCGGTGTAAATCTGTTGGATGGCTTGATCCAGCAGGGACCAATAAGTTTCCGGGTAGAAATCTTTTTGGGACTTTCCCATCATCTCGTATGGCTTATATCCGTGCATGTGCGCATGGGCCTGATTCACGAAAACCACCCTTCCATTCAAGTCAATCACCGACGCCCCATCTGAAGCAGATTCCACCGCCATAGAGAGCAAACGGATTTTCTCCTCTGTTTTTTTCTTTTGGGTAACGTCCTCAATCATCAGAGTGTATCCCGTAAGAACCCCTCCTTCTCCCTTGAGGGGAGTGATAGCTACCATGGCTGGAAAAACCTCTTTACCTCTCCGCATCAGCTCCGTCTCACCTTTATAGATTCCCGCTTCCCGGGTATGCTCCAATAGGATGGAAAGAAAATCGTTCTTCTGCGGGAATAAGTCTCGAATCCACTTACTGTCCACCACCTCAAAGGCTTCGTAACCGAAAACCAGCTCAGAGCTTTTGCTGTAGAAGGTGATCCTCCCCTCTATATCAATCGTTATGATGGCTCGATCCACCACGCTTTTAAAAATATTCTCCATCTGGTTTTTGGTCTGGGTAAGCTCCCGGTTCACTAAATTTAAATCTCCCAGCATCTTGGTGATAGTGGCTTCATTGGCTGACAGCTCCTCGTTTGCTCTTCTTAACTCTTTGGTTCGCTCCTCCACCTTTTGTTCTAAGGTCTGACTATATTCCTCCAGCTTCTCTTTGGATTCTTTTAAGCTTATACTCATCTGATTGAATGTGCTTTCCAGCACCCCGATCTCATCTGCATGAGTGATCTGGATTTGAACGCCCCATTCTCCCTTAGAAAGCTGGTGTGCAGCTTCAGTCAACATATGAATCGGTTTGGTCAACAGATTAGAGAGACGGTTCGCCATTACGATTCCTAAAACCAAAATTAGAAGATTCAAGCCAAAAAGCAGACTCCTTCTTTTTACCATCTCGCTTTCTACCTGTTTTAAGCTGAAACTGAGCCTTAACCCGCCTAAGGTCCGTTGACCAGCCTTAATGGGAATCGACACATACAACTGATCTTTATTTATGAAAGAACCTGCCACTCTATCGGTCCAGACGAATATTGACTCAGGTTGGTCGTGGGGGGAGTTCTCTGCTGAGAAGAATAGAGTATCATTGTATAGGTAACGCAATATCTGAATGTAAAAGAGATCTTTATCTTGAAATGCTCCTTGGGTCAGTTCCTCTATAGACTGGCGATCATCGAAGTCTAAAACCGGACTTAAATTATAAGCCAGCATATTAGCCATGCTTTCTCCTTTGGACCTCATCCCTTCCAAAGCCAGCTTTCTTTGCTGAGCCGGAAAAAAAAGGAGATTGAAAACGCAGACGCCTAAGAGCACCACCAGAATGGCGGCGCTTATCTTGGTCTTGATAGGTCTATCAAAAAATAATTTCTGGATGTTCATTTTATGTCTAAAAAATAAGGGCTTTTTCTAGATTAGTGGCAGAAGATTTTGGTTAAAAAATAACCTCTACTGGTTTGACTAAGATCATGTTTCTAATGGATTAAACCTCCCCCTCACCTTAATTCTCCCGTATGGGAGGAAACTCTTCCCAATCCGTAGGAAAGTCAGGGTGAGGAGGGATTCAAATTCATCGAAGCATCATCCACATTTTTCCCGTCGTTTTAACAACTCTATTAGAGGAGGCTCTTAATTAATGACTTTACATAACCTTAACAAGTTCGCGCTGAAATCACTCCCTTCTGCTTTAGCCGAAGGAAGATTGATAACTACCTGAGGTTTCTCCTCTTTTACTGTCAGACCCACCGAAATACCCTGGTTTACATAGTCTACCCTTCCGGTTATGGTCAAAATCTTTCTCGCTTGAGTGATCGGTAAGATTCTTTTTATTATGTCCGAGCCATTGGAGGTCACGTAAAGAACGTTAATTCTTTTCTCTTTGGTCACCTCCTCTAGTTTTTTCTCCGAGCTGAACTCAATTTCTATGAAATTGAAAGGGATACCATTGATGGTCTTGTCCTTGTTCAGTTTGAGGCTTTCTATGATAGCTTCTTTGTTCTTCTTGGATTGAGCATCCTCTGGAAAACACAGAACTCCTATGCGGATGGTGTCTTTAACTCTTTCTCCCAAAGAGCGGTCATAGGTGAGAATTTTCAGGAATATGGAAACCTGAAGCTCCTCCGGGACGCTCATTTGACCTGTTTCTAATTTCTGCTGGCTGTATGATAAGACAGGCAAAATTAGAATCACCAGAAATGAGATTAATTTTGTTACCAATCCTCTGGGGACGGATGGCTTTATTTTTATCCCCATTTTACTTTTTGTCTCCTCTATAACTCTTTGGGCACATGGTTCTATTTAAAGTCGAAACTTGCTCGGATGCTGAAAGTCCTTCTATCATGTTTCATCAGAACCACCGGATAGTAATCCTGAAAGATGGGATCATATATTTTCACGTCAAAAAGGTTTCTTATGGATAGGGAAAGATTCAATAGTCTGGCTATCTTTTTGGAAGCAAAAGAAAGATCAGTGTTGAGATACGAGGGAGCGATTTGTCCGTCATAAGCCTTTCTTTTGTCCACGTAGCGGAGCTCTATAGCGGTGCTGAATCTGTCCTTTATCCAACCATGATTCAGACCCAGATTAGATAGAATTTTTGGAGAATTGATTAACCTTTGTCCCGTCTTGTTGTCTTTAGTCAAGGAGTAGGAGAAATTGATAAAACCACCCCATCTCTCATTTAGACTTCTCTCGATGGAAAACTCCACTCCCTTAGCTTCAATCTTTTCTTTGTTTCGATATTGAAACACTTCTTCTTCGTAACTGTCACCTGGATAATCCGGATCGAGGGAATCAATTGTCTCCTGAGTGATTATCTTCGTTGCTTCATTCACGTAAAAGCTTGTCACTATCCTCGCCCAAGTCATGTATTTTTCTAACACAAATTCATAGCTTCTAACTTCCTCTGGAACCAGCTTTTTATTTCCAATGAAGTAAGTGGCATCATTAAAAGTTCTTTCATAGATGGTGGGAGCTCTGAATCCTTTGCTGTAAAGAAACTTAAAAGCGGTTTTCTGATTTGGAGAAACAATCAAGCCCAATTTGGGTGTTACTCGTCCCTCGCAATGTGAGTTTTTATTATAATGTAAACCCAGGATCAGATTAAGCTCCTTTAGTGGATTATATTCATTCTGCGCATAAAGATTAAGGATGCTTTCATCCGAGCTTCTTGCACCAAGGACAATCACGTCACTATCGATCTTTTTCCCCGATCTATCCGTCTCTCCGGAATGTTGTTCCACCTTATGATCTTGGAACTCGCCACCCACAATCAACCTTTGATTGGAGGAGAAATGAAGATCAAACTGAAGCTCTGTTCCCCAGAATTTGTCCGTTCCTTTGTCCATCCAGATTGGACCGGGAAGATAAGGCGGATCTTCATATCCCATCTCCGGATCCGAGAAGTAATTATAGAGTATCCAATTGGCATAATAGTAATCATCATAGTAAACTCTTCCCATGAATTTATGTTTCTGGTAAAAAGGCTTTGTGTATTTCAGCTCCAGAAAATTGAATTTCTCCTCCACCTTGTTTCGGTCAGTGTTGAAAACAGAGCCATAGTAACCTGAAGGTATGCCCTTGTTCCGATTGGAAAGCTTAGACAAAAGACTCCAATCTCGGAAACACAGGTCTATAAACAAAGAGTATGATTTCAAAAAATCGGTCTTGCTGGTATAACCTCCGGTGAGCTTATCCAAGCTTAAAAAATATTTAGAATAACCTTGTTCCTCCAGAGCCACTCGCTCCGTTGCCTCCAAATCGCGATACTCCGGAAAAAACAATCTACCTCCCAAAGCATTGGTAACTGACCCGCTTATCAAAACATCAAAATCATCTGTGAATTTGCGTCCGAAGCTGAACGTTCCATCTGACCGATTGACTTTATCAGTAAAACGAGTCACCAGACGGGGACCAACAACAGACTCTGCGTCTTTGGTGACGACGTTTATCACTCCGAAAAAGGCGTTACTGCCATAAAGAGACGAGCCCGGACCTTTGACCACTTCTATTCGCTTCACATTACTCATATCCACACCCAGAAGCTCATCCAAGTTGACTGATCCACACCATTGTTCGTTTAAGGTGTGTCCGTTTAACAGAAGGAGGGTTCTCGAATTCCAGTCCCCGTGGACGGCCACTCCTCTTATGCCCAGTTGATAGAGATACCGATCTGAGGTGATCCACAAACCCGGAACCGATCGGAGTGCGTCTGCCACATTTTTATAGTTGAACGCCTCGATCATCTGGTCCGTGATGACCGTGACAAAGGCAGGTGCCTGGCTTATCTCCTGCTCGTGTTTGGAGGCAGAGGTGACGGTCACATCCAATAACTTCTCCAGACTGACTTCGGAAAAATCTTTAAAATCCTCTTGACATAGAGTCTGAGAAAAAAGAGTGCTCCGGTGGCAGATGATCATCCCCCCGCTTAAAAGGAGAGCAAAAATAAAATGTTTGTATTTTGTCATATTATCCTCTTTTTTATAATATTCATCCATAAAAGAAAACCACTCCTCTATTTGTATTTAAATCGGCAGGTCACCAGAAGTGCTTTAACGCTGGGGACAGCTGGAAACTCTTTCAACCACTAAAAAGCCCCGCTTTCAGCAGGGCTTTAGGTTAAGGTTAGGGAAGCAGTATCTTTTTATTTATCGTAAAAAGCTGATCTGTTTTAATCTGTTTTTTATCTCCTGCTCTACGTCCAGCATCCTTACCCCGGGAGGGTAGCTTTTGTGCTGAACCTGACATAGATTTTGAAAGGACTTTACGATAGCATCAATTCTAAATATCTCCCTTTTGCACGTCTCCAGAGTTTTCTTAAGGTCTTCTTTCGGCATTCCCCCATTTTCGGTCGCCTCAGAGAGAAGCTCAATTTTTCCCAAAATAACGGTGAGAGGGTTACTCAGATAGTGAGAGATAGTGCACACCAATTCATTTATGGTATTTAAAGTAGAGTCTTCTTTCGCAGTGCAGTATATGGTTGAGGGAGCAAGTCTGCTGGTTGGAGCTAGTTCCTCCGCAAGTTTGTCCGACCTTCCTTTGGTCATTCCTTGCTTTGGGGAGATAATCTTCAGGGCTTGTTTCATAGGAGCCGTTTTGTATGAGTTCTCGCTAAAAACTTAAGAGATGAAACTACATCCCATTCATGCCGAAGGCAAATAAGCCTATAACGGGAAGAGCAGTATAACCTTTTTTTTTATCGGCAAGAGTACGCAAATGTTTATTAAATTCAGTTTGTTAATAACATATAAACTTTGCGCAAAGTTTGAACAAGAGGTAAAAATGAAGAAACAATCCAAAAACCAAGGGGAAGTTATGATATGAATAGATGGTATCGTTTACAAACTCATTTCCTATCTCACGCAGGAAAGAAAACCCAATTGCAATCTTTCCAACCCCTTCTTAAGTGACGAGTTTAGCTTTCTTTATTTAATTGTCCTGACTGTTTTAAATCCAGCAAGTGGTTGATCTTATCAATAAGCTCTTGGGGAGCGGTAACGGGTTTTGACACATAATCGTCCGCCATAGTTTCTTTTAGAAATTTCTC
>Ga0315288_10012747_pt1 | contig 10551 bp, 12 predicted proteins | sample YL17G11_20_MG_FD_203454 | JGI IMG/M metagenome (GOLD analysis project Ga0315288, IMG submission 203454) | Sediment microbial communities from Yellowstone Lake, YNP, Wyoming, USA - YL17G11_20 | ecosystem: Environmental > Aquatic > Freshwater > Lake > Sediment | place: USA: Wyoming | collected...
CGGAAAGGGAGTTCCATCATTGAAGTTCGGAGTTTATTAAGTCCTCATTTATAGTCCCCCTTTACCAAGAGCAAATAGGGGATTTATTTGGTTAATATAACAGAAAGGGTATAAAGAGTAAAATTCAATGATTGACGAAAAGATGAATAAAGCTTAAAATTAATACGTCTTTCTGAGGATTAAATATTGGAAAAATTTTCTTTAGATGAGATCAAGAATATTGCGAAGACGATTTTTTTAAAGGCAGTTGAGTCTGTTGAGCCCTCCAAGAGACTGAAAGATTGGGTTCGGGTCGAAAAGGATCGCTTATGGATCAAGAGGGATAAAGAATCGGAGAAGGTCTTCGAGTTAAATTTATTTAAGAAAATATTTCTCATTGGTACTGGCAAGGCCTCTACCTCCATGGCTCAGGCCATAGAGGAAATCTTTGGAGATCGGATTACAAAAGGATTGATCATAACAAAATATGGACATTCCCTTCCTCTAAAAAAGATGGAAATGATTGAGGCCGGGCATCCCATTCCAGACCAGAAGGGTTTTGAAGGAACAAAAAAGATCCAAAACCTTCTTAAAGAATCTGGGCCCGAGGATCTGGTCCTCTTCCTCCTTTCAGGAGGTGGCTCAGCCCTTCTTCCACTCCCAGTGGATGGAATTACACTCGAAGAGAAACAACAAGTGACCCAACTTCTTCTCGATTGTGGAGCAGATATTAAAGAGATCAATACAATCCGAAAACATATCTCACAGGTCAAAGGAGGGGGGCTTGCCAAGTGGGCCCATCCCTCCACTGTCATCGGGTTCATACTGTCAGATGTTGTAGGAGATCCACTTGATGTCATCGCCTCTGGCCCTACTGTTCCCGATTCCTCTACATTCGAAGAGGCTTGGGAGATCTTAAAAAAATATGATTTGGTCGAAAAAATTGCCCCTTCAATTCGAAGGCATCTCCTATTAGGAAAAGAAGGAAAGATTGAAGAGACTCCTAAGCCTGGAGATGGTGTCTTCGAGAAAGTTCATCACATCCTCATTGGGTCGAATATCCTTGCTCTTCGTGCTGCGGAAAAAGAAGCCTCATCCTATGGCTTTCGTACTCTCATCCTCTCTTCTTCGATTGTAGGCGAGACGAGAGAGGCAGCTCGATTCCATTCTGCGATTGCAAAAGAGGTGATTTCAAGTGGGAATCCAATCTCAAGGCCTGCGTGTATCATTTCTGGAGGTGAAACGATAGTGACGATCAAAGGCCATGGCCTCGGAGGAAGAAACCAAGAGTTTGCCTTGGCAGGCGCTTTAGAGATCAGCGGAATTGAAAGGGTCGTTCTTCTGAGTGGAGGAACGGATGGAACGGATGGGCCCACAGATGCATCCGGGGCGATTGCTGACCATACGACGATCAGTCGGGCACGATCAATGGGTTTAGATCCGAAGGCCTATCTTGAGAATAACGATGCATATCCATTCTTCAAAAAGCTGGGAGACCTCTTAATCACCGGTCCCACTCATACTAATGTGATGGATGTAAGGGTTTTGTTGGTAGATTGACCAAAATCCCTCCTAACCTCCCTTTTACAAAGGGAGGGATATTAACCTCCCCCTTTTCAAAAGGGGGATAGAGGGGGATTATAAAAAAGGAGTCTATAATGTATGAGATAACCATTTTATCTCACTTCTCTGCTGCCCATCGGTTACGTTATCTTCATGGAAAATGTGAAGAACTCCACGGCCACAATTGGAAAGTGGAGATTTCTGTGGTCTCGGACCGACTGAACAAAGAAGGGGTAGTCATTGATTTCAAGATCTTGAAGCAGAAATTAGAAAAAGCGTTAAAGCCTTTGGATCATACCTATCTCAATGACCTCCCCTATTTTTCAGGAAAGGAACCCTCTTCTGAAAATATTGCAAAATATATTTTTGATAAACTGAAAAGAGAGTTGAAAGAGTATCGTGTGACTCTCAAAAGGGTGACCGCATGGGAGTCGGAGAATGCCTGTGCCACCTATTTCGGGAGATGAAAATGAACGACATCCAAAACCAAAAGGATCATCGAAAAATTGAGATTAATAAAGTGGGAGTAAAAAACATCCGTTACCCGATCACCGTATTGGACAAGGCCAAAGGCGTCCAGCATACCGTAGCCAGCGTCAATATGTATGTCGACCTCCCTCATCGCTTCAAGGGCACCCATATGAGTCGATTTGTAGAGATCCTGAACCAATACAAAGGGGATATTGCCATCAAAACCTTTTCAAAGATTTTGAGAGAAGTAAAAAAGAGATTGAAGGCAAAAACTGCCCATCTGGAGGTGGAATTTTCTTATTTCATTGAGAAAGAAGCTCCTGTCACCAAAGCGAAAGGCTTGATGGAATATGTCTGTCGTTTCCGCGGTTCCAGCAATGCAAAAGAAGACTTCTATGTAGGAATCGCTGTCCCGATCACTACGGTGTGCCCTTGTTCAAAGGAGATCAGCCAATTCGGGGCACACAATCAAAGGTCTCTCGTCACGGTTAACCTTCGATTTAAGAAGTTCATTTGGATCGAGGACATCATTCAGTTAGTTGAAGATTGCGCCTCTTGTGACCTCTATTCTATATTGAAAAGGGCGGATGAAAAATTTGTAACGGAAAAAGCTTATAAAAACCCAATGTTTGTCGAGGATGTGGTGAGGGAGATTGCAAAAAAACTCAAAGCCGATCCCAATATTACTTGGTTTACGGTCGAATCAGAAAACTTCGAATCCATTCATAATCACAGCGCTTACGCTTATGTGGAAAGGGGGGATTAGGGGATTAGGGGATTAGGGGATTGTGGAATTAAAGGTAATTCCTCAATTTACAATTCCAAAATTCGCAATTCAGATATTTCATTTCTGCCTGCCGGTCCTTGTTTTCGCAAGATCCCAGCAATAGTCATAGAGATGGAGTCCTTTGCTGGAGGCGATGATTTCTCCATCCTCAACTCCAATTTCCTTAGCCATATATTCTTTCAGGAGTTGAATACCAGCAAGATTCGATGGAAATCCCGCCCATAAATCCCATGAACGAAAGTATGGCATGAAATGGAGTCTCCCATAACGAATCCGGGTATCGATGCCACGAAGGCATTGGGGATCTTGGAGTAAGAGGGAACTTGCATTGCCAACGGCCATATAGGCTTGATTGGTATTGTGCCCATCCTCACGATACATCCTGATCACTTCGTCAATCTGTTTTTCCAGATCCTCACCATAGGTATAGGTTTCTTGGGGAGCCTTCCTCGAGGTGATCAGTTTTTCTAAATATTGTTCGACATATTCCATTGACGTAGGAGGGGGAACATTACAGCCTGGAGGGATATCAGGAATGAGGGGCCTTGTTCCGGGATGGGCGATATGGACAACCGCATAGTCGTATTCGAGCCTTTTCTGACCTTGGAAACTTCCTCGATCGATCGTATATTCATGACCAATTTCAAAAATACGGTAGATACATTGGAACCAGGCATCCGGTAAATCCCTCGCCTGAATGAACTCAATCTTCATCTGACACTCCAAGAATTTTTAGACAATAATTAACTTAACCACAACAAAGTTGTCAACAATTTAAAAGGAGCCCTCTGAAAAAGTCATTCTCTGTCACACTGAACCTTGCCCTGAATCAAGTAATGTCATCCTGAATTTATTTCAGGATCAGGGTCTACGATTTCAGGGTCTGATTCTTAGATGCTGAAACAAGTTCAGCATGACATTTGAGGTCGTTGCAAGGGTGTTCCAAAGATATTTAACCTCTGGACATTTCAAATCAAATCTTGTATTGTAAGAATGTTTCTCCTCTATGCCCTTTGCACTTTGCGGTAATTTTCAGTTCGGGGAGTAGCGCAGCCTGGTAGCGCGCTTGGTTCGGGACCAAGAAGCCGGGAGTTCAAATCTCCTCTCCCCGACCATGTTTTTCCAGTTATAATAGGGAGGGATTAGTCGTCTACGACATTTAATGATAGAAAATTTAAAGTCACATTTATTTATGTTTTATTATTCTGAATATGTAACATCCTTTTCCTGTTTTACTTTTTCATGAAGCCAAACTTTTATCAGAGCGCCACGGTCAACACCTATCCGTTTTCGAATATCATCGATGTCTTTAACGAGTGATTCTGCGACATCCAGTGTAATGCGCACTTTTTTTCCATGATGAATCACTTTAGCCTGAGACATATCTATAAGACCATGGATGTCCTCTCCAGAATCAAAACGACGATCAAATTCTGCCGAATTCTTAGCCAGCTTCTTTTTCATAAAGATTCGCCTCCTTTTTTCTGGCTCGCCTTACAGAAATGATGCGGATGGCATCACCTCGCATAGTATATATCGCAGTCCATAATCTATTTTGATATTTGCCTATAACAATGCCTCGGTTTTCCACAGGATGGGGGACATGAATTTCAACCCGATTCTCATCTAACCATATATTCTTTGCCGCCTCGAAATCAATTTCATGTTTTGCTTTGTTTGAAATACTCTTATCACCATCCCATTCAAAGTTCATAAATTAATTATACATATTTTATTCATATTTTCAACATAATTACTCCAAATAAAGATATTTCGGATGTAGCAGAAGAATTACTCACAAGAGTGGAGCAGGGTGATGTAATGTTGCTTGCACCAGATTTAATCTATTCCGAGGTGGGTAACATCCTCTGGAAAAAGCAACGCCTGAAGGAACTGACTCGCTCCGAGGTCGAGGAGATCACAGACGCCATTGTATCACTACCTTTAAAGATAGAAGCCTCAAAACTATTGCTGCCGTTGGCTATCGATATTGGTATAGCATATGGAATCACCGTCTACGACGCCATTTATGTTAGTATGGCAAGAGTCTATGAGATTAAAATGATAACCGCCGATAGGAAGTTAGCTGATGTAATGGCTAAAACAGATTTAAAAGAATACGTTTCATGGCTGGGTAGCCATAAATGGTAGAAACGGCAAATACCTACAGCTTCTCTTTAATTTTTTCCAATAGTGCAGACCAAACATTTATAAAGTATGCCAGAAAACCCCAGGCTTTTAAACCTGGGGATGAATGGCATCCTTTCGGAGCGAAGCGGAGGCCTTTTCCGGCATACCTGGCATGGTCGAAGGTCATGCCAGGTATGCTAGAGGCCTGAAACCCCGGGCTTTAGACCGGGGAGTGGTTCATTCTATCTTTTACTTTCCAAGGCAATGTCCAAAGAATAGCAAGAGAGTCCTGGAGTCGAATCTTTATTCTTGACTAAGTTTTCCTCCCGCCCTCTTAACAATAGTCTTAAAAAGTAAAGGATAAAGATTTGACCCCTCAACCTTGCAACCCTCTTCAGATAAATGGCAGCCTCTTTGATGGTGTAAAGGCGTTTGGAGATGGGATAAGGAATCTCCTCTCCCTTTTTAACTTATTGATTTTCTTTATTCTTTAATCTTGGTGTAACCATAATGTAACCGTTTCGAGGCTTTCAAGATGCACCTCCAATTCTTTTAGTTACTCTTGCAAAGAGCCTCCATAGTACCAGCCAGTCGGTTCCAGGGGTCAAAAAATGGGTAAGACCTACATGCGGAAAATTATTTTGGTATTTTTTTTGAGGGTATATCAAAGTATTTTGTCCCTCTCTCTGATTTCATTTTTCAGACACATCATTTTGTTCAGGTCTTTTTTCTGACAATGGTTCCAAATCCTCCTCAAACGTCTCCCAAGGAGGATAGGCGCTTTCAAGGGTCTCCCACAATTCCTTTAGTTCTTTCTTCTTCTCAGGAGTCCTCCTCTGTGCGAACCGGAATAAATGCCTTCTCCTCTGATAGTATCTCCTTCTTGATTCAAGCCTAAACAAATATTTCATCTCTTGGATGGAAGTGCCCAGTGGTATCCTCCCCTCCGTTTTGAATATTTCTTTCAATCGCTTAAGTCGGCTTCTTTCACCTGGGGATAGGGTTTTCAGAAACATTATCTTTCTGGTTATGGGTAGACCACCTAATGTCCTCATCAAACACCTCCTTGTCCGAGCTCCAGAAGGAGCCTTTCTTTCTTCCTTCTCTTCCCTCCTATTCTTTTCTTAACCGGAGAGAAAGGGCTTCTTAGGAAAGGTCTCTCTTCCGTGTCAACATCCCTACTCCCACTTAAGAGATATCGAACCTCCTCTGGATCAAATATTTTCATCCTCAAAAAATATCGGTACTTTTTGAGGATGTAATCAAGAGCCTCCTTGACGAAGATCGCTTGAGGTACGCTGCTCTTTTTAGATAGTACCTTCAACTCCTCTAACTGCTTGTCTTCAAAACAAAAAGTGCACTTAACAAGTCTTCTCACGTCTTGCACCTCGCTGAAATTATTAAGGGATCAAACATTCCCATAGGAAAAAGGTTAAGAAAAGCAAACTTTCATAAAGTATTAAGGACATTTTCAGGGAGAACCTCATCGAATCTGGCTTCTTGTCTTTCAATACTTCCTTACTCCGTCCTTTATCCCTCCATTATTAATTTGAGTTATCCCTAATTTAATACTTACCACAAAAAAACATTAAAGTCAATATAAGTACCTAAATTTATTAGCTAATCTCGGCTAATATTAGCTAATCTTATCACTTTTTGGCTATAAAAATTGCCTGTCAGTACTATTTTGGTGTGTAATCAACAGGATAGAAGGTTTGGGGAGTTAAAATTGAAGGGATGAATGAATAGGACGGGGATAGCTTGGTTCTTTGTCTTGGAGAGGAGAAGATGAACGTCCCAACATCCAGTCCTTGCCAGGGACGTCATCCCTATCCCCCAAAGTCAGCTAATCCTTTTCTTGTTTCCTTTGTGGAAAGGGATCAGACAAATTCCAATGGCTAATAAAATGGCTATGATACTTTCTGCAAGTATCATTTTAAGGTCAAGTTCAATTGACTTCATACTGGAGTTCCAAGTTCTATCTATAAAAATCAAATCCCAATAACGATGAACATAGCGGAGGTATCCCCTAATAAATTCTTTTTCCAACCATGGAGGATATACAAAAACAGCGAGTAAAAGAATCACAAGAATTGCCCAAAATGTTTTCCTCGAAAAAATCTCTTTCATAGAATCGCCTCTATAAAACCTTTAATCTTTAGTTGGAGGGTTACAAACCTTGCAAGGGACGTATCCCGCTGTCAAAGCCTCTTTAGCAATATTATTAGCCTCTTTATATGAACTCCTAAAAGGTTCTCATCCAATAACGAAGTATATCTTCAGGGCAGCTTAACCCTTCTCCAAATATTTCATTCCAAATAAAATTTGCGATCATTTTTTTCTTCTCACTTTGGTCATATTTCCATAATTCATTAAGGTCTATTTGTTTAATTACATAAAGTTTTTTGAGTTCTCTGTAATTTTTCTTAAATTCTTTTAAGAAACCCGAACCCGAATGGCTTTTTAACCAATTGGAAGCCTCTTCTCTACCTTTCAGAAACGCTTTGAAAAATTGAGAATTTAGTTCTAATAGGTCTATTTTCTTTTCATGAATTTCTTCTAACTCTTTCGTTATAGGGAATATCCCCTCATATGCTGTGATTAGTTTATCATATTCTCTTATAAGATTTGCTTTTGTAGTATCACTCTTCAGAGTTTCGAAGAAAAAGTTTCGTGGTCTATTTCTTTCGAAATTTAAAAGAAATCTGTAAGTAAGATTTTCAGTGGTCATATCTTCTGGCCTACTTTTAATACGACTAACTAAATCTTCCTCAGAATCATTTGCTTCTCTAATGCATACCGTTAGAGAATCGAGAACGTGTCCCTTAATGAAAAGGTCTTTAGTCTTTAATGCATACTGCTTCAAATCTTCTATTATAGGATCAGGTTTCCCTGACAATTCTTTTGGTGGTTTATCTTGTAGTTTTTTGGGTGTTTTTTTAGTGGCTATGATGACTCCTACAAAGCAAAAAGAAATAAAAAGAATTTCTACAAACAGCGTTTTCAAATCTATTTCCATTCCACGACCACGCTCACCCACTGGTGGGTCAAATAGAAAACCCCAAGTTCTTTTTCCAACAAACTCCATCACATCCGTTTTATAGGTGTAAATAAAAGGAGGGGAAATAGTTAGTAATGCTAAAACTATTGCCCAAGCAACGCATATTTCTTGAAATCTACTCATTGTATCTTTTCTCAACTGCGAGATTTAGAAAAAAGTTTATCAAACCTGGAGGCGGAAGTCAATAAATCAAAGAAGAGCCAAGGAAGACCCTCAAAACAGTTGGATTGATGGCCTTGGAGGGCTTCCTGTTGGACTATTAGATTGCTTTTGACTTCATATAAAGAAAGAAATGATCGTTTAGTATGGATAATTCTTTATTTTCCCCCTGGGCATACAACCTTATAGAGTTTTTCAAGTGTTGGCATTGTTGAAGATATCTCACTCCAACCATTGCTTGATAAATCATAAGATTGATTCAATGGGTTACGATTTTTGTCATAATCCATAAAATAAATCGGTAGATACGTTTTATTATTACAGTTTATTTCCTGTAATGTCAGAGTACCATAAAGATTCTCATAACCCTTTGTAGATAACCCAAGTTGTCGATATTGATTAATCTTATCGTTTATAGCTTTCTTACTTTCATAATACGTTATCGTATATACCCTAACAATACCTTTGGATGGGTAGCTAATATTTCTTGTATCGTAACAATGAGTAATACCCTCACTTTCACTGATTTTCTTCCATTCCCGATCTTTTACTTTGTTATGCCACTCTTTTATCTCTTCAAAGCTGTAAATACTGGTTTTCTTTTTTTCTGTCAACAAAACCACAGTACCTTGTAAATTCTTTTCCCAAGCAGACCCCCAGTAAGATGCTGTAAATTCTGTGTCTGTCATGGTTCCTTCACACTGAAAGGTTGCTCCAGCAGTTTCATTTGTTACTACCCCTTTCCATGTTCCACCTTTTATATTAGCTTGCAAAGAAACCTCTTCCCCTGACCCAAGAGTCCCCCTTCCAGTTAAAACATTCCCAACTATTTGGGTGTTAACCGTAATGAAATTAGAACCCGCCTGTGTTGTCCCATCTTGAAAGCGATCAATTTGGGAGAAGGTTCCATACCACGTGGTTAAAAGATTTTTAGATGTTCGTAACCCTCTGGCAATATTGCCAGCGTAATCCAACATTTCGGTATTTGATTTAAAGGTTTTTTCTGAAGCAACCCAAGGGAGGATGGCCGCTAAAAGAGTTTTCTTTTCTCTTAAGTCTGGGTTCCTTACAAAAAATTGTTCAATTTCCATTTCAACATTTTTTCGTTTTTCTTCTGTCCTCCTCCGAAATTCTACGACGATATTATACCCACGTTCTTGCAGTTTACGAATTTTTGACTCATTAACCAATTGTGCTATTAATATGAGTCCTCTTATACCAGCGTTTGCATCCGTGTATTGATAGTGAGTCATGCCACTTCCACTGAACATGCCTGAGCCGTAACCATTCGGCATAGTATATGTCGTCATATTCACAGAATATACACCACTAAAGGTAGTATAAGAACTGGTCAATACGTATGCGGGGTCTGGCATAATTGCCATAAGGAATTCAGCTTTGTTAAATTTCTGCCCAAGTGAAATGTAAATGCTCTCCATCTCCTGAATCAGTTGTTCATCTGGCAGGTTTGGAACAGATATATTTCCATATAATGTCTCGCTTTTAATTGAGCATCCTAATAGAAACCCAATCAAAAAAGAGATAACCAGGAATAAGCCAATGGGCATAAAATAAGTATTAAAATGTTTTTTCATGTTATTTGTACTCCCTTGCGATGGCAAAGTTGAAAAGTCTCCTTAACCCTTTTTATAATTTCTTCTGTATCCATATTTTATAGTCCCCGTCCCCACGGGGGTGGCTCCTCCTGAGACTCACGTGACATCTCTGAACACTGCACCACCAACCACGCAATAATAATTCCAAGCAGAAAGATGATGATTCCTGCCAAAATAACCTTCCCAAATTCCCTAAGCTCCTCCTTGAAACTGCCCACTTCATCCACCTCATCCCTGAGGTTCCAGCCTTAACGGAGGGCTTAAATTTGATTCACCCCAGGTGAGTTCCTTGTCATAAGCCCTTGCTACCAATCTTTTGACCAGTAGCGAGCCAAAATGACAAGGACTTGAGTAGAAGCCTACCAAATTGGAATAAAAAATCAATAAGAATTAAAAAAGAGACCCCCAAAGCCTCTGGGTAAGGCATTGGAGGTCCCTCAATGGGTAGGTTAAATCTCTATAGAAATTGAAAAATGGGGTCACCCATTATGACCCCATTATTATAAGTCGATGTTCCCCCCCAAGGGTCTCTCCTTGAGGACCTCTCTGGCCTCAACTTTAAAATCTTTGGTTCCCTTGATCATCTTAAAATTGGATTACCTTGGCCGGTTAGGGTTGATGGGGTTCACCTCCTTTCTGACTTATCCGCTAACCTATGGTAACCAAATGCTGTTAGTGTTTTCGCTAATAAACAGGATCGTCCTCGAGACGCGATCGACGTACTTCAAAGTTCATTTTGTAGGTTGTTATTATAGATTTGACGAGCTCAAAAAACCAGTCTTGTG
>Ga0315288_10012748_pt1 | contig 10551 bp, 10 predicted proteins | sample YL17G11_20_MG_FD_203454 | JGI IMG/M metagenome (GOLD analysis project Ga0315288, IMG submission 203454) | Sediment microbial communities from Yellowstone Lake, YNP, Wyoming, USA - YL17G11_20 | ecosystem: Environmental > Aquatic > Freshwater > Lake > Sediment | place: USA: Wyoming | collected...
CCGTGTGGACTCGGACAGGCCGGCCCTTCTCGTCGTACTGGACGGTGACCTGGCTCTTGCCGTCCGGCCGGAGCCACGCGAGTTCACCCGAGCGTCGGGCTTCCGCCAGACGGTTGCACAACTGGTGTGCGAGTTGGATCGGCATGGGCATGAGTTCCAGCGTCTCTCGGCAGGCGTAGCCGAACATGATCCCCTGGTCGCCGGCGCCCTGTTCCTTGCCCTTCGCCGCGTTGACGCCCATGGCGATGTCCGGGCTCTGCCGCTTCAGCGACACCAGGACCGCGCAATGCTCGTAGTCGAATCCCATGGAGGCGTCGGTGTAGCCGATGTCCTTGATCGTCTGGCGGACAATGTCCGGAATGTCGACGACCGCCTTGGTGGTCACTTCTCCGGCCACGATGCACATGCCGGTCGAGACCATCGTTTCGCAAGCGACGCGGCTGGCGGGGTCCTGGGCGATCATGGCGTCGAGGATGGCGTCGGATATCTGGTCGGCCATCTTGTCCGGGTGGCCGCACGTCACGGCCTCGCTCGTGAAGAGCACGTGGCCTTCGGGCAATTCCCCTGCACTTTTCTTGGACACGTCGCTGCTCCTTTATGCTGCGGGTTCGATTCTACCGGCCCTCGGGGACGGCGGACCCGCCTGAGGGAAGCCGGAAGTTTAGACCTGTGGAGGGCCCAAGGCAAGCCAAAAACGCTCACCGGCCGGAGCCGCGGGGCTCGCGAGGAGTCATCGCCGAAAGTCACCGCACCAGGGCCCTGGCGGCCCGGACGGTGTTCCGGAGGAGGATGGCGACGGTGACGGGCCCCACGCCGCCGGGGACGGGGGTGATGGCGCCGGCGACTTTCCTGGCCGACTCGAACTCCACGTCGCCGACCGTCTTCATCTTCTTCTTGCCCTTGTCGTCCACGACGGGCTGGCCCCTTTCGTCGAGGACGGGGACGCGGTTGATGCCGACGTCGATGACCGTCGCGCCGGGCATGATGTGCTCGCCGCGAACCAGGCCGGCCTTGCCGGCCGCTACAACGAGGATTTCGGCCTTGGTGGTATGGGCCTTCAGGTCGCGGGTTCCGATGTGGCAAATCGTGCACGTCCCGAGGTCGTTCGTAATGAGGCAGGCGACGGGTTTGCCGACGATCGGCGAATGGCCGACCACGACGCACTCGGCGCCCTTGATCTGGCAGCCGGCAAACTTGATGAGTTCGTAGGCGGCGGCGGCGGTGCACGGGACGAGTTGCGAGGGCTCGTAAAAGAGGAGTTTGCCGAGGTTTGCGGCCGTGATGCCCTCGACGTCCTTCGCGGGCGGAATGCGCTGGGCCATCTGCTGGGCGTCGATGCCGGGCGGCAGCGGCATCTGCAGAAGGATGCCGTGGACCGCCGGGTCGGCGCCGAGTTCGTCGATTTTGGCGCCGAGGGCGTCGGCACGGGTGTCGGGCGCCAGTTGCACGAGGTCGTAGGCGATGCCGACCTCCTCGCAAGACTTCGCCTGGCTCCGCGCGTAGACCTGGGCGCCGGGATTGTCGCTCGCGAGGATGCTCGCGAGTTTCGGCGGCGCGCCGGTTTTTTCCTGGATGGCCTCAATCTCCGCCGCCAACTCGTTTCGGATCCTCGTGGCGAGGGCTTCTCCATCAATCAACTTTGCGGACATGCGAAACCTCCTTGTTTCTCAAGTGCAGATTTCGGATTGTGGATTTCAGATTGGCGCCAAAGGTGCTTGTACCGATTCAGAGGCGCTCCCGCCCCAATCCGCAATCCCAAATCCGCAATCCGCAATCGTTACAACCCCGCCTGGGCGATGATGCCGGGCACGAGGTCGTCCCACCCGAGGGTCATTAGGTGCGCCCCCTGGCACATGGGCTTCATCTCGCGCACGAGGCGGGCGGCGATCTCCGTCGAGACCTTTTTCAGGTCCTCTTTCGGCGCATCCGCCAGTTGCTTGATGATCGCGTCCGGCACCTGGACGCCGGGCACCGAGCGGTTCATGTACTTGGCCATGCCCGCCGACTTCAGCACCACGATGCCCACGAGCACGGGCACCTTGAGATGGCGCATCCCGGCCATGAAACGTTCGAACGTGGCAGGGTCATAGACGGCCTGGGTCTGAACGAACTGGGCCCCGGCCTCGACCTTCTTCTCGAGTTTGATGATCTGGGCCTGCGGGTTCTTGCCGCACGGCGTGACGCAGCAGCCCTTGAAGAACTTGGGGTTTCCGTCGAGTTGGTTGGAATTGCCTTTGAAGTCGGCGCCCAGGTCGCTTCCCGCTTCGAGCCGCGCGAGGGCCTGAAGGAGGCCCACGGAGTCGAGGTCGTGAACGGGCCTGGCTTCGCGATGATCGCCCATGACGACGTGGTCGCCGGTGAGCGCCAGGACGTTCTCGATGCCGAGGACGGCCGCCGAAAGGGCGTCGCTCTGGAGGGCGATGCGGTTGCGGTCGCGGCAGACCATCTGGAAGACGGGCTCGATGCCGCGCTCGAACAGAAGGCGGCACACGGCGAGCGAGCCGACGCGCATCACCGCCGTCTGGTTGTCCGTCACGTTGACGGCGACGACCTTCCCTTTGAGGAAGTGTTCGGCCTCTTCGAGGCCGTGCGCGACGTTCGTGCCCTTGGGCGGGCCGATTTCCCCGGTGACGACGAACTCGCCGGCCTTCAGTCGCTCTTCGAGTTGGCTCATGATCGCGTCCCGGTCATTTCTTCGCGTTCTCGGGTTTCTTCGCTTCTTCTTCCGCCTGCGAAACCTCCAGCGCCCATCGGATCGAGCGCCGGTTGGCGTCGGTGATGTCCCGCTTCCGAAAATCCTTCGGGGCCTGGAACCGCCTCAGGTCGTCCACGCGGCCCAGTTGCTCGAGGCGCTCGTAGATCAACTGCCAGCCGCACGGGCGTTCCTTCGACACTTCGCACGAGCCGTCGTTCCCCGTTCCGCCGCAGGCGCCGTTCACGAGGCTCTTGGCGCACAGCGTGATGGGGCACAGGCCGCCCGTGAACGCCAGCATGCATTCGCCGCACTCCGCGCACCGCTCGCCCGAGGGCCAGAGGCCCTGGTAATCGCCCATGCAGAGGGTGTTCATGGCGGGGACGGCCAGTCGGCCGACGATGTTCCCGACGGCCTGGACCCCCACGCCGCACGACCCGACGAGGATTGCCTCCGCCGCCGCCAGTTTCTCGACGGACCGGCCGAGTTTCAGCCCGACGATGGCCTTGTTGCAGATCATGTCCACCAGGGCCGAGCCGGTGACCTCGATGCCCGCCTCCGCGAGGAGCGACCTCATCTCGTCGACCCACGGCCGGCCGCCGGTCTCGCAACCGATCGGGCATCCCTGGCACCCGAGAATGAAGACCCTTCGAACGCCGGCAAGCGATTCCAGGATTTCTTTGTTGGGCTTGCGCTCCGTCACGTTCATGGCGATTCCTCTCCCGCCAGCGCCCGGTCCCGGCTCCGCCAGGGCAAAGCTCGGCTTCGCCGAGGCGACGCCCGGCGCGCCGGGACCGCCCTGGCATGGTCCAGCACCGCATCCACCAGCCGGTCGAGCGCCGACGCCACGGCCGGGCTCAACCCTTCGCCCCACGCCACCCTCGCGGGCTCCACGCCGAACACCGTCACGTTTGAGAAGACCCGCCCGGTCAAGGCTTCCATCTCAAGCGCCGGCACGATGCTCAGTTCGTGGAGCGAGACGGCGGCGCTCGGCAGGCCCTCGCCCGCCAAAGCATCGACGTCCACCTGGTACACCGCTCCGGCCGGGCCGCCGGCGCGAACGGCATCAATCACGATGAGCGGGTCGTCGGGGTCCAATCGGCCGAGGACGTCGGAGGCGGCGAGGCCGGCGTCGTGGAGACGGACATGCGCGGGCACGCCCCGCGCCGCGAGCCGCTCGACCGCCGCCGGGCCGACGCCGTCGTCGCCCATCAGCGTGTTGCCGACGCCCACGATGTTCACCGTCGCGTCAAACAATCCGATACACTCCTTTACTCTCCCCGGACGCCGTCATCACGTGAACCGCGCACGCCAGGCACGGATCAAACGACCGGATGATCCGCACGATTTCAAACGGGTTGTCGCGGTCCTTGACCTTGGTTCCGATGAGGGCCTGTTCCATGGGGCCCGGCGTTCCCTTGGCGTCCCGGGGCGAACTGTTCCACGTCGTCGGCACCACCATCTGATACCGGCCGATGACCTTGTCGCGGATTTCGATCCAGTGGCCGAGTGCGCCCCGCGGGGCGTCCGTCAGGCCGGCCCCCTTCCCTTCGGCGGGAATCTTGAGGTCGACGGCCACCGGCTCGCCGGGCTTCAGTTCCCCGAGCCAGCCCATCATGGCCGAGGCCACGATCCTCGCCTCCAGCGCGCGGGCCAGGTGCCGGCCGAGAACGGACGGCAAGGCATCGGCCCCGACGCCGGCCGCCTTCAGGGCCGCATCCACCTCGCGCTTGACCGCCGGGTGCCCGGACCCGTAGGCTACAAGCGCGCGGGCGAGGGGCCCGACCTCGGCCGGCGCCCCGTCGTAGCGCGGCGCCTTGAGCCAACTGTAGGCCCCCGCCTTTTCGGGCTGGGCGATGGTTTTGCCCTCGGCGGGCGGAGCGGCACAGTCGTCCGTGTAGCGCGAATGGGCGACCTCTTCACGGATGTTAGCGGCGTTGACGGGCGCCGGCTTCCCCTTGGCCTCCACGAACCCCGCCGGCAGGAGTCGCTTGCGCTTCAGCGGGTCCGTCGAGTTTCCGTCCAGGTTGAACACGCCGTACGAGAGGAACCGTCCGCATCCGGCACCGATGCCGAAGTAGTCGGCATAGGCCCCAGCGACGGTGAAGACCGCCGGGATGTACACGTTCTCGATGAAGGCCTGAATGGGCTGGAGTTTGCCGATGAAGGTGGCGACCTTGTCGGCCGTCACGGGGTTCGTCACACCGCCCGGGACGATGGCCACGTTATGAGGCATCTTGCCGCCGAAGATCGAGAGCATCTCGTGGCACACGCGGCGAAGGCGAAGGGCCTGAATATACGCCCGCACGAGATCCACGTTCGTCTGTTTGTCGCAGCGATAGTCGCCTTCGTAGCGCGGGAAGAACGGCGAGAGGGCCTTGCGGTCGATGAACGCCCGGACGCTCTTCAGTTCCGTTTCGTTTCCCTGGTAATCCGCGAGGGCGGCGACGTCCGCAAAGTCCAGAGCCGTCAGCGCGAAAAAGTGCAGGATGTGCGACTGGAGAAAGTTCGAACCGAATATCAGGTTCCGCACGAGCCGCGCGTTGTCGGGAATCCGGTCCGCCACGCCCAGGGCCTCGTCCAGCGAGAAGGTGGAGGCGGTCGAGTGCGCGATCGGGCAGACGCCGCAGACACGCTGTGTCAGGGGGGGCGCGTCCAGGGGATGGCGGCCGACGAGAATGTTTTCGAAGCCGCGGAACAGCGTCCCGCTGCACGAGGCTTCCTTCACCTCGCCGCCGTCGACGAGGGCTTCGATCTTCAGGTGACCCTCGATCCGCGTCACTGGATCGATGGCGATCGTGCTGGCGTGTGGTCGGGCCTTCTTGGCACCCATAAGCCCTGCCTCCGAATCAGCCGCCCTCGCCGGCCGCCGTCTCGGCCCCAAGGAGCCGCAGACGCGCCAGCCTCTCCTCATCAATCTTGCGATACAGCGGACTCAGCCGGTCCGGGAAGTCCGGCTCGACGCAGCCGTGGCACGGGCCCCCCGCTCCGATGCACCAGTTGGTGCCGCTGTTCCACAGGCGCGTGGGGCAGTCGGCAAACGTCACGGGCCCCTTGCACCCCAGTTCGTAGAGGCATCCCGGGTCGCCGAACTTCTTGGCGAATCGCCCCGCGTCGAAATCCGCGCGGCGCGGGCACGTCTCGTGAATGCACTTGCCGTAGAACATCGCCGGGCGCGCCAGTTCGTCGAGCGTCGCGGCCACGGCCCCCAGACCGTACAGCATCACCGCCGCCAGGGAGCCGACCAGCCAGTCCGGGTGCGGCGGGCAACCGGGAATGTTGATCAGCGGAACCGAAACGCCTTCGCGCTCCAACAGGTCGCGCGCCGAGAGGGCCCCGGTCGGGTTCGGCGCCCCGGCGGGGATGCCGCCAAAGGCCGCACACGTCCCCATGGCGACGACGGCCAGGGCATTCCGCGCGAGGTTAACGGCATGATCGGCAATGGGAATCTCCCGGCCGTTCTCCTCGCCCATCGTGCCGAAGAGCGGGTCGCCCACCGGCAGCGAACCCTCCACCACCAGGACGTAGCCGCCTTTGTCCCTGGCTGCGGTGTCCTTCAGGACATCCACGACCTGCCGGCCCTGGCCCGCCATGACCGTCACAATAAAGCGAAGCGAGATGTGCTTGCCGGGCACCAGTTCATTGAGCACGAGGCTCGACGCCCCCGGCGTGAACGAGTTCAGAAGCGAGACCGCGCAGCCCGTGCAGGCCGAGCCCTGGAGCCAGATGGCGGGAATTTCCACAATATCAGGCATGGCCGATTCCTCGCAAACGGGCGACGTTCTCCCGGCCTCTTCTTAATTCTACAACACTATCTCAACGCAGAGATCGCAGAGGCCGCAGAGGGAGGATGGAGTAACAACGGCAAGGCAATTTCCTCCAGCGGCTCACAAAGCATGTTGTTTGCCGTTCCCCTATCTTGGCTGTTCTCTGCGTTCTCGGCGTCCTCTGCGTTGAAGTGCGTAGTCGTGTTAAGAGGCGCGGGCGATTTCCTCGCGGACGGCGGCAACCAACTTCTGCATCGCGGCCTCGACGGCCGGCGAGAGCCCTTCGCCGAAAGCCACTTCCCCCGGCTCCACGCCGAGCACCACCGTCGGCGGAACGCGCATCCCAGCGGCCCGCGCCAAACCGACCGCCTCAACCACACCGAGCCCGTGGGCTGACAGGTCGCTCGCGCCGGCCTTCGCCCGCCCCTCGAGTTCTTCCAGCGTCAGACGGTAGATCGTTCCCGGCGCTCCGCCGGCCCGCATGGCGTCAATCAGGATCACGTGTCCGGCGTCGGCGAACTCCGTCATTGCGGCCAGGAGGTCCGTCCCTGCGTCGAGCAGAGCGACTCGCGCCGGCAGCGATTCGGCCTTGAGCCTCTCGACGGCGGCCGGCCCGACGCCCTCATCCCGGGCCAGGGGATTTCCCACGCCGACCACCCAGACGCTCTTCTCCGTCTTGCCGCTCGAAGGCATCACCGCATTCTACGCGACCGGGCCGGCTTAGAAAAGGCCGACGACGCGGCCGTCCGGACCGATGTCCACCTTCTCGCCCGCGGGGATCGTCGGCAGGCCGGGCATCGTCCGCATCGTCCCGCAGAGCGGATACAGGAACCCCGCGCCGACCGAGGCCCGCACGTCGCGGACCGGGAACGTATAGCCGCTCGGGGCCCCCTTCACGGCCGGGTCGTGCGACAGGCTCAGGTGCGTCTTGGCCATGCAGATCGGCAGTTTGTCGAACCCCAGGCGGGTGTAGCGTTCGATGGCCTGTTCCGCCTCTTTTTCGTAGGTCACCCTGGCGGCCCCGTACATCCGGGTCGCGATCGTTTCAATCTTCTTCTTGATGGGCCAGGCCAGTTCGTACAGGAAGCGGAACTTCTTCGGGGCCTCGCAGGCTTCGACGACGGCCTCGGCCAGGTCCACCCCGCCTTTGCCGCCCTCGGCCCAGACGTTGCTGTGGGTGACCCACCCGGCGCCGGCGGCCTTGGCCTTTTCGGCGACGACCTTGAACTCCGACTCCGCGTCCGTCGTGAAGCGGTTGATGGCCACGACGACCGGCACGCCGAACGAGCGCGCGTTCTCGATGTGCCTTTCGAGATTGCAGCATCCCTCGGCGACGACGTCGGGATTCTCCTGGAGCAGCCCGGGGTCGAGCGGTTTGCCCGCCACCACGCGGAACTTCCCGCTGTGCATCTTCAGCGCCCGGACCGTCGCCACCAGGACGACGCAGTCCGGCACGAGGCCGCTGGCGCGGCACTTGATGTTCATGAACTTTTCCATGCCGATGTCCGCGCCGAAGCCCGATTCCGTGACGGTGTAATCCGCCAGCCGCGTCGCCATCATGTCCGCGATGATCGACGAATTGCCGTGCGCGATGTTCGCAAACGGCCCGGCATGGACGAAGCACGGCGTGTGTTCGAGCGTCTGCATGAGGTTGGGCTTGATGGCGTCCTTCATGAGGACGGCCATGGCGCCGGCGACCTTGAGGTCTTCGCACGTCACGGGCTTCGAGTCGCGCGTGTAGGCGACGATCATGCGGCCCAGGCGGTCGCGGATGTCCTCGAGGCCGGTCGTCAGGCCGAGGATGGCCATCACCTCGCTCGCGACGGCGATGTCGAAACCGGTCCGGCGGACGATGCCCGAGCCGAGGCCCGTCACAATGTCGTCGAGGGCCCAGCGGTCGCTGATGTCGAGCACGCGCCGGAGCGACGGCGCATACGGGTCGATGTTCAGGGGGTTTCCGTGATAAATGTGATTGTCGACGAACGCGCACGCCAGGTTGTTGGCCAGCCCGACCGCGTGGATGTCGCCCGTGAGATGCAGATTGAAGTCCTCCATCGGGACGACCTGGCTGAACCCGCCGCCCGCCGCCCCGCCCTTGATGCCGAAGACGGGGCCGAGGCTGGGCTGGCGGATGCAGGTGCAGACGTTCTTGCCAATGTGCGCGAGGCCCTGCGAGAGGCCGATCGTGGTGACGGTCTTGCCCTCGCCCAGGGGCGTCGGCGTGATGGCGGTCACATCGATGTATTTTCCGCGCTTCCTCTTGGCGAGTCGGCCGAGGATCGCGAGGTCGACCTTCGCCTTATAGTTGCCATAGAGTTCGAGTTCGCTTTCCTGGACGCCCAATTCGTTCGCAATTTCACGAATGGGTTTCAACTTGGCCTTTTGGGCGATCTCCAGGTCACTGAGCATCAGGCGTCTCCTTGAAATGCAGGGCGTTCTCCCTATAAGCCTTGTGCCGCCACCGAGACAGATGGTTCCTGAGCCAAAGGCGTGGCCGAGTCTACGCCCTCTTGTCCCAGGGCGTCAAGACATTTTGCCCAAAGTCGAAATGCAATCGTGAAAACTTTCACGGAGTATTCGTTTTCGCCCACTTCTCCACCTTGACACCTGTCCGCAGGACGCCTATCCTAAGATGGGCCGTGGGAGCACGGCATCGCAGCCTCCGCCGAATGTGCCATCTGGAAGTAGGAGCCTGGGCCGCCCATGAAAATCGCAATCACAGGCAAAGGCGGGGTCGGCAAGACGACGGTCACGGCCGTCTGGGGCGAGGCCTTCCGTGCCGACGGCCGCCGTGTCCTCCTGATCGACGCAGACCCCGACGCAAACCTCGCTGCCGCCCTGGGCGTCCCCGCAGGCGAATGGCCGAAACCGCTCGTCGCCCTCAAGGACCTCATCAAGGAACGCACCGGCGCCGACCCGGACCAGGTCGGCCAGTATTTCCGCCTGAATCCGCATGTGGAAGACCTTCCGGATTCGTACGCCGTCTCGGTTCACGGATTGAAGTTGCTGGTGCTCGGCGGCATCCGCGGCGGGGGCAAAGGATGCGCCTGCCCGCAGGGTGCGTTCCTGAAGGCGATGATGCGGCACCTGATGCTCCGCCGCGACGAGGTGCTCCTCGTGGACATGGAGGCGGGCCTGGAGTTTCTCGGCCGCGCGTCGGTCATGGGGACGGACGCGCTGGTGATCGTGGTCGAGCCCGGTCGGCGGAGCCTGGAGACGGCGGCGGGCATCGCCCGCATGGGCCGCGAGATCGGCATCAAGCGCTTCGGCGCGGTGCTGAATAAGGTAACGGACCCCGGCCAGGTGGCGGTGGTGCAAGGCGCGCTGCCGGAAGGCGTGGAACTCCTCGGCCACGTGCCGTACAGCCCTGCCCTTCAGCGGGCGGACCTCGAGGGCCGCTCGGTGCTCGGCGTGGACGCCAAGGCAGAAGCGGCCCTGGAGGAAGCCCGGCGGAAAATGGAAGCGTTGATCGGGGCGGAAGCGCCCGCTCGCGGCTAAGGAAGAGGTGGACGATGGCAAAGGCGAAGTCCAAGGCGAAATCGAAGGCGTCCGGCCGGATGATCGTCTGCCGGATTGAACGCTGCCTGGGGTGCCGGTCGTGCGAGATCGCCTGCGCGCTGGCGCACGCGGCATCGGACAACCTGTACGATGCCGTCCTCGAGCAGCCCCAGCCCCAAAAGCGCGTCCGCGTTGAGCCGGCGGGCGCCGGGGCTTGCCCGATGCAGTGTCAGCACTGCGAGGACGCACCGTGCCTGGAGGCTTGTCCGAGCGGTGCGCTGCGTCGTGCAACCGAGAACGGGCCGGTCCTTGTCGATGCCGAGCGGTGCATCGGGTGCAAGTTCTGCGTGATGGCATGTCCGTTCGGGGCGATTGAGATGTCGCGCGACGGCCGGGCGGTGGTTAAGTGCGACCTGTGTATCAAGCGGACGGAGGCCGGCGAGGAGCCCGCGTGTGTCTCGGCCTGTCCCACCCGGGCGCTCGCGTTCGTGGACATTGAGGAATACAACCGCCGGAAGCGCCAAGCGGCCGCCGAGATGCTTCAGGCCGCGCAAAAAACCGGCGAGCGATGACGCAGGCATTCGGCGGGCCTGG
>Ga0315288_10012749_pt1 | contig 10550 bp, 12 predicted proteins | sample YL17G11_20_MG_FD_203454 | JGI IMG/M metagenome (GOLD analysis project Ga0315288, IMG submission 203454) | Sediment microbial communities from Yellowstone Lake, YNP, Wyoming, USA - YL17G11_20 | ecosystem: Environmental > Aquatic > Freshwater > Lake > Sediment | place: USA: Wyoming | collected...
GTGCCTTGACCCCGCCGACGATGGAATACACAGCGCAGGAGCCGGTCCTGACGCCCCGCAGGAAAGGATTGAAGACGCTGGGCTCAGAGACGGAGCACTCGGCCGACGTAACCCAATTCACGAGAGGCAGCGGAGTGCAGTTCGGATCCAACGGAACGCCTCCCGGACCTCTGGGCGTGGTGTCGACCTTGTACGTCTGCGCAGGCGCCCCAATCGAGATCGAGTCTGGCAAGTTCACCCCGACCGAGACCACGGCGCCGCATGCGTTGGTGCCAGGGACGTTGGTGCTCGGCGCTGGCGTGGTGTTGCACGAGCCGCTTGCGCAGATGTTGATGTTGACCGGAGGCTGCTGCGGAGTGGGTGTCGGACTGACCGGATCGCCACAGCCAAGCAGCCAGAGAGCGGAAAGGCAGAGAGAAAGGCTTAAAAGACTTTTCTTCACAGGTCCTCCTCAAATCGAAGACTGCGCCCAACCTGCCACACATACTCCACAAGGGGAAAAGAACGGCCAGGATCCGTATGCGTACTCTTCTTAAACGTTCTCGACACGGCCGCATGCGTGGTGATTCCGCGTGCGCCAGAACGAAGTCCAGCCTCTCCCACCAGCACGGCAGGAATCTTCCACTTTCGGCACAGCGTCGCGCAAAGCTCCGCACTCAAGTCCATCATGGCCTTCGAATACGGATCAGCCCACTCTGCGCTTGTCTGAGCAGCCCGCCCTGCATGCTCAAGCCCGATTCCCGTGGTGTTTGCCCCTGGGGCGTGCCATGCAATGTCTTCGTCCCGCACGCACTGCACCACCTCACCGCTGTCAATGCAGTAGTGCGCGGAGGCTCGGGGAGCAGTCTGTCCAGCAAACCACAACGCAACGGCAAGAGCGGTGCCAGGCTTCTCCTGACTCTCCATACTATGCAACACAATCAGGGAGATGTCCGTTCGGGCAGCAGCCGTGTAGTTCTTCGCCTGAATGAACCTCATACCAGCCGCTCCCAGAAGCCCCCACAAATTGTCTTCCAGTCGAAGCGTCGAACAGCCTCTGCCCGTTGCGACGCACTCACCGGATGTGCACCCTGTCGAAGAAGCTGGACCAGCTGATCGGAGACGTGAGCGTAGTCGCCTTCGACAATGACTTCAGCAAGGCCCCCAAACCAGTCCGTGTAGTGAGGCTTGTCGAAGACAATCGGGCGAGCTCCACAAAGAAGGCCTTCAGCGGCAGGAAGCTCAAACCCTTCAATACGACGGAGACCGCAGACATACTCGCTCTGAGCGTAGTAGGTACAAAGCTCGAAGTCCGTAATGCCGTGCGCACAAGAGACGTGCTGCGCTCTCCAGCCCAAATTCGGACCCAGATGGAACATCTTCCGACCTGTCCGCTCACAGGCGGCGACGGCCTCCCAGACGCTTTCCGTCTCGGCGACGTAGCCTGAAGTAAACAGACCGTAGGTCCGAAGGCCTGCAGCCGGCGCCGCCTGAAACACATTCGCATCCACGCCGAGAGGGCTGTGGTAGAACGGAAAACTCGAAGTCACCTTCTCGGCCAAGGCAAGCCTGTTCAGGTCGTAGTAGCTCCAGACGAGTTTTGCGCCTCTCCAAAGAGGCAGCCAGTCCCCTATGGTGGGTCGCTGCGTCGTCCGAAAGCAATACTGGATGAGAACGTATGGAATTCCCGCCTGCAGAGCAAGATCGACTTTCTCCGCAGCATCCCATCCGACCACCGGAATCACCCAAAGGTCAGCGCTGCTCTCGGTCTTGACGAAGCTGACGCCTGCAGGCACATGCGTCTGCAATGCACGCTCCACGCGAAACATCGCCTGCGAAAGACGGTCGGAGGTGAAGATGTGGACCTTCATGTCTGCCTCACACGAAGAGCTGGAACTACGCCAATCTTATACCCGCATCTCCGAGCGTCCTCACACCATCCGACCAGGCCGTAGTCGTTTCGAATTCGGCACCGCTGCGCAATCTCGCCTCTCATCACAAGACAGCTGCCTGCGCTATCAACCCGACAAATCGGATCCTCCCCAAGCGCTGGGTGGTACGGTGGAAACGGAGAGAAGCGCTCCTCGTTCCGCCTGAATCCCCAGGTATCGTAGAACGCCTCTCCCGCCATCACAAACGGGGCAAAGATGTCGAAGCGCAGGCTCCGCTGACAGGCGTGAAGAACCAGCGTCTTGATTGTCTTCGGATCCCACAGCAGGTCGCTTTCGACGTAGACGAGAACGTCGTCGTCGTCCTCAACGGCCTCAAAGATCCTGTTTCCAACGGTTGACATCAGCCGGAGACGTTCTGGACTCTCGGTCGAGCCGAAAACAGGTCCGCCGTGTCCCGCATCCAAAACGGTCACCGCAAGCACGCCGCTGTAGTTCAGAAGCAGCTCACGAGTGGTGTCCGTACTGTCGCCTTCCGCGGCGACGACGCGAACCTCCCATGGGAACATTGCAGCCTGCAGGGCAACCACCTGGTTGAAGTAGCCGGCCAGACGATCAGCGCTGTTTCGGAAGGCACTCCCGACGACAAGCCTCATGCCACCACCCGCTTGCAGAGAAAGCGTGCGGGCACCCCGCCCCAAACTTCCCAGGCCGGAATGTCTTTCGTCGCTACTCCACCGGCAGCGAGAATCGCTCCCTCCTCCAGAGTAACGCCCGGCAACACCACACCGTTCGTCAGCACGGTGGAGTAGCGACGAAGAACTGTCCGACTCTTCTTCACGCGTTGGATCGTTTCAGGTGCGCATGCACTCATGCTCGGAGCGTCGAGCGTATTCGACCCTGAGATGATCTTGCCTCCCGAAGCGACTGCTGCGTAGTCTTCAATCAGGACTTCCCCGCCCCCAATTCCCAGGTGAGCAAAACTGGCAATGTGGACAAACCGTCCGATTGTCAGACCTTCCCCGCCTTCAAGTTTCACAAAGCTGTCGATCCTGCTTCCGTCCCCAACCTGAATCTTCTCCGCCTTCGTCCTCACAACAGGCTCGTAGAAGATCGCCGGAAGCGGCGCCATCAGCTCGTCGAGACGCTGCGTGTCTTCAAGAAACTGCACCAGAGCCTGCATGTGCGACTCGGCCATGGTCATCCCGGTTGCCGTCATGCCGCCACCACCTGCTCGTAGGCCGACGCAATAAACGCCACGTCCTCTGGCAGAAGCTTCGGATGCAGCGGAAGAACCAAAGCACGGTCCCCGATTCGGCTCGCGTTCGGATACGCACCATCCCCACGGGTGTCCAGAAACATGGGGAACCTGTGCAGCGGGCAGAATGCAGGCCGTGTTTCGATTCCCACAGCAGCCAGCTTCTCTTGAAGCACGTCTCTCCGACACCGTGCCGGAACGAGTGCCGCAAACAGCCACGGAGCAAAGGTCCGGAGGTCCGTCGGATGCATCAGAGGACTCACCTCCTCGTATGTCGCAATCCGCTGCTGGTAGACGTGCAGCAGCGCTTCTCGAAGGTTAAGAAACCTCTGTACTTTCTGCAGCTGCGCCATACCCACTGCCGCCTGCATCTCCGTCATTCGGTAGTTGAAGCCGATGGCGTCATGGAAGAAGTGATGAACCGCCGACATCGCCTGCCCTCGAAGATGCCGAGCTCGGTCTCCAACACTATCCTCCTTCACGACGACAGCCCCACCTTCGCCCGTTGTCAGAATCTTGTTTCCGTAGAAGCTGAACGTTCCAGCGTCACCGAACGTCCCGCAACTCTGTCCCTGCCAAGCTCCACCGAAGGCCTCTGCGGCGTCTTCGATCAGGAGGAGTTTGTTGCGGCGTGCGAACTCCACAACCTGAGTCATGTTTGGAGCCACACCATACAGGTGCACAACCACAATGGCTTTGGTCCGTGCTGTCAGCTTCCACTCAGCAGCCGAAAGGCTGATCGCCCACGTCTCAGCGTCTACGTCGACAAGAACCGGCGTTGCGCCGACGTACGCAACCGCGTTTGCTGTAGCGACGTAGGTGAGATCCGGAACCAGAATTTCGTCGCCCGGACCAAGCCCAAGAGCGGCAATCGCGAGATGCAAGGCAGCCGTCCCGCTCGAACAGGCCACCACCTGTCTTGGAGAAACCTGAAACACCTCCGAAAGGCCCACTTCAAACGCTGCGACAGTCGGTCCCTGTGTAATCCACCCACTCCGAAGAGCGTCGCTCACTGCTGCAATCTCTCGTGATGAAAGACATGGGTCCGACACCCTATACTTCATACGAAATAGACCCTTTCATGGTGCGCGCCGTTCTCGTCGGTCGCGCGACTCACGGCGAGGGGCGTCGGCTGCGTCGGCGAGAATCGAGTCGGCAACGTGAACCGATCCCGAACCTGCACGCCGAACACCCCAGCAAAAAGCACATTCACCGAGCTGACCTGTTCTGTTCCATCGGAGGTCCGTACTTTCGTATGCCGTCCTTGAACCTTCGCCGGATGCGATACTACCGTCCCGTATGTCGACGAGCTGAGTGTCGTCTTTCCCAAAAACGGCTCGACAAGAACTACGTCTGGAAAGAAGTCGAGCAGGTCTGGGATGATCGGCGGAGGCATTACTCCCCCACGCCCCGAATCACACGGAACGTCGAAGATCCTGTCCGCTGCTGAAGCAGCTGAAGCCCCCGCTTCTGAAGATCCTTCAGATGTGAACGGAAGCTCCCCTCTGCACCGTCGCCGTACGAAACTGAGAGGCCATCGACGCTCTTCGACGTGATCCCCCCACGGCGCGCGAGAAAATCGTTGCCCAGACGGTAGGCAGCCAAGAACTTGTTTGACTCCTCCACCAAAGCAGCATTGATCTCGGCGTCGTCAAGAACCCACGTCGTCGGACCCCGATCGCCTAGCTGAAACCGCACCCAGTCCCGATCCGTCGGAAGGGTGGGGTTGTATGTACCGCTCATACTTCCCCTCTCCTCCCGTTTAGGTCATGTGGACGACGCCGCACCGGCCCTGCGAGTCGGCACGGATCAGCGGAACCATGATCGTGAAGGCCTTGAAATTGATCCGGAAGCCTCCCTCGATGTCCCACTGCACGGTCTGCAACGGCTCGCCCTGAACGATGCAGACGACGTCACGAGTCGTCTGATACATCACGACCGAACCGGCAGCGAGCTGGTCGGCAACCTCGACGCCCTTGATCCGATCGATTTCGAGGAGCCGCTGCCGAATCGTCTTGTCGCTGTTGGCCTTGAAGTCTTCCGACAGCTTGGTCGACGCGTCCGACGGGATGTAGATGTAATACGGCCCGTAGAAGCGGTCGCCTTCGGCTGCCTGAATCATCTTTAGGACGTCGGCCACGATGTTCTCGCCCGTCTTCGCCGCCTGAGCCCAGTTCCCGTTCGTGATGTACGAGACCTGGTTCCGATTCGGATGCGTGGTGCAGCCGTAGATCGGCACGCCTGCGAACGTCTTCCCCCCGTTGAAGAGGTCGGCTTCGACCTTCTCGGAGATCAGACGGCCGCAGGTTCGGATCTGCGTCGTGTCGAGAGCCTCCCCACGACTCCTGCTCGCGAGCAGCGTCCGCAGGTTGAGTGAGAAGTCCTTGTGCGTGATCGGCAGCGGCAAGTTCTCGAGCGAGAACTCTTGTCGATCGTCGTCCGAGCGCGAGATCCCGTCCAACGTCGTCTGGGCGGGATTCATGTCGGTGATCTTCTCGTACTGGAAAATCGTCTTTCCCAGGCCGTTCGGAACGTTGACCACCAGCCCCATCGCCATCAGGTCGGCGACGGCCCGCAGACGAATCGTCCCCTCCTCGATCAGAGCCGTGTCGAGGTGAATCCACTCGTCCTTCCGCAACGTGTCTGCCGTCCGGAGCTCGGCCGCCGTGAGCATCCGACCTTCCGCCAACGCCTTCATCATCCGCTCGGCAGCCCAACGGCCTTCGGACCCCTTCCAGAAGGTACGTCCTTCCTCCTGGATCACCCCTGCTTCGCCCATGTGATATTCCTCTCTCTTTCTTCTGGGGCCGTAGCCCTAGACGACTTCGACGCGGATACGCGTGTCCGCGACCGCATTGACGGCATCGAGCGCTCGGGCGATCCGGACCGACGCCGACACGCTCCCCTTCGTAAGCCGTCCTCCCGTATCTCCGGTCAGGTAGTCGCCGATGGCGACGTTCTGGCCGCTCGGAATGAAGCAGTACGCGTGCATGCCGGGCGAGAACACGCCGACCTTGACGGTGTCGCCGGTGGCATAGGCATCGGAGATGTCCCGGCTCAGCTCGTCCTGCTCCAACGCAACGGCGAACGCGACGTTTGCGGCATCGTCCGAGTTCTTCTGCACGGTCCCGGACGAGGTCAGCTCGACGAGGTGGCCGGGCGTGATCGCGGCAGCAGCGGCGCTGTCCTCGTTCACGAGCGGGCACCCCTTCAAAACGATCTTCTTGTAAGTCAGAGTCGCCATCGGTCAGTCTCCTCTCTTCAAAGTCCTACGTTGAACGACCTACGCCTTCCCTCGCGCCGTCCGAATCGCGGCGGCGAGATCCGGAGCCGCCGGAATCACGTCTTCCGAACCCGCAGCCGCACGGGGCTGGCCGGCTCCCGCGAAGCTGATGACGTTCGTCGACTTCGGCGCGCCCGACTGGCCGAGCCGAACGACCTTCTCGAGAGCCTCGAGCGGCATCGCCTTCAGCTCTTCGGGGGAGTAGACGGTCTGCTTCAGCTCTTCGAGCGTCTGCAGCAGCGACGCCTGCTTCTCCTCCTGCGAACGCACGTACGACGCCTCCATCGCCTTGAGCTCCGGGAAGGCCGCGAAGACCTTCTCCTTCGTCAAAGGCTCCGCCGGCGCCGGCTCCGCGATCCCGGCCGCGGATTCGAGGTTCTTCAGCAGCCCTTCGGAAAGGGCTTCCAGCTTCTCCGCATCCTCCTCGACGAACGGGGTCCTCCCGGTCTCGATGAGTGCTGCGATTCTCTCCTGCTTCGTCATCTTGCCTCCTCCGGCAGAGTGCCGGCCTTGCTTCTTCCCGTACGCGATTGCGGCATGCGTATCCGCGTGCTGGTTGATTTTGTCGCCGATGCCTTCGGGCGACGGCGAACTCCCGATGTGCGTCTTCTTCTTCGTCACCGCGTTGACATGGTGCGCGACGTATGCGCCTCCGCGGTTCTCGTGCTTCTTGACGACGTTGTACTCTTGGCCTCCTGGATGCTGGACACTGTGGTTGATGTTCGAGGGCAGCGTCTTGATGGAGAAACCTCCCGGCTTGTCCGGCTTGTCAATGTTGACGCCCCGCTGCACGTCCTGCTTCATCTTCTCGATCTGCGAAGGACTGCTTGCCGGAAGCTGCGCGGCAACCCCTGAAGTTGCGACACCGCCGCCCTTCTTCCGCGCATTGTACTCTGTCATGTACGCGGCTTTGTTGAAGCCGGCGGCGTCTCGGGCTTCAAGCTGGTCGAGAAGCGCTTCGAGGTCGGCGTCGCCTTCGTGACAGGCGCAAGGCATCTGCTCGTCTTTGTCCAAGGCATCCTCCAAAACGCGGCACTCAGCCGCTCTCGGCGTCCCGCAGCCCATGCTGATGCTGCAAGCGCCTGTGGTTCCTTCTGGAAGGAGCGCCAAGTGGTCCGGCGTGATCTCTCTCCAGATCGCGAGGAAGCGTCGCCCGTTCCACGTTCCCGGCTTCTCGTCAGGAACGACAAAGGCTCCGACGCTAACCTCGACCATCTCGCCTGCCTGAACCCGCTCGAGCACCCGAATCGCATCGCCTCCCTGCTGCCGCGCGCGCTCGACGTCAATCCAGGCCTCCATCAACAGCTTCTTCCCCACGACTCGCGTGTTGAAGACGTGTCCGATTCGGCTTCCGAGGGACCTCGGATCGTTTGCCGAGATCCGCTCGCCGTTCCGCTGTGGGTGGTTCGCCAGGACAGGACGTCCATCCCAGCCTTGCGGACTCCTTCCGAACTCGCTCGCAAGTACGAGCTCCGGATTGCTTACATTGATGGCATGGATGATGCCCTCGATGAGTGCGACAACCGGGACAACGACGTGAGGACGATCTTCGAAGACGGCAGTTCGGATTTCGCCGGTTGCCGCTGCGAGATGGATGTGTCTACTCAGGCTCATCAGTTCAGCCCCCCAGGCGGCAAGCTCGCCGCACGCCCCGCAAGGTCAGCCTTCCGCGCAATCAGCTTCTCGGCAAGCTCCGAAGGCAGGCCTCTCTTCTTGATGATTTGCCGAATCCGGTCGTCCGAAATCTTCGTGACCCTTCCCACGCTGCTCCGCAGCTGCTCCGGCGTCATCCCCTTGAAGACATGTGCCGCCTGAGCAGCCGTCGTCGGGTTCCGCATGCTGGTGAATTCGCCGACGCTCGTGCCGAAGGCAGCGCCCTTCGGAGCCCCCTGTGCTCGGAAGCTCAGAGCACCTCCTGTGTCGAGGCGGAGCGCCTTCCCTCCCGAAACCTTGAGGTTGTCGAAGCCGAGACCGACAACATCCCAATTCGCGAGCCAAGCATCCGCGGCAAAGCCGTCGGCAACTCCTGGCGTCGTCGACAACACGTTCGGGTGGACATTCTCCGTCGGCAAAATCTTCGATGCGACAGCCGGCGCACCGTTTCGGAGGGCAGGAAACAGATCCGGCGTTGCGATTCCGGCCTCCCTGTAGAGGTCGCCGGCTGCAAGCTCGTTGCCGATGTGGGCTTCGGACTTCCCTGTTTTGATGTAGTACTGCGTGCCGTCAGCTGCCTGATAGAGGCCGCCGGGGTTCGAGCCGGCCTGCCCTCCGATCTGCTTCATGCTGCTCGTGTCAAGGACGCCGCTCGGGCCGCTTGGCGCAGGAGGAGCTGGTCCTCCGAGCGGAGTCTGCGAGGCGATGCCTCCAGGAGTCTGTCCCTTCTTCTTCAGGGCGTTGTAGGCTCGGTGGTACTCGGCCGTTCCGCCCTTGAAAGGAATCCCGAGAGTTGAAGCAGCGTCGCGGAGCACGTAGGGTGCAGCCGGTTCTTCTTCGTCAAGCCACTCGAGCGAGCTGAACTGGTACCCAACGTCGCGTCGTGCAGCTGCATGTGTGATCGGAGCAGCAACGGGCGGCTCCTTCGGATTCGGAAGCCTCGTCACACGAATGCTATGCTTCCCGGAGAGCAGGCGCGTTGCAACTCGGTGATTACCGTCGAGAATGACGTCGATGCCCTGATGCCGGTAGATCAGCGCGTGCGGCTTAGTCCAGTCGCCTTTGTCGAACCACGTTCCTGCCGCCACCTTCTGAATGACGTGAGGACCAACCCATGTTTGGAAAGTGTGAAGCGACGCAATCGGAACGTCCTCGACAATGCCTTCACGCGCGACAAGCTGCTTCATCGGGAGGTCCCCGCTGAACTCCTTCGTTCGCTTCTTCAACGTCTTCGCGATCGTGGTTTGGAGGGCGGAGACCGTGTCTGTCGGATTCACCCCCGGCGCAAGCTGAATCGGGTTGTTCACGAGTCCTGCGAAGGACCCACCCTTCCACGCGCCTTGGTGTTCGGGAAGAGCCGCCAAGTTCTTCGAGACCGCCGCAGGATCAACCGCAGCCGTCGCATCGTTGGCTCCTCCTTTCTTGTGGGCAATGTAGTAGTTGTGGAAGTACTCGGCAGTGCCGGCCTTCCCATGCTGAGAGGCTGCATCGCGCGGCTCCGGATCGAAGAGCAGGACGTTCTGCGCTGCAAACGCCGCCCTCGTCGGGATGACAAGGCCTTGCGCACACCGGCAGAAGGGATGTGCCGGTGCACTCATCACCTGGTCGCCATCCGGCGTCGTGAACGGCTCTTCGAGGCCTCGAACTTGTCCGTTCATCTGTGCGCAAAGATCGCAGCACCGTGGATGCGCAATCCACTTCCGCTGTTCGTCGACGCGCAGGTTGCCCTCAGCAACGCTCTTCATCCAGAGGAGCCGCTGCCCTTCGTTGGAAGCCGCAAGCGTCTCCGTACGCGCAATCGCGTCGGCATGCCAGCTGAGAAGCCGATCGGCGTAGGCCTCAGTTTGCCTCTGGAGGAACGCGCGCGACGCGCCTTCTGCCGGAACCTGAATCCTCTTCGCACCAGCCCAAACGACACGTCCCGGACTGTCTTGCAGCGTTCTGCGGAGCTTCAAAACGGCTTCTGCGTGGCCTTCCGTCAGCCCGATCAGCGGCCGAATGAGATCGGCGGCCTCGTCTGGCGGAATGTTCTCGTCGAAGACCCGAAACATGCTGTTGCGAATTGCCGAGCGCAGGTCTTCGGAGACGCTGACGATGAGCTTCGCAGAGTGCTGCTTCGCCCAGGCTCGCGCCCAAAGATCAGGTGTTGCAAAAGACGTGCTGATCAACTCTGCAGATCCTCTGGCTCAATGGGTTCGAGAACCATCCGGCCTCCGAACTTGGCCTGGTAGCGCGCCAGTTCTTCCGGATCCGTCTCTTCCTCGTCGAAGAGCGTCGCCGGCCCGTCCATGTCGTTTTCGACGAAGTTCGCGACCTCCTCTGGGGTGAATCCCAGAGCGGCGAGTTCCTCCTCAGTCTCTTCAGTCGGCGGAGTCGGCGGCATTTAGTCGTGGGTCTCCAACATGATAACGTTTCTGGTAACTCCGTTGAGGAGCAACCGCTTCTCGGTTCCGATGTAGCGGACCTTGACGTTGTGAGGAAGAAGGAC
>Ga0315288_10012752_pt1 | contig 10549 bp, 9 predicted proteins | sample YL17G11_20_MG_FD_203454 | JGI IMG/M metagenome (GOLD analysis project Ga0315288, IMG submission 203454) | Sediment microbial communities from Yellowstone Lake, YNP, Wyoming, USA - YL17G11_20 | ecosystem: Environmental > Aquatic > Freshwater > Lake > Sediment | place: USA: Wyoming | collected...
TGGTGAAGTTACCCTTATAGTAACGGTAAATGGCGCATTAATACAATCTGCAGGACTAAGATTATTAAATGCATTAATAACATCTGGAAAAAATGTCGCTGTGGTTGGTCTAATATTAATTCGACCCATTCTCATTATTCCGCGCGCTAATGGCATTTTTAACTTTCTTGTGATACTGATAATTGAACTATAGTAAACCACCAAATATTAGTGGCAGCTAACCCACCGGTTGTTACTCTCAAAGTAGTTCCTGAAAAATCTATATTAGGAATAGTCCACCCACTAGCTCCACCATTAGTTCTAGGATCAGAATTAGTTAAAGTTCCAATTAGAGTTGGGGCGCCGGCACCACTTGTTACATATCCTACGCTCATATTAAATTGAGCTGCATCTAAAGATGTTTTTCTTTTACCAATAAAAATAACATCAACCCTAATAGAGCTATTAGTAAATCCAGCTGTATTAAAATCAATAGTAAATGCATTGCCAGCAGTTGGTGACCCAGTTGTATTTACATATGATCTAGAAGTATATGTTTGTTGTCCGGATGTTCCCCAAATACTTGGATTAGGTATAGATCCTATTGAGAATTGTTGCGAATCTCCCTGTCTAACAAATAATTGTCCGCCAGATGAATAAAGAATAGTTCCGCCAGATGGATTAACAGAAGGAATAGTTAATGCATTACCAATAAACATAACCATGTCGCCCGTGCCAGTATTCATTTGAGTATTTGTTAATGCGGAACCAGACCCGCTACCATCTCCAAATAATCCAAATACCCTTTGATTTGCAACCACCTCTGTTGCCTGTGCAATATTATTGGCATTTAATTGAAGCCTTACGCCTCCTTTTTTGCCGCCAGTGCCTGGAGCGCCTCCTGTAATAATTACATCTCCACCCGCAAGATTAGTTCCACCAGTACTTTGTGCTTGAATAGTAAGATTTTTACCAGCAATAGTTGCATGAGTTTCTTGCTTAATAAAAGGTATTACTCCTTGAAGAAATTGAAGCGTATTTCCAGAAATAGTTATTAATCCTCCACCATTTCCTGTTAAATTAATAATGGTTTGAGTTACATTATTTCCAGATAAATCTCCTGCCGCGACGAAGGCATTGCCGGCGGTAGTCGCAGACCAAATGCCACCATTAAAAGTAAGAACCTTACCATTATCAGCTGGCGAAGATGGCACAGTAGAAGAAATTGGAACGCCACGAAGCCCTATTACTTTAGGAGAATCTGCCGTAAGACCTAAATCTCCAGCTAATTTTATAATACCCTTAATAGTGACGGTAGCATCTTGAATAGTGGGTGGAGTAACAACTGCTGTTAAAGCTGCAATTGCCGCTTGAACATTAGTTTGACTAATGCTAGAAATAGTAATGGCTGGAACTAAATCAATTTGATTGGCTTTATGCCTAAAATCATAACCATCAATATGGTCCTGAAAATCAAATCGATCAGTAACTAATCTGCCAACACCGGTTTTATAGTTAGGAACTAATGGATCACTCATCTTTAACTCTCAATTTCATTATTATGTTACTTTATTACTCTTTCAAGGAAGGATTATCTGATGCGTATGCCCTAATGCTTCTATAACCTTACCATTAACAATTGGATGGTTATGACCCTGAGAAACGGCGGTTGTTTGATTAATTTGATTCACAGAAATAATTTTTTCATTTATAACAATTTCATGAGTGTGTGGCGGAATTCCAGGAACAAATGAAATGCTTGTATTTAGTTTTGATGGAAATTCTGAAGTATCTCTAAATATTCTAATTTGATATGCAGGATCAAACTTTCTAATCCTAATTGCTTTCATATGTTGCCCACCCTGTAAACCAACAATAGTATTATTTCGTGTAACACCAGCAATTTCATATCTAAATTCTTCATTATTATCCTGATCAAACATAACAATAATATCTCTAGTTTTAATAGTTGGAACAGTTAATGTCCATAAATCTAATGGAAATTCAGACTCCATACCAGCTTCATATCTTTTAAGATTTTCTTCAGTAGGTCCTGGTCGAACCATAATTCTTCCATCCGAACGTCTTGGATTAAAGTATTGCTCATAACCAAATACAAATTTTGTTCCATAACATAGAGGGCACCTATCATCTGGATGCTCACTAGATGGTTGATAACAAGAACAAGTTATACCAGTTCTAACTCTTTTTATAAGAACTGCGGGTCTTCCATCAATAGATAGCAATACTTCTTGTCTTTGAGTATTTTGATCCTGTAAAGAAAATCCTCGGAGAATATTATAATTACCATTACTATCAATACATCCTTGTTCGCCACCAATATAACTTCCTACACATGTACCATTTAATAATTGAACCGGATCTGTTCTATGATATCCTGCGTAATCATACATAGGAAAATCTACATTAGAAGCATCAGCTGCCGATAAGTCAGTAGATAATAAATCTTTTATTACTTGATGATATCCATCCGCTACAGTATATGGATAATTTGGATATTCAAATCTAGATTGACAGGCATATATTCGATCATTTGTTAAATCTTCACCACTTGTAAAGGTAATTACAGTTGGATTCCACATATTATAACCATCAAATCCAGCAACTGTATGTGAACGAGCTTTAGTATTTCCATAACCTCTGCCACCATCACTTCCAGCAATAGCTCCAGCTATTTTAATAATAAATTCATCACCTTCTCTAAATACTGGAACAGAATCTATTAATTTAAAACTAAAAACACTATTAGATACAGTATAGCCGTCAGCAGTCCAAATAATTGGATCGCTATACCCATCTACCAAACTTGTTCCAGACAGCTCTCCAACAGCAATAAATTTGGCGGTGCCAGAAATTGGTAAATTAGATATGTTTCTTTGAACAAATATACATTTTATATTCCAAGTTTGACCAATAGCATTAGGATCAATAAGTGTAAGACCTACAATTGTGCCCGTTCCAACATATCCATCTTTACGAGTATAATAATTTCCACCGCCCTGATCTATTAGGGTTGCGGCTGCCGCGCCGGCACCTGGAGCTGGAACATTTAAATTATTATTAAGATAATCAACTGATACATATTTAATTAATTCTGCTCCAACTTTAATAAATCCTGATGTTAAAAAATCATCAGCATCTAATAATGGAACTATTAAATCAGTAACACCCATATTAGATCGTAATACACTAGATGGGTAAATTCTTAAATTATCATAAGCAATGGGTAATGTAGCTAAATCAAAAACAGCAGGATCATATTCCACAGCTCTAACTGCTACAAAATACATCTGACCAGGAGTTAAATCAATAATATTAGCTTGAAGATATCCATCAATAGAAACGTATTTTACTCCTTCGGTAAAAACATTTTCTTTTACCGTAGAATAATAGATATGATATGCTATTTTTTTATTTAAAGAAACGTGACCGGCTTGAAACCACGTAACATTAATGGTATACCCGTCCCCTAAACTGGAGACGGCATTTGTTCCAACATTAACGCTAGGATAGAATGGCATACTATAATTCTAATTTATTAGCACTATATTAAACTTTAGCCATCAACGTTTCTTTTTTATCATCATATTCTTTATCATCTTCCACGTCATGATGCTCTAATAAATCATCGACATAAGTTTCAGCTTCATCATCGCCAAATTGGTTAGCTATGTATTCAACTTGATTCTGAAATCCTTCTTGTTCAAATGGATTATCTAGATAATTACCATCATCTGCACTTTGTGTAGGTTTAGTTCCTGTAGTCTGTTGTAACCAATGGGTCATTTCATGGACGCCATAAGAAAAATCTTTAAAAAAGTCGCCATCGGTCAATAGTTTATAATTAAAAATAATAACGCCATGATCAGTTTTAGCTGAAACATCTAGGGTTCCAAAACGCATAGGAATAAGATCAATTTCTTCAATATCAACTTCATATTCATGAAACATTTCTTGTACTACGCCATCATGTTTTAAATATTCCCGCATCTTTTTAATCATACGATTCAAAGACTTATAAGGTAATTTTTTTACCGCAGATAATGGAATTTTATCTTTTTTTGATTCTTTTATCATATTAATCTAGCCGATATCTTTCAGAAAAAATATTGGCAATTTTTAATAAAAATAAAGATGCCTTCTTCTTTTCAAAGGGTAAATCTAATTGTGGATCAGGTGTAGATGGTGCGGGCGGCAACTTAACTTCTTCTTCAAATGTTGGCTGTCCATGTTCATCAGTTTTTGATACCATGCGTTTCTTATCCCACCATGGGGGTATATCTGATTTATTAAAACTATCACCCATACTTTTATGAGCAAATTCTGGTACGCCATGTTGTTGTCTTTTAAAAGCTTCTGCTTGATCTGCTACCACTTCATTTATACTAAAGGTATAATCATGAGCTTCGGCATAAGTTTTATATGGAGATACTTCCCAAGCATTTAAATTAGTATTATCAACGATAATTAAATCTATATTATCGCCAATTGCCTTTATAAATTTTTTGAAACAATATTTATGAGCGTCAGATATTTTTGTACGATCAAAAGCATATGTGCCACCACCAAGTTCATAAAAAAAATCATCTGCGCTGCAAGTGGCTGTAGTTTTTCCTTCAGCCTTAGCTTTAGCTACCAATTGTTTTGCTAATGAACTTTTTCCTGATCCCGGAATCGCTCGCATTGCTACTACTTGTCCCATAATATCTCCTTAAATAATGCGCCTTGCACGAAGATGTCGTAATCTTGCAAATGCTGGATTTAAACCAGAATTCATAGAGAAAACACCTAATCCACGTGGAGCTGGACGTAAACTTGCCTTAATAAATTTTAGCTTTTCCCAATAATGAGAAAGTAATGCACTGTATTGGGTATTCATTAATTCACTTACTGTTGGAGGATTAAAACTTAATCCATTATCAGTAACTTGAAATTCACGACCTCGTTCAATTAAAGCTTTAGATGCTAATGCATAAAGAGTTGCACCTTCAACTAAAATTTCTCCAAATTGTTCAACGAAATTATCATCATCTAATTGAAAAAATGTAAAAAATGGAACTTGATTAAAATCCCATAATGCCGTCGCAATAAATGTAACTAACATATCAATTGAAAAGATATCGCAATCTACATAAACAACATTTCCATAAGAATCAGTAGATTTTGCTTTACCAGAACTGTTTAATCTAGCTTTAAGGGACTTTAATAATTTATTAATATTCTTAATAGCCGCTTGAGAATATTGAAATCCAGGGTCATCTCCTAAATGAGCATAACCATCTGAATTTGTTCCTGGAACTTGAGTATGTAATACTATAAAATCAAAATTAGCTTCTACACGAAATCCATTAATAAATCCCACCCAAATATCATTAAAAACACCATAAGGTCCATTAATAGGAACTGTATAAATAAAAGAATACTTGCCTGTTCCAACTTTTGCCACTCCAGCAGAGGTTGGAGATAATGCCATTAAGCCACTTGGTTGAATAATAGAAATTGTAGGGAAAGAATCGGTATCTACCGGATCCCCTGAAGTGTTTCTAAATTGTATAGTTAAATTAACCTGATCTGTAACATCGATTAATTCACCACGCGCTTTTATAGCCATAGTTATCCTATCGTTGTTCCAAAGTTACCAAACGGAGCAGTAACTATTATTTGCCATAATTTATTCAGATAACTTGCAGGATTAGATCCTGGTATTCGATAATATCCATCCACTGCATAACTTCCAACAGCTGAAGCGGTAACTGGCAGAGTAAATTGGAAAAAATATAATCCAACATCCAATTTAATCATATTTTGAGGAAATCCGGTAGCTAAAGATAAATCAGGGAAAATTACTCTTGTGATAAAAGGATATCCATCAGGAACGGTATATCCATCCGCACGCACGCCATAGCCATCTAAAGTTTCTAGAAAAACTGTAGCTTTTTGTCCTGGAAAATAATAAAGTTCTGTAGCGCCCATTGGTCTCCTTTTATTATACTATTTAATGCACTTTTATATGTGAACTAACTAATGGAAAAGAAGGATGAGGCGGATGATCTACAAATTCGCTTCCTTCAGCTATTGGAACATCTACTGGGGGCACTGGTGGGGGCGGAATAGGTAAAGGAGGTGGCGGTGGAGCCATATGTCTTAATAATAAAGAAGTGGCGGGGGTATGTACAGAAACGTGTGAGGACATAATAGAATTGTTAATTGGAACAAAAGGAGGCGGGTGAACTATTGGTGGAGGCGAGATATGATGCAATGGAAAAGAGGAGTGAGGCGGGTCATCAACGAAACCAGTTCCTTCAATTAAATTAAGTGGATTAAGAATAGCTTTATCTTGAAGAAAATTTACCAATCTGGCAAAAATAGTTGAAGTTCCATTTAGATGTGCATAAATAAATGAATATCCTGCTAATAAATCTCCAACACCATTAATAGTTGCACTAATCGGAGCGAGCCCCATTAAATTGGCATTTATTGTTGATACTCCATTAATTAATGAATTAATTTGTGCAATACCTCTTAAATTACCGCTTATACCTGAAGTTCCATCAATAGTTGAAATACAATTTGCAAAACCTATTATTGAAGAAGATATAGTAGATACACAATTAATAGTTCCAGATAGTTCGCCATTAGCTTTTAATATTGCCGTTATAGAAGACGTACCATTATTAGTACTAGATAGAATGCCAATACCATCTATAATAGCAGAAATAGAAGCAGTACTATTTATAGTTGAATTTAATTGTCCACTTGCTTGAATAGATGATAAAATGTCTGCTACGCCATTAACAGTTGCAATAAGTTCACCGGCTCCTAATAAGGTTCCTGAAATAGTAGCTGTACCATTTATTGTATTAGATAGAGTGCCAATACCATCTATAATGGCAAAAATAGAAGTAGTACTATTTATAGTTGAATTTAATTGTCCCTCTGCTTGTAATAATGCGTTGATAGTAGAAATACCATCTGTTTGTGAAGATAATGCTCCATCAGCAACTAATGACGCAGAAATTGTAGCTGTTCCATTAATAGTTGCGCTTATTAATGAGACTGAAGATAAAATTCCCAGCTCAATATTACCTAGTTTACTATCTGCTATTCCAAGTTGCCCAACAAATGACATTAAAATACTCCAAGAACAACTAATGTATTAGTAAAAGTTACACCAGTAGATAATAATGGTGCGTTAGTAAGTGAAACATCAAACCCTAACCAATAACTTCTTGATCCGGTTGTATCATAACACGCCAACAAATATCTCGTAGTAATAGCTGTTACTTTAAGTAAAGTAGTTTTAGTTTCTAAATAAGAAATTCCACGATCTGAAATAACTTCATTTGCATTACTGCCTAATCTTGCAATATTAGTTTGTCTATTTCTTCTCGCAGATGAGTCGGATAATTCCGTAATGGTGTAAGCTAAAGAATTGCTAAAATAACTGGTTCCAATACTTGAACTTGTTTCATTGGCTGCTAAACCTGCTGGAGATAATATATTTTTTCTTGCAACTGATGAAAACCCGTTATCAGTACTCGCAAATGCTAAACTAAAAGTATTAATATAAGATTCTCCAGATATACCTCTTGGAGATAATCCTGCCGTTTGACCAATAGTTGATGCTTCTGATCCATTTGCTCGTCGCTGTGATGCTCCCTGATCAGCCATTATTTATCCTTATGAATTGGTTGGAGTAGTGATTCCATCCCAAGGACCAGCTACCAAAGCTGGTCCAGTTGAAGATAATTGAATCCATCTTTTTGTATCATAAGTATCGGTGCCACCGCCACTATTTACAAAATATAGCCAACGACACGTTCCCTTTCGTATTTTTTGATTTAATTGTGTTGATACGATCCATAATGGCTCTCTAACTACAGTATTTACTGGTGCAGTTGCAACACGATCTACTGTTCCAGAATTTAAGTTTAGAAGAGATGTAGTACTAGATTGTCCTAACAATACTCCCTGAAATTCTTGAAAAGTATCATTGGTTGAAAATCCTCTACGTCTCCATCCTCGGTATGGTGTAAAATTTATAACCGCAGTTAACCCTGCATTCCATGTATCTGCTGAAGCATAACTAACTGTAGCTGCCGTGCGATTTGAGACATAGTTTACGTTATTTTGAGCCATATGAACATATGGATCAATATCTCCATCCTCACTATCATCGCATCTTTGATATGCTGAACCAACAAATGATGTAGGTGCATTAATTGGTGTCCCTAAAGCTAAAATATAGCTTCCATCTTGAGATATATTAGCATCTTCAATATTATTAGCACACATTACTTGTGCAACACCATAAGAAGTAGTTGTGGTCCCAATCCAATTTCCAGAACCAGTAGATACAAGTCCAGATCCACCAGTCCCAACTATCGTATAAGTTCCAGTAGTTGGAAATCCATTTGTTAATGGATTACTTCCAGACTGACCTCCTGGACAAATATTAGCAGTACAGGTCGCTAATGCAGCCATAGTAGAAAAACGACCTTGCACAGATGTCGTTGTTGCCTCATTAACAGAATCAATTACTTGGAAATAAGCGTGTCCTGTTAAAATAGTGTTTTTCCATATAACTATTTCTCTAATAAATTCAAGAGGAGTTCCTGTTGGCGTAACTGTAGCGCCAGAATATGTGCCAGTAATAATATTAGATGAACTCCATCCTCTAACAGCTGCGCCTGTACCGCTAACACGAGGAGCAACTACAATGTAACCTAATGATGTATCTGGGTCAGTTAATACACCCAACAATTCACCAGTGGCACCTGTTGTAGTTTGCGTGACATTTTCTCCACGTATAAATGATATTGTAGGCACTACATTTCCAATAGGAATTCTCATTGTAGATGGTCCTTCTGCACACCACCATGCACCAACCTGAGCAGCACCTGTAATAGATGTTGGCATGACATCTGTTACTGAACTTTTTTCTGTCCACGTTGCTGTTCCAGGTGTAGTCTCTGCAATTGCTGTTGGATTTTCTATAACTATCGATGTGGCAGAAACAAAAGCTGTAATTAACCAAGTTCCGTTATTAGCGGCATTAGTGGCGCCAGTAATAGTTAATAAACGACCAGGAGATGTAGATGTGAATCCAGTTAATCCAGTTAATGTTACCCTTCCGCCCTTTGCCGTTGTTGTTGGAGTACCAATAGTAAATGAAACCGTAGCAGTTTGTGCGCCTACTTGAACACCACCTCCCCACTTGTCATTAGATGGGTTTCCTGTAGTTTCTTTTGATCCAAAGAAAACGCTACCACCAGTTGACATAGTTCCGGTGCCACCAGTACAGCTTAAAAATTGAGTGCCATTTGTGCTAGTATAAGTTACTGTTTGCGTTCCAGTACTAGTAACTACAGATATAGTTCCAGTTGTTGCAAAACCTGTAGTTGATGCAACGTTAATAGTTGCGGCGGTTACTGCACCACCAGTTGACATAGTGCCAGTACCACCTGAACAACCAGTGAAAGTAGTTGCAGTAGTTCCCGTATAAGTTACAGTTTGCGTGCCAGCTCCAGTTACTACAAATATAGTTCCGGTCACTGAGAATCCGGTAGTAGATGCAACGTTAATAGTAGCTTGTGGCAAAGAAGCTCCGTTAGAAGCTACCGCGATTGTTGTGGCTTGTGAAAGAACAGTGGCATTAGATGCTGCTGCAATGGTAGTAATAGAGTATCCATCTGATGATGCTTTATATCTCCATCCAGCAGCTTTTAAGCCTCTTGTAAGGCGCCACTGTGCACTCCAAATATCTGTATTGGTAGTAAGGGTAGAGTTTGGTATTGTAATATTTGACATATTTTATCCATTGGGCGCTGGAACGCCATTCCAAGGACCAACTATCCATGGTCCGGAGCTGCCATTTGAAGCTGCTGCAAAATAAAGACCATTACCATATAATGCTCCTTGAACAGCGGCTTGAATAGAGAATATCCATCTAAGAGATCCTTTTCGCATTTTTGATGCCGTCTGTGCAGAAGCAATCCATATTTGAGAGCGAACAAGAATAGGAATAGTAGTATTTATTACACAAGCTAATCTTTCTGGATTTCCAGTTATTATAGCGTCTAGTGCTGTATTGTTCTGTCCTCCTAAACAAAATCCACCAAATTCTTGGAATGCATCTGCTGATGCCATGCCTCTACGTCTCCAGCCTCGATAGTGAGTTGCAGTACTATTTAAAACGCTATTATGGCAATAATCAACAGTAGAGCTAAACCAAGTAGTAAGCACTGTTCTGCTACCTAGATATGCTGCGCTATTAACTGGAGCAATAACTACATATGGGTCTACGTCACCATCTTCTGAATTTTCACAAAAATTCCAACCTACAATAGTGCATGCCCCGGCAGTAGCATTGCCGGCATGCCCAAAAACAATATTCCAAGTACCATCTTCAGAAATTCCGGATGTGCCTATACAATTGGCAGCCGCAATTTGAAAAACTCCATATTGGGCAGCTATATTTGATCCATGCCAAAGATTAGATCCAGTAGTTGATACGTTTGATCCGCCAGTTCCGCAAATAACAAAAGAT
>Ga0315288_10012753_pt1 | contig 10549 bp, 7 predicted proteins | sample YL17G11_20_MG_FD_203454 | JGI IMG/M metagenome (GOLD analysis project Ga0315288, IMG submission 203454) | Sediment microbial communities from Yellowstone Lake, YNP, Wyoming, USA - YL17G11_20 | ecosystem: Environmental > Aquatic > Freshwater > Lake > Sediment | place: USA: Wyoming | collected...
CGATGTTCTCTGCGACCGTGACCAGTTTCAGGCCGATCGGGCCGATGATGATGCCAGCAGCGAGAAACGCCGCAATGCTGGGGATTTTCAAACGAGTAAAAGCAACGCCGAGCAAGCCGGCCGTCAAAAGGCTGATGCCTATGTCGTGCACCAGCGAGGGCATTTCTCCTGCGGATGCCTGCGCGGCGGAGGAAAACAGCAACATCAGGAACGCGACGCCTGCGCGCCTGTTCATGAGGCTTTCACCCTTACCTCAGTTCCTGGATCAGGCGCCGATTCATATACGTGATGCGCGCGCCCAGGGTACGAGCCACCAGTTCGTGAATGGAAGACACCAGCCAGGGATCACTTTCGTCCATGCCGGCCATTTTCTTCGCTGAAAGGTGATACAGCACCGAGGGTTCATTGGCAATGATCGTGGCCGTGCGCTTCTTGTCAGGCGTATAACTCGACATCTCGCCGATAACGGAACCCGCATTGAATTTCTTCACGCGTTTCATGCCATTGGTCTTGGTGCCGATCAAGGCGGTCATGGAACCGTGCTCAAGCATGAACAAGCCAGTGTCATCATCGCCCTGCTGGAACAGGGTCTGGCCCACGCCACAGTCGACCCGGTCCATCGCGGACATGAGAATTCTTACCTTGTCCTGGTCGTGCAGTAATTCCTGCAGGTAGCTGGCTACCGACTTGGTTTGCTCATTTTCTCCAAGGTCATGGAGAATCAGGTTTTCGATGTACTCCACGGCATAATCCGACTCTTTAAAGAACAGGGGCTTGCCCTTTTCCATGCTTACTGCACCCATCATGACAATGCGTTGCTCCGTCCCCCTGGGTATGCCGGAATAGAGCAATTGCACGCCGTTTGCTTCGCAAATGCGCCGGATTTGCAAAAACGTCTTCAGCGCGGAAATATCCATGCCGGTGACGCGTTTGAGGTCAAGCAGGATGGCCTTGTAATTACCACCCTTGATGCCGGATTCATCACGGATGAGATCCAGAATCGCATTGGCTGTGCCAAAGAACAGGAAACCGCGCAAGGAATACACCAATGCCGTCGCTCCATGCTCGTCCAGCAACTGGTTGCTGCGCGGCGAGCGCTCAACTGAACTGCGATAACCCGACAGCGAGTATTGTCCCTGCACCGCGCTGATCATGCTGTAACGCATGACAAATAGCAGCAGGGCCATCAAGATACCCACCAGCACTCCGGCCATGAAGCCTATGAAAATGACGGTGCCAAGGATGATGCACACAATGGCGTAATCGACAGGCTGGAACCCACGAACGCTCTGGTACATCCAGTCGTAGAGCATAGTGAATGCAAACAGAAACACCACCGAGCCCACCAGTACGGTGGGCATCCAGCTGATCGCCTGTCCGCCAACAATGGCAATGCACAACGTGACTACACCCGACACAATCGCCACCAATCGGCTGGATGCACCAAAACGGGAATACAGCAAAGACGAAGTCACGTCGTTGTACACCGGTGGGCAACCAATGAATCCCATGCCAACGTTGCCTACACCCGCATTCTGCATTTCGTGGGCCGTGACCAACTCGGAATGCCCGCCGGCTATCATCGCAGACAGCGACATCGAAGCGGTCAGCATGGACAGAAACGCCATGGTAAGAATCTGCGGGATAACCGACATGACGAAATCAATGTTGATCGAAAACAGTGCCCGCGAGGTGAACATGCTCAAAATTGTGACGGATCCGGAGGACACATCGAACAGCCAGTTATGCGCCACCAATACTTCTCTTGAGTAGCCAAGCGTCGAGGTCACCAGGTAAAACAGTGCGAGAATTACCAGGGCAGCCGCGGGCAGGGTCCAGGCATGCCTGCTGCGCTGGGCGGCGAACATCAACAGTAAGGCGCCGCCGATCATGATGGCCAGGCGCATCAGGTTTTCCGGAACGGCCAGCGCGCGAATCACTGCAAAGGAAATCGGCAAATCCACCGCCAGGCCCGCACCCGCCTGCAGCAACAACCAACCAATACCGGCCATAAACCCGCAAATTACCGGGTAAGGCAGCAATTCCAGCAGCCGTGTGAGGTGGAAACGCCCAACGAGCAAGAAACTCAAGCCCACGGTGAGCGAAGTCAGCGTCATGATGGCCAGCATGGTGGCCAGACCGGCATGGGTAGCGGCGTCCGGGCCCATTTTGACAACCATCAAGCCCGCAATGGTCGAGAGGATGACGATGGCCTGCTCATCCATGTTCACGAGGTGCACCCTGACGCTGGAGGTGAGCCCGGTAAACAGGGCCATCAGCGCCCAACCCACCAGCAAGATGACCAGCATCACCGGCATGAACGCCGACAAGGCGCCGGCAAAGATAATCGCGGCGAAACCGTAAGACCACAGGCCGTTATCAATACCCTTGAAAATACCAAGGGAAACGTCGCCCACCATGGACTTGGGTTTATATCCTGTGGTTTGTAAAGTGAGCATGTGATCTCTTTTACGGGTCCCTGGATTGTTCCGCGAGTGATGCCAGCATCCGAGCAGTGCCCATAGTAAGCGAAATGCGGTTGTGCTGTGAACCCCGGGCATTCATTCCAATCAACCCTTCCATCGCATCCCAGAATTTGTTCAATAAATAAAAAACCCCGCTTCAGGCGGGGTTCTTTATTTGGCGGAGAGAGCGGGATAGTCTCGGACCTTCCTGGTCCTCGCCCTGCGGGCGCCTGCACTTCGTTGCGGCGACCAAAATCGCTCCTGGCGATTTTGTCGACCCCACGGTCGTCGCTGCGCGACGCGCGGGTTCAAACCCCGCCCCAACAAATAAAAAAACCGCCCAACAGGCGGTTTTTCTATTTGGCGGAGAGGGCGGGATTCGAACCCGCGTTAGGGTATTACCCTAAACACGCTTTCCAGGCGAGCCCATTCAACCACTCTGGCACCTCTCCTAAAACTTGGACTGCGGAAGGGCGGCAATTCTAGGGTATGGTGGTCAACGGAGCAACCAAATTTGGGAAGCTTTGATCTATTCCGTCATTCCGGCCAAGGGCCAAAGGTCCGCGAGCCGGAACCTGCCTGTAGCATTGCACGGGCAAACATTGGCTGGCACAGTGTTGCGCATGCATGCCCAAACCGATGCACGGCCGCACTGGCAGATCTGGGCCATTGCCGGCCCTGCGATCCTGGCTAATTCCTCGGCGCCCCTGGTGGGCCTGGTCGATACCTGGGCCATTGGCCATCTGTCCAGCCCGGTGTACCTCGCGGCGGTTGGGCTGGGCAGTATCATCTTTAACTACCTGCTGTGGGCCTTTGGCTTTCTGCGCATGGGGACTACCGGGCTGATCGCCCAGGCACGGGGACGCGATGACCAGGCTGGCCTGGTTGCCACGGCCCTGCGGTCCTGCGGACTGGCGCTGGCATTCGCCCTGGGCCTGTTGCTGATGCAGGAGTGGTTGTTGGTGTTGTCCCTGCGCGTGATGGCGCCGCCGCAGGACGTAGCACAGGTTACCGCGGACTATTTTCACATTCGCATCTGGGCGGCGCCTGCTACCTTGTTGAACTACGCTATCACCGGCGTGCTGTTTGGCCTGGCCCGGGTTAAATCCATCCTGTGGCTGCAACTGCTGCTGAACGTCAGCAATGGCCTGCTTAATGTCTTCTTCGTGATCGGCCTGCACATGGGTGTCCCAGGGGTGGCGTGGGGCACGCTGATTGCCCAATATGCAACTGCCATTGCGAGCATTTGGGTTCTGTTGCGCTTGCTTGACCACGACGTGTTGTTACAGAACTTGCGCAATGCCAGTACCTGGCGCATCGCTCAGTTTGGCCAACTTATTTCTGTGAACGGGTTCATCTTCCTGCGTACCATCCTGCTCATGACCGCACTGGCATTGATCATGCGCCATGCCGGGGGCATGGGCGATGTGGCCATGGCGGCCAGCCACGTGGCCATGCAGTTCCTGTTGCTGATGTCGCTGGGATTGGACGGTTTCGCCCATGCCGCCGTAGCACTGGCCGGGGCCGCCTGGGGGCAGGCACAAAGGATGGCGTTCCGGCGCTGGGTTTTCCTCACCGGCCTGTGGGCCCTGGTCGCCAGCCTGGTATATGCCACGCTTTTTTGGCTGGGCGGCAATGCGTTAACCGCCCTGCTGACCGACCTCCCCTCGGTGCGGGCCGTTGTTTCGACCCTGATGCCGCTGATGGTTTTGCTGCCGCTGGTATCGGTGTGGTGTTTTCAGTTCGACGGGGTGTTCATTGGAGCTACTGCCGGCGCCGCGATGATGGGCACCATGGCCATCGCCTTCGCAGTCTATCTGCTGGTGCTCAATCCCATGACCGAGGCCTGGGGCATTACCGGCCTTTGGGGAGCGGTGCTGGTGTTCATGGCCACCAGGGGGCTTGCCCAGGCTGCGTGGTACCCCTTCCTGGAAAAACGACTCGCTAGAATTCAGGGCTCTTTAGCACCCGTTCCTTAAGCTGTGAGATCTCGTCGCGCACGCGGGCGGCTTCTTCGAACTCCAGTAACTCAGCATGGCGGAACATTTTCTGTTCCAGTTCGCGCACGGCTTTGGCCAGTTGTGCTGGTCCGAGGTACTCGTAGTGGCCGGCACCTTCAGCCACCCGGCGCAAACCACTGCCTTTGCGCGGTTCCTCGTCGTGGGCACTCTGCATGATGTCAGACACGCCCTTCTGTATGGAACGTGGCTCAATGCCATGCTGCAGGTTGAAGGCAACCTGCTTGGCCCTGCGCCGGTCGGTTTCTGCGATGGCGCGCTGCATGGAGCCGGTCATGCGGTCAGCGTAGAGGATGGCCTTGCCGTTCAGATTCCGCGCCGCCCGGCCCATGGTCTGCACCAGGGAAGAATCCGAGCGCAGGAATCCCTCCCGGTCCGCATCCAAAATAGCCACCAGTGAAACCTCAGGCATATCAAGACCTTCACGCAACAAGTTGATGCCAATGAGCGCATCGAATACACCCAGGCGCAGGTCGCGAATGATTTCGACCCGCTCCACGGTTTCCACGTCCGAATGCAGGTAGCGCACACGCACACCGTGGTCAGCGAGATACTCCGTCAGGTTTTCCGCCATGCGCTTGGTCAGCACGGTGACCAATACGCGTTCACCGGCAACGGCGCGCCGGTTGATTTCCGACAGCAGGTCGTCCACCTGGTTGGTCACCGGGCGGATTTCGACCTCGGGGTCGATCAGGCCGGTCGGCCGCACCAGCTGCTCGACCACGCAGCCCGAACGCTGCAACTCATAGGTCCGCGGTGTAGCCGAGAGAAAAATGCTTTGTGGCGCGCGTTCCTCCCATTCCTCGAACTTCAGCGGGCGGTTGTCCAGTGCCGACGGCAGGCGGAAACCGTATTCAACGAGGTTTTCCTTGCGCGAACGATCACCTTTGAACATGGCGCCCAGCTGCGGAATCAACACGTGGCTTTCGTCCAGCACCAGCAAAGCATCATTCGGCAGATAGTCAAACAGGGTGGGAGGCGCTTCACCCGGGCCCCGCCCGGTCAAATGCCGGGAATAGTTTTCGATGCCATTGCAGTAGCCCAGCTCCAACATCATTTCCAGGTCGTAGCGTGTGCGTTGTTCCAGGCGCTGCACTTCAACCAGCTTGTTCAGGCCGCGCAAGACTTCCAGCCGGTCCTTGAGCTCCAGCGCAATCGCATCCACGGCATCCAGCACCACCTGCCGCGGAGTGACGTAATGTGACTTGGGGAAAATCGTGAACCGCTCCAGCTTGCGCAGCATCTCGCCGGTGAGCGGGTCCAGCATGCACAGCGATTCGATTTCCTGGTCAAACAGCTCCACCCGTATGGCGCGGCTTTCTTCATCACCCGGAAAAATATCAATGATGTCACCGCGCACCCGGTAGGTGCCGCGCCGCAGTTCGAGATCGTTGCGGCTGTACTGCATTTCGGCGAGACGGCGCAGGATGGAGCGCTGGTTGATGGTTTCGCCGATGGACAGGTGCAGCACCATGCTCAGGTACTGGGTGGGATCACCCAGGCCATAAATGGCGGAAACCGTGGCCACAATGATGGTATCGCTGCGCTCCAGCAAGGCCTTGGTTGCCGACAAGCGCATCTGCTCGATGTGTTCGTTGATGGAAGCGTCTTTTTCGATATAGGTATCGGACGAGGGCACATAGGCTTCGGGCTGGTAGTAGTCGTAATAGGAAACGAAATACTCCACCGCATTTTCCGGAAAAAACTCCTTGAATTCCCCATACAACTGCGCGGCGAGTGTCTTGTTCGGCGCCAGCACCAGCGTGGTTCGCTGCACATGCTGAATCACGTTGGCGATGGTAAAGGTTTTGCCTGAGCCGGTAACTCCCAGCAGGGTCTGGTGCGCGAGTCCATTCTCAATGCCCTCAATCAAACCCTGGATGGCTTCAGGCTGATCGCCGGCAGGCTGGAACGGACTGTGCAATACAAAGGGCCTGGCGCTTTTCTCGGGCATGGTTGATCCGTGTTCTGCAGATGTCCGCAATGCCCGCTCTCGTGCGACACTGCGAACCCTGCATTATACCGCATGCACCCCGACTGACCGGGGTCAGGTATTCACGTGCTGGCAGGTCGACAGAAATAGCGGCATCATGGCACTATCGCGGGGGCAGGCCAAAGACATATGCCAGCCAAGCCAGTTATGGATAGATCGGGATACAGAAGGTAATGTCGAGAATTTCCACCAGGGTAGACCTGATCAAACCGTCCGCGACCATCGTGGTCAGCGGGCGGGCGATGGAGCTGAAGGCGCAGGGCAAAGACATCGTCTCGCTGGGCTTTGGTGAACCTGATTTTGACACGCCGCAGCACATTCGCGATGCGGCCATAGAGGCCATACGGGCTGGCCAGACGCACTACACCGCGGTCGATGGCACGCCGGAACTGAAACTCGCCATTTGCGAAAAATTCAGACGCGATAACCAGCTGGACTACCTGCCCGCGCAGATCCTGGTATCCAATGGCGCCAAGCAAAGCCTGTACAACCTGCTGATCGCCTTGCTCAACCCGGATGATGAGGTCATTGTTCCCGCGCCCTACTGGGTTTCCTATCCCGACATGGTCAAGCTGGCCGATGCCGAGCCGGCCATACTCAACGGCATGCCGGAGCACGATTTCAAGATCACGGCGCGGGAACTGCAAAACAGCCTCAACGACAACACGCGCCTGTTGATTCTGAATTCACCTTCCAACCCCACGGGCAAGGTGTATTCAGAGAAGGAATACCGGGCGCTGGGCGCCGTTTTGCTGGAGCACCCCAAGGTGTTCATTGCCTGTGACGATATTTATGAACACATTTACTGGGGCAAAGGCCCTTACCGCACCCTGTTGAATGCCTGCCCTGGCCTGGCCGAGCGCACGGTCGTGATCAACGGGGTTTCCAAGGCGTACGCGATGACGGGCTGGCGCATTGGCTACGCGGCCGGGCCCGAAGACGTGATCCGCGCGATGCGCAAAGTGCAGGGCCAAAGCACCTCCTGCCCGGGCTCGATTTCACAAGCCGCCGCCGTTGCCGCGCTGAACGGGCCACAAGAGTGCGTGGAGCAAATGCGCCAGGCATTCCGCAGCCGCTACGACTACTTCAGGGCGGCACTGAATTCCATACCCGGTGTTGAATGCCCGTCCTGCGAGGGCGCTTTTTACGCCTTCCCTTCATTCCAGGGAGTAATCGACCGCATAGATCACCTGCGGGATGACGTGGAGCTGGCAGAGTGGTTGCTCGACTCCGCTGGCGTTTCCACCGTTCCGGGCTCGGCCTTCGGAGCTCCGGGCCATTTGCGCCTGTCCTACGCTGCCAGCCTGGAATACCTGGAAAACGCCGTGCAGCGCATCAGGACAGCAATCGAAAAGGCCGTGTCGTGAAATGAGCCACTTCGATGGACACGTGCGCGAGCTTGGCCCGGTGCCCGAGGCATTGCTCGCGCCTTTGGACCGTTTACTGGAAAACTCCCGGGATACGTTCCTGGTAGAGAACGCGCACAAGCCCAACAAATTTGGCGACTTCGAAAAATCCACGCAACACATCGTGTTCAAGTTCCCACTGGAACTGGAGGACCACACTCGCTCCAAATATAAACCGATCTGGGAGAAATACCGTGCTGCGGTGGAGCCCATCATCGCAGTCGTTACGCCATTTTATGGCTATGCCAATGGCCAAACCTGCCGCATCATGCTGGCCAAGCTCAAGGCGGGTGGAGTAATAAAAAAAACACGTCGACGGCATGCCCTCAGCCGATGTGCCACACAAAATCCATGTGCCTCTGGTAACCGACCCGGCGGTGTTTTTCTGGGCAGAAGACGAGGCGATTCACCTTGCCCGCGGTGCCGCTTTTGAGGTCAATAACAAGGTGATGCATGGTGGCTGCAATAAGTCCGCCATCGACCGCATCCACCTGATATTCGATTACTACGACGCAGCCTGAGGAAATTTCCGACAGAAGTGAGCGGGTTTTTCCTCTACTCCCAGCCCCCTGCCCTGTTTAGTGTCGTGGTGTGGACACTCGCGAAATCTTATTCATCAGAAGAGGCGGAACCGGATTTACGGTTGTAGAAATGTTGCTGGTACTGGCCATCACGGCCATCCTGCTGATCATCGGCATCCCGGCGCTGCAATCGTATGAAATGCGCCAGCGCATGAGCGCTGCCATAAACCTGCTGCACACCCAGCTGGTGCTCGCGCGCAACGAAGCGATCCGCTTCAATACGCAGGTAGTGGCCTGTCCGGGCAGCGTGAACAGCGGTTGCACGGAGGCGGCCGACTGGAGCAATGGCTGGATCGTATTTGGCGACCTCAATGGCGATCGACAGTACCAGGGAACCGAAAGCATGCTGCGGGTGGAACCGGGCCTGGAACAGGTCGTCATTCGCAGCAGTTCGGGCCGCACCAACCTGCGTTTTTATCCGAATGGCAGCGCACCCGGCAGCAACAGCAGCATCACCTTTTGTGACGCGCGCGGCCCGGCCAGTGCGCGCAAGCTGGTCATCTCCAACACCGGCCGCATCCGGCGCGAGGATGCGCCGGAAATCAGCGCCAGCAACTGCCCGCCCACGGGTCGTTGAACCCATTAACCGTGGATGTGCATAGCGTCCTTGACTCACCCACCCAAAGCACCCAAAATACCGCGCCTCAAGAACTATTCCCCGGTAGCTCAGCCGGTTAGAGCGGGTGACTGTTAATCACTAGGTCGTTGGTTCGAATCCGACCCGGGGAGCCAATAATGAACAAAAGGCCTGCGTTTTTGCGCAGGCCTTTTTTTATTTCCAACAATGCTTGCCTAGAAATTCTGCAGTTCTTTACCCTTGGTTTGCAGCCGTGCGCGCGCCTCGTCGGCCGTGGCAATTTCAAAGTTGAGTGTTTCTAGCACGAGCCGAATCTTGCTCACCTGTTCGGCATTGCTGCGCGCCAATTCCCGCGGAGCGATGGTCAGGCTGTCTTCCAGCCCCACGCGCACGTTCCCACCCAGCACTGCGCCCATGGTGGCCAGCCGCATCTGCAGGGCGCCCGCTGCCAGTACCGAGAACTCATACGCGTCGCCCAGCAAACGGTCGGCACAGGCCTTCATGGCTGCGAGGTTTTCCGGGGAAGTGCCCACTCCGCCCAGCACCCCCATCACAAACTGCACATAAAGCGGCGGCTTGACGCGACCTTTGCGCAGGTAATAGGCCAGCGTTTCGATCTGGCCCAGGTCATAACATTCAAATTCAAATCGGGCACCCTTGTCCGTGCCGAGGTCATCGAGAATCATCTCGATGTCTTCAAAGGAATTCTTGAAAGGAACCCGGCGGGTCGCGTCCAAAAGCTTGGGCTCCCACGCGTGTTGCCACTCGCTGTAGCGTTCCGCCAAGGGGAAAATTCCGAAGTTCATGGTGCCCATGTTCAATGAACACATTTCCGGCCGCGCCAGGCGCGCCGGCGCCAGTCGCTCATCCAGGGACATCAGCGAGCTGCCACCGGTTGAGATATTGATAACGGCATCGCACTCGGCCTTGATGCGTGGTAGGAATTGCATGAAATGATCCGGATCTGCGCTGGGCTGGCCGGTTTGCGGATGGCGCGCGTGTAAATGAATAATGGCGGCACCGGCTTTGGCTGCCGCAATGGACGCCTCGGCGATCTCTGCCGGCGTGACCGGCAAATAAGGGCTCATGCTGGGCGTGTGGATGGAGCCGGTTACCGCACAGGTGATGATGACCTTTCGTGCCATGCCTGTCCTTGTAGATGCTTGCCCTAAGCAATTATGCCCGGTGAAACTACACCTTACGAAACTACAGTGTACCGGTTCGATGATAGCGCCGCGAGGCGGTACTCGGCCAGGGCCAGCGCTTGCTGCATGCGTTCTGCAGATTCACGTGATCGCGAGGGCTGACGCTGTGCGTCGATGAGGCTGCGCCAGAAATCAATTTCCGCTTGCAACAATGACGGATCGAGGCCCTGTTTGTTGCTACGGCCAGGATACTCAGCGGCCTCATTTGTGATGCTGTGTACTGACATTTCTGTTCACCCGTGGAAAATGCGTCGGTTTGTGTTCATTGGTTCGTGGGTTCATCTTTTCGTTGGTGGAATGTTAA
>Ga0315288_10012758_pt1 | contig 10547 bp, 9 predicted proteins | sample YL17G11_20_MG_FD_203454 | JGI IMG/M metagenome (GOLD analysis project Ga0315288, IMG submission 203454) | Sediment microbial communities from Yellowstone Lake, YNP, Wyoming, USA - YL17G11_20 | ecosystem: Environmental > Aquatic > Freshwater > Lake > Sediment | place: USA: Wyoming | collected...
GGTCTTCGGCGAGATGCACCTGGTCTTCTGCCGCAACGTCCTCATCTACTTCAGCCGGGAACTTCAGAATCGCGTCCTCCGCCTGATCACCGACAGTCTGGCCCGCGGGGGGTTCCTCTGTGTCGGAACCAAGGAGGACCTCCAGTTCACCGACGCGGCCGCCTGCTACGAGACCATCGACAGGGAGGCGCGGCTGTTCAGGAAGACGGCAGGATCTTGATGCGACCGGCGGTCCGGCGGTTCCGTAATAAGCGCTGGCGGCAGCGGTCGGCATCCGAGCCCACGCCGCCGCGCGTTCCACCAGGCAAGACGGACCCGAGAACCTCGCCGATCCCCTCTCGTGATTCCTGACGGAGGCCAACCCCCATCTCGCCGGACCACTTCGCCCGCCGCCGATTCGGGTGGAGTCGAAGCCCACCCCATGACGATATCTTCTTAAGGCCGGGCGTCTTGGAAGGTGGCCCGGCCTGCGCTGGGGATAGGGGCATGAACCCTCCGGTCATTGAACGTGCAGCACCGTCCCTTCGGCTGGCTGACGCCCGTTCCAGAGCCCGGCGTGCGCCGTATGTTCTGGGCCTGATCTTCGTTGTCCTGGCGGCGGGCATCGTCGCCGCCGGCTGCTTCTATTACCGAAACTACGAGCAGCAGTATCGCGCCGAGGTGGAGCGCCAGATTACCGCCATCGCGGAACTGAAAGCGGTGGAGTTGGCGGGTTGGCGAAAAGAGCGTTTGGGGGACGGCGCCGTCTTCTTCAGGAACGCCGCCTTTTCCGCCCTGGTGCGGCGGTACTTCGACAACTCGGCGGAGGCGGAGGCCCGAGCGCACCTTCAGACGTGGCTGGGCCTCGTCCAGGCGCACTTGCTGTACGATCGGGTCTTCCTGTTGGATATCCAGGGCGTTGAGCGGATATCGGCCCCCGACGCGTCCGAGCCGGCCTGTCCCCTCCTGGTACAGGATGCTTCCGAAACCCTGCGGCTGGGACGGGTGAATTTCCTGGACTTCCACCGGCATGCCCCCGATCAGCCGATCCGCCTGACGGTCATGGTGCCCATCCTCGACGACCGGGACGGCAGCCGGCCTCTGGGCGTTCTCGCCCTGCGCATTGATCCTGAGGCCTCCCTCTACCCCTACCTCAGCCGCTGGCCCACGCCCAGCCGGACGGCCGAGACCCTGATCGTCCGCCGGGATGGAAACGATGTGCTATTCCTGAACAACCTCAGGTTCCGGAAGGACGCCGCCCTCAACCTGCGTGTTTCGTTGCAGGGGGGAGAAGACCTCCCCGCGGTGCAGGCGGCGATGGGACAGGAAGGGATCGTGGAAGGGGCGGACTACCGGGGCATGCCGGTGATTGCCGCCGTGCGGGCCGTCCCCGGCTCGCCGTGGTACCTGGTCGCCCGCATGGACACCTCGGAAGTGTACGCGCCGGTGAGGGAACATTTGTGGGTGACGGTCGTGCTCGTCGGCGTTTTGGTCCTCGGCACGGGCGCGGGCGTAGGGATGGTCTGGCGGCAGCAGAGCGCGCGTTTCTACCGCGAGAAGTCCGAGGCGGCCGAGGCCCTGCGGGAGAGCGAGGCCCTATACCGGACGCTCGTGGAGAGCATCCCGCAGAAGGTCTTCATGAAGGGCCGGGACTTGCGGTATGTCTCGATCAACGAGAACTACGCCCGGAACCTGGGCATCCGCCCCGCAGATGCCGTGGGGAAGGTGGACTACGATTTCTTCCCCAAGGAACTTGCCGACAAGTACCGCGCGGACGACCTGAGAATCATGGAGATGGGACGGACCGAGGACCTGGAAGAGAAATACATCCAGGAAGGCAAAGAGGTCTGGGTTCACACGGTCAAAACGCCGGTTAGAGACCAGCATGGCGAGGTTGTTGGCGTTTTCGGCATCTTCTGGGACGTCACTGATCGCAGGCGCCTGGAGCATGAGTTGCGGCGCCTGGCGGTGATTGTCGAACAGGCCGCCGAAGGCATCGCCGTGGCGGACCTGGACGGCAACCTCGAGTTCGTCAACGATGCCTGGGCCAGGATGCACGGGTACGAGTCGCGCGCGGAACTCGTGGGGATGCACCTGAGAGTCTTCCATACGGACGAGCAGATGAAGACCGAGGTGGCGCCGTTCAATGCAGCGGTCAAGCGGCAGGGCCATAACGCGGGTGAAGTGGGACACGTGCGAAAGGACGGAGCGACGTTCCCCGCGCATATGATGGTCACGCTGCTCAAGGACGAGCGGGGTGAGCCGTACGGTCTGGCAGGTTTTGCGGAAGACATCACCCGCCGCAAGCGGGCGGAGCAGGAACTGCTTCAGGCCAATCGCCAACTAGAAATAGCCACGGATCTGGCCAGGAAGATGGCGGCGGAGGCCGAGCAGGCCAACGCCGCAAAGAGCCAGTTCCTGGCCAACATGAGCCACGAGATCCGCACGCCCATGACGGCGATCCTGGGATTCACCGAGATGCTGGGCAACTCCATCGAGTGCGGCGTCACATGCCCCGACCACGCGGCCTGCCGCACGCGCGAGGAGAACAAGGAGAGCATTCATGTCATCCGGCGCAACGGCGAGCACCTGCTGGAACTCATCGGCGACATCCTGAACCTCTCGAAGGTCGAGGCCGGAAAGATGGAGATCGAGCGGGTTCCCTGTTCGCCCGTGCAGGTCGTGGAGGAGGCGGTCTCGTTCATGCGGGTCCGCGCGGTTGAGAAGGGCCTGTCCATGGACGCCCGATACGAGTTCCCGCTGCCGGAGACGATCCTGAGCGACCCGGCGAGGGTCCGCCAGATACTCATCAACCTCGTGGGCAACGCGGTGAAGTTCACATTCGAGGGCCATGTGGAGATCGTCGTGCGCTGCACCACGGACGTCCAGGCGGGGCGGGCTTCAATTGCCTTCGATGTGAAGGACACCGGCATCGGCATGACGCCGGAGCAGATGGGGCGGCTCTTCCAACCGTTCGCCCAGGCAGACTCCTCCACCACGCGCCAATATGGCGGCACCGGCCTGGGCCTGGCCATCAGCAAGAGGCTGGCGGAGGCCTTGGGCGGCGATATCCACGTCGTCAGCCGGCCCGGCGAGGGAAGCACGTTCACCTTCACGGTGGAGGCGGAACTGCCCGAGCCGGTCCGCATGCTGAACGACCTTTCGGAGGCAGCGGCCCGGCCGTCTCATCTGTCGCAACCGCCTCCGCCCGCCGCTGTGGGGCTTCGCGGAAGAGTGCTCGTGGCCGAGGATGGGCCGGACAACCAGAAACTTATCGCCATGATCCTCCGCCAGGCCGGGGCTGATGTCGATCTGGCCGCCAGCGGGCGCGTGGCGGTGGAACGGGTACTGGAGGGGATGGCGGCGGGGACGCCCTACGACGCGATCCTCATGGACATGCAGATGCCGGGGATGGACGGCTATGAGGCGACCTCGAAACTCCGTGAATCCGGCTATCGCGGTCCGGTTATCGCGTTGACGGCCCACGCCATGGCCGGCGATCGCCAGAAGTGTATCGATGCCGGGTGCGACGACTACGCGACGAAACCGGTGGACCGCCTGGGCCTGCTGCGCATGCTGGCTCGGCTGATGGGATGCCCGCCATCGGCGCCCGGCGAGGCGTCCGAGGAGCCCGCCGCCGCGACGACCGCTTCGGACGAGGCCATTCCCTCGGTGTTCCGCAACGATCCGGACATGGCCGGCGTCATCGCCGAGTTTGTCGGCCAACTGCCCGAGCGACTGGCCGAGATGCGCCGGGCGGCGGACAACGGTCTCTGGGAGGACCTGCGCCGGCTCGCCCACCAATTGAAGGGCGCGGGCGGCAGTTACGGCTACGCCTGCCTGACCGACGCGGCCCGCGAACTGGAATCGCACGCCAAGCCGGAGGACGCCGAGGCGGCCGTGCTGGCCCTGAACAGGCTGGCGAGTCTGTGCGGCAGAGTCGAGACCGGAGTTGCCCTGGATTCCGTGCCGCAGGGCGGGAGGGCAAGATGAAGATACTCATCATCGACGACAGCGCCGATGCGCTGGCCGTGGCAAAGGCCCGGCTGGCCCACGAAGGCCACGATATCCTGTGCGCCGGCGGCGGCACGGAAGGGCTGGAAGCCGCCGGCCGCGAGAACCCGGACCTGGTCCTGCTCGACGTGGACATGCCCGACATGACGGGCTTCGAGGTGTGCCGCCGGCTGAAGGAGGATGCGGCCACGTGTTCGATCCCGGTGATCTTCCTGTCCGGCTCGGGCGGTACCGAGGATAGGGTCAAGGGGCTGGACCTGGGCGCGGTCGACTTCGTCACCAAGCCCTTCGATGCGTTCGAGTTGCGGGCGCGGGTCCGGGCGGCCTTGCGGACCAAGCATCTCCAGGACCTCTTGCGGCAGTACGCCTTGATCGATCCCCTGACCGAACTGCCCAACCGCCGCGCCCTTGACGAATGCCTTCAGCAGGAGTGGGCCAGGCTCCTGAGGCACGGCGGACATCTGTCGGCCATCATGGCGGACCTGGATCACTTCAAGAAGATCAATGACCAGTTCGGGCATCCGGCGGGCGACGAAGTGCTGCGCCAGGTGGCCCAACGGCTGAGCGGGGGCTGCCGTAAGTCCGATACGCCTTCGCGCTACGGCGGCGAGGAGTTCGTCGTGGTTGCCCCGGAAACCGCCGCCGATGCCGCCGCGGAACTTGCCGACCGGCTGCGAATGAGCATCTGCTCCCACCCTCTCCAGGTTCATGGGAAGGCCTTGGGCATCACGGCCAGTTTCGGCGTTGCGGGCCATGAGGGGCTCCAGGGCCCCGAAGAGATGGTCCAGGCGGCCGACAGGGCCCTGTATCGCGCGAAGGCCGCCGGCCGGAACTGCGTCAAGACCGCTGAGGTTCCGACTCCCGCCGCCTCTAGCACCTTGCCCTATTCTCCCTATAATGACGGGTCATGATGGGGCCCGTCCTCGGACTGCGACCTGGCCGCTACTGCGCGGTGGCGCTCGCCGCGATGCTCGCCTGCGGCTGCGCCGGCCGGCCGGCGACCGCGCGCCTTGAGCAGGCGTCCGACTTCCTGCCGCATCACCCGGCGTCCGTGCCCGGCGACGCCGCCCCGTACAAGCCGCACGTCCTTGAGGCAGGACGGTCCGTCGACGGCCAGCCGCTCGTCGTCGAGGTCTTCGGGGCCGGACCACGCACGACCCTCGTCATCGGCAGCATCCACGGGGACGAGACACGCGGTACGGGCGTGGCCCGACGCCTGGCGGCGGAGCAGCCGTGAAAACCGACACCCGTACGTTCCTGCTCAGTTTGCTCATCGTGGCCAGCCTGCTGGCGGCGGCCGCCTTGTGGAGAATGCTCGGCCCCGCCTCGCCAACGTCGGAAGGAACCGTGACCGTCGCGCGGGTGCTCAAGGCGGTCATGGGGACGGACTGCGAGGTCAAGATCGTCCTGCAGGGCGACCCGAAGTCCCGCGGCGACTCCGCCTTCGCGGCGGCCGAGCGCGTGCTGCGCGACGTCGAGGCCCTCATGAGCCGGCACATCGAACGGTCGGAGTTGTCCGGGCTGAACGGGGCTCCGGCCGGAGAGAAGGTCCCCCTGTCGGCCCGCACGCTGGAGGTGCTGAGAGCTTCGCGGGACCTGCACCGGGAGACGCGCGGGGCGTTCGACGTCACGGTCTGGCCGCTGGTGAGGCTCTGGGAGGGCGCGGGGAAGGCCGGCAGGTTGGCGAGCGCCGCCGAGGTCGCCGCCGCCCGCGGCGCGTCGCAGTGGGACCAGATTCAGCTCCTTGAGGACGGGGCCGTCAAGACCACGCAGACGGCCGGCGCCGACCTGGGCGGCATCGCCAAGGGTTTCGGCGTGGACCTGGCCATCGAGGCCCTGAAGAAAGAAGGCATCAGCGGCGGGATCGTCAATCTCGGCGGCGGGCTAAGATGCTTCGGCCGGCCGCCCGGCGGCGACAAGTGGGAGGTCGACGTGCTGGACCCGTTCCGGGCCGACAAGAAGGAGACCTTCGCGGCCCTGTGGATCGGCGAGGGCGCCGTCTGCACCAGCGGCAACTACCACCGCTACAGCCTCATCAACGGGGTCCGATACAGCCACATCATCGACCCGTCCACCGGCTGGCCGGCCAAGGCGTCCCCCTCGGCAACCGTGGTGGCGCCCACGTGCATGATAGCCGACGGGTGGGCGACGGCCCTGTGTGTGCTGGGGCCGGAAGGACTGGCCCTGCTGCCGAAGGATGCCGGTATGGAGGCGATGGTCGTCGTGGGCGACCCCGGCTCGGCGGTGGCCTACGTCACCGAGGGGTTCCCCCAGTTGTTCAAGGACCCGCCGGGAATTCCCGTCAAGCCCTGGCGCTCAGCCATGCCACTCGGCCTTATCCACCGTGGAGTCGAAAGTGTCGCGGACGATGCCGGGCACCTTCTCGCCCGCCATGGCCACGAGGTCCTCCGGGGAAGGTTTGCCGATGAAGAGGACCCGTTCCATGGGACACTTGGCGATAACCGCCTGAAGCGGCTCCATGCTTTGCGGGTCGTACTTCCCGTAATCGATCTGCGGGAGGTTGTCCAGCATCGTGAATAGGTCGGTCACCTTGGTGCAGGCCCGGCACCCGATGCAGCCGACCTTGCAGACCGCGCGGACCTGCTTGCCGAAATCATGGTTGGAGCAGGTCACCACGACCATGCGTTCGACCTTGAAGGGCACCATGGTGATGATGCGGCGCGGGCACGCGCGGGCGCAGGCCCCGCAGCCGGTGCACTTCCCGTAGTCCACCGCGGCCAGACCGTCAACGATGTGGATGGCGTCGAAGGGGCAGGCGGCCTGGCAGTCGCCCATGCCGAGACATCCGTAGGTGCAGCCCTGGACGCCGCCGATCAGGTTGGCCGAGCCGCAGGTGGGCTCACCGGCGTACTTCGCGCGGCCCAGGCGGTCGCCGTAGTGAGCGCCGCAGTGGACCACGGGCCGGTACGGCCACGTCTGCTCCACTTCCACGCCCAGGATGGCCGCGATGGCCTTGGCGCACGACTCGCCTCCCACGGTGCACTTGTTGACGGATGCGCCCTGCTTGACGAGGCCCTCGGCGTACTCGCCACAGCCCACGAAGCCGCAGCCGCCGCAGTTGGCGCCGGGCAGCACCTTCAGCACCGCCTCGACGCGGGGGTCCACCTCCACCGCAAAGGCCATGTTGGCCCAGCCCAGCACGAAGGCCATCAGGACCGCCAGCAGCAACATGGTCCCGCCGGCCAGAAGCACGATCAAGAGCGTCATGGCAGTACCCTCGCCGGTCCGCCCGGCTCATCGGCTGTGCGTCCGGCCCGATCCGGCGACAGATCCGGCCTCGCCGGCGCCGTCGCGCCTTGGGCGCCGGCCGCCCCGCCGTGTTCCCGGACCCCCTCGCGCGCGGCGGCGAGCTGAGCGCGGGCCGAGGCCGCCGGCTTGGGCGCGACCAGCCGTTTGTTGATGCCCCGGTCCATCCCGGTGAATCCCAGGAACGCCAGGGCCAGAATGCCCGTCACGATAAGCGTGATGCCGGGACCGCGAAGCGGCCCAGGCACGTCGCAGTGGTCCAACTCCTCGCGGATGCCGGCCATGATCACAATCGCGATGGTAAAGCCGATGCCCGCAAAGAACGCCAGCCCCATGGCCTGGAACAGGCCCCACTGCTCGGCGGGTCCCACCCCCACCACGTGCTTCATGATCTCCAGGCACGCGAAGAGGATCGCACAGTTCGTTGTGATCAGCGGCAGGAACACGCCAAAGGCCTTGTACAGCGAGGGGAAGAACTTCCGCAGGTACATCTCCACGAACTGCACGCAAGCGCCAATGACGAAGATGTAAGCAATGTAACTGAGGATGCTCAGGTCGATCTCGCGGCCAAGGATCAGACGGGTCAACGGCGCGCCCGGCTGAAGGATGAAGTACGTGATCGCCCAACTCAAGATGCCCGCGATGGTGATTACGAAGGTCACGGCGGCCCCCATCCCGAAGGCCATGTCCACCCGCCGGCTGACGCCGATGAAGGGGCACATGCCCACGAAGAAGTGCAGCACGTAATTATTGATGAGCGCCGTTCCGACGGACAGCAGGACCAGTTGGCTGATGACGTCCATGTCTTATTGACCTCAACCGGAGACCCGGGGCTTCGTTCGCCGCCCCCAAACCTGGCTAATCCAGACCGAGAGGCCCATCAACAGGCCCAGCGTCAGGAAGGCGCCGGGGGGCTGGCCCATCAGCACCCAGCGGTACTGCTCCGCCCCCTCGCCCCAGAACAACTGAATCCCAAACCAGCTCCCGCTGCCCAGTAACTCGCGCACCGTGGCCAGACTCGCCAGGGCCAGCGCGTACCCCGCCGACTGCCCCAGCGCGTCGGTCAAGGAGGGCAGGACTCCTTGCTTGGCGGCGCAGACCTCGCACCGGCAGATGATGATGCAGTTGACGATGATCAGCGGGACGTAGGGCCCCAACTCCTTGCTCATCTCGTACATGTAGGCCGCCAGAAACCGGTCGGCGATGGTCACGAACGCCGCAATCAGGAGGATGAAGACCAGGATCCGAAGATGCGGCTTGAGGAAACTGCGGATCAGGCTGGTCATGATGTTGGCGCAGACCAGCACAAAGGCCACCGCCCCGGCCATCGTCATCGCCGCCTTCATGTTTCCGGTGACCGCCAGCGATGGGCACGTGCCCAAGACCTGGCGGTAGAGGGGGTTCTCCGGCAGGATGCCGTTGATGAATCGCTCCAGCGGTGTCGGCCCGTCGCTCGCCATGATGGCCCCTTAGTCCTTCCTGCCCCGAAGCCCCGGCAGCTTGGAAGAGAAGTCGGCCGTGGCCTGGTTGACGATGTCGCAGACGCTTTGCGAGGAGATCGTGGCGCCGCTGATCGCCTTGATCTCGTTGGCGGACGCCGCGGCGCTCTTGGTCGCGCTCAGCACGGCGCCGACGGCCTTCTCGCGGAACTGCGACCGCCACGGGTCTTCACGAATCTTGTTGCCCAGGCACGGGGTCTCATTCTGGGCCAGAACGTCCAGCCCGGTGAGCCGTTCGGCCGCCAGATCCATGCCGATGAGGACCTCGATCGTGTCGGCATAACCGGGGCCCTTGGCCTTGAGGACCCATCCGATCTGCTCGGGGGCGGCGGCGCCCTTTCGCATCGCCCGGTAGAGGCGGTAAAGGCGCATGCCGCGCTCGTCCTTGACCTCGAGATCCTCGCCCGGGGGCGTCAGGGCGCCGTCGGCGCCGTGCACCAGCAAGGGGACCCGGCCGCGGGCGTCGTTCTCCTTGTTCTGGTCGATCCGGGCGCCCCAGCCGGCTTGCACGGCCGCCAGCAACGCCCCGAACACCAGCGACATCACGAGCACCAGCCATGCCTCGCCAAGGGATGCGACTAGTCTCATTCGTAGTCTCACTTCCCGTCCGCGGGCCGGGCCTCGCCCAACGGGCACTATCCCTTCTTGACCGGCACCGGACCGCCAACCGGCCGCGGGACCATCCAGCGGTTGAGTAGCGGGCTGATCCCGTTCACCGCCAGCACCGAGAACATCACGCCCTCCGGGTAAGGCGTGAACAGCCGGATCGTCATCACGAGCGCGCCGAAGACGGCGCCGAAAACGAGCTTGGCGGCGGGCGTCAGCGGGCTGGTGACTGGGTCGGTGAGGATGAAGAACGCCCCCAGCAGGAAGGCCCCGCCCAGCACGTGGTGCAGGACCGTCCACTGGCTCTCGGGGCGAGCAAGGTTGTCCAGCCCCGCCACGGCCAGCAGACCCAGGATCGCGCCGGCGGGAATCTCCCACGAGGCCGTCCGCCGGATACACAGGTAAAGCCCGCCCAAGAGGCACGCCAGGGCCGACGTTTCGCCCAGCGAGCCGTTCGTGTTACCCAGGAAGAGGCTTGCCAGGAGGTCGGCGGGCACGGCCCCGCCGTCCTGCGACCGCTGGAACACCTCGGTCATCGGCGTGGCGTGCGTCAGCACCGGCACGCTCGCATCGGCCAGCACGTAGCCGCCGGCCGCGAGCGCGCCGGGAAACGCCATCATCACGAACGCCCGGCCGACCATGGCCGGGTTGAAGATGTTCATGCCGACGCCGCCGAACACGATCTTGCCGATGCCGATGGCCGCGAACGAGCCGATGATGCCGACCCAGACCGGCGCGGTCGCCGGCAGCGAGAACGCCAGGATCAGGCCCGTCACCATCGCCGAGCAGTCCGTCAGGGTCAGCCGCTTGCCCCGCGCCCGCGTGAGGATCGCCTCCGCCGAAACGCAACTCGGCACACAGACCAGGATCTGAAGCACGGCATACCAGCCGAAGACGAGAACCGACGCCACCGCCACGGGCGCCAGGGCAATGAGCACGTCGATCATCATCCGCCGCGTGGTCAGCGCGCGGCTCAGCACGTGCGGCGCGGGCGCCACTTCGATCAGGGGCCCCGCCGGGGCGGCCGTTTCCACATCGCTCGGCGCCTTGCCCATGTCCGCAAACCTTTCGCGACGTTTGTGTGCCCGCGCTATTCCCTGGGCATCTGCGATTTGCCCGTCCGCATCAACTGGACCAGCGGAATGCCCGCGGGGCAGACGTACGCGCAGCACCCGCACTCGC
>Ga0315288_10012763_pt1 | contig 10545 bp, 4 predicted proteins | sample YL17G11_20_MG_FD_203454 | JGI IMG/M metagenome (GOLD analysis project Ga0315288, IMG submission 203454) | Sediment microbial communities from Yellowstone Lake, YNP, Wyoming, USA - YL17G11_20 | ecosystem: Environmental > Aquatic > Freshwater > Lake > Sediment | place: USA: Wyoming | collected...
GCGCGCAACGGCGACGCGCTGACGCTGCCCGCCGGAGAGCTCGCTCGGACGATGGTACATTCGATCCGACAGGCCTACCGTCTCAAGGGCGATTTTCGCACGGCGAACCCTTTCTTTGCGGCGGATTCCATCATACAGGAGCGGCAGCTCGACGTTGCCTACCGCGTTCGTGCGGGCGAGCAGGTTGAAGTTCTGAAACACGAAGCCAATCTCGTGATTGCGGATCTCCGCAAGGCGGTTCTCGGACAGTTCGCTCACCTTGACGCCCGCGAGCCAGTACGTCCCGGAAGTCGCCCGCGAAAGGCACCCGAGGATATCGAGCAACGTCGTCTTCCCCGACCCGGAAGGGCCCATGATGGCCACGAAAGACCCGCGCTCGATGGTGAATGACACTCCGCATAGGGCGTTCACCACCGTCTCGCCCATGTCGAACACCTTGGTGATGTTTTCGACGCGGATTAGAGGCCCGTTCTTCTTATCGTCGGCCATAATTCAAACGCCATGTCGGCGGCTGGACGGTAGGAAGCCGCCTCCGCACACAGACCACAATCCGAAATCTGACACCAGAAACGCGTTGGCGGTTTCGAATGCGTTCGGCTGAGTTGTAGTCAACGCCCTCGTTCCCAGGCTCAACTTAAAGCTGATGCACACTGCGCGCTCCCAACATAATCGGAGGTGGCTTCCTGCCGTCCAGCCACCGACATGCGGGAAAAGGGGAGGGACTGCGCGCCCAGACCGGCGGCTCCCATAAACGTCGTCTAGGTGACATCCGACAGCGTCGATGGTATGCTTACGGACGAGAGTATAGCGTCTACGACAGGTTCGACGCAAGAAAACAGTGCGGAACTCGTTCCCAAGTTGAACTTGGGAACGAGCGGTAACCTCATAGGCATTGTTTGAAACCTTCGGTTTTGCCCTGGGGTCTAAAGAACGACTACGAGCACAAGCACGAGGGACGAGCGGGATGCCGGGAGGCAATATGCATAAACACTTGGGCGTTCTGGCGTTGACGCTGCTGCTGGCGTTGACCGTACGTTGCGACTACTTTCAGAAAACGGCGAATGCGGTGGACGCCCAGCCAAAGCAGGAAAAGAAGTCCGAGGACACCGAGATTGTCATCCCCGTCCAGGCGGAACCGCCTCGGCGGGGCGATATCTCCTCCTACTTCGAAACCACGGCGCGCGTGGAAGCAGAGAACCGCGTGCAGGTCACGGCCGAAGCGGTAGGCGAATGTGAGAAGCTCCTGGTTGAAGAAGGCGACCGCGTCAAGGCCGGCGAGGTCATGGCCGAACTGGATAGGACAACCATCCAGGCGGCCATCGGTCAAGCAGAGGTGCAGGTCCGCCAAACCAAGACCGCATATGACATTGCGGAACGAAGCCTCGCCGAAGGAATCGGCGCCAAGGCCGAACGCGACAACGCCCAGTTCGCACACGAGCAGGCCTTGGCCGCGCTGAACACGCAGCAGGTCCAACTCTCGAAGCTCACTATCCGCGCACCGATCAGCGGCGTGGTTACGAAGAGGAACATTCAGGCCGGGCAGTTGGTGTCCGGGGCGACGTCCGTATTCACGATCGTCGATCCTTCCTCGTATATGATCGTCATCAACCCGCCAGAGAAAGAACTCGCCCGGCTGAAGCTGGGTCAGATTGCGAAGGTGACCATTGACGCCTTAGGCGACCAGGAGTTCGAGACCGCCGTGCGCCGCATCAACCCCGGTGTTGATTCTGCAAGCGGCACCGTGAAAGTGACGTTGGACTTCGCCCCGGAGGTCCGCGCGAAGCTTCGGGAGTCTGCATTTGCCCGCGTGCGCCTTGTGTTGGAGACACATGAGAACGCCTTGCTCGTGCCCAAGGATGCGCTCGTCGAGGAGAATGCGCGCAAGTACCTCTTCGTCATCTCGAGGGAAGAGCAGGAGAAGCAGGAGGCCGGCGCGAAGGCGCCCGAGGAATCCTCTTCAGGCGGCGAGGCCGTTGAGGAGGCAGCGGCTCAGCCCGATGGAGCGCCGGCGCAGAAGCCGTCGGAGCCACAGGAAGCGCCACAGAAGCCGACCTTTCTGGCGCAGCGAATCGAGATCCAGACCGGACTCGAGGACAGCAACAACATCGAGATTCTCTCGGGCTTGGACGACCAAATGCTGGTGGTTACACTCGGCCAACACACGCTCAAGCCGGGTTCCAAAGTGACGGTCACGAATGCGACGGATGAGCTTCTTTCCAAAATGAGCCTGAGTCCCGAGGAAGCGCTCAAGGCGGCCCAGGAGAAGCGGGTCGGCGAGAACGCCGCCAGCGGGACGCGAATCCGTCAACAACAACGCCGTCACCACTCGTAATGCAAGAGGTTAGAGGCTAGAGGAAGAGAGGCTACAGGTAAGTGGCTAGTCACTAAGGCGTCGCGCCAAAATAACTTGACAGACTATTCACAGTAACGCGACGTTTCCAACGTCGCGGTTCGATCTGGCAGCTACGCCGCGACGTTGGAAACGTCGCGCTACTGCGGCCAATGCTAGACTTATCATGTTATTCCTGCGCGGATCCTAAGCACTAGCCGCTCTTTGTACGGACATCATGACCGACATCCCTCGAGAGAAGAAGTACAGGCTGGCCATCCGGCGTCCCGTCGCGATCGCTATGTTCTTCCTTACGATCATCGTGTTCGGATGGAAGTCGTACCAGCAGTTGCCGATCAACTTGATGCCGAACATCTCGTATCCGACGTTGACGGTGCGTACGGAGTATGAGGGAGCTGCGCCGGAGGACGTCGAAAAGCTCATCACGCGCCCGCTCGAGGAGGCGCTGAGCATCGTGACGGGCCTCGTCGAGATCAGCAGCGTATCCTCGCCTGGGACCTCCGAAATCGTTCTCGAGTTTACGTGGGGCACGGACATGAACCTCGCGCTGCAGGAAGTGCGCGACCGCCTGGATCTGTTCGAGCCGCCCAAGGAAGTGACCGAGAATCCCGTGATCTTAAGGTATGACCCGACGCTGGACCCGGTGCTGAGGGTGGCCATTACGGGCTCGGATTTCCCGGATGTTGCCGATGCCGACAAACGCGCCGACCTCACACGGAAAGAGCTGACGGCCATCCGGGAGGCCTGTGAGCGGCACGTTAAAGGCGACCTCGAGGCGGAGACCGGCATCGCGCAGGTGTTGATCAAGGGCGGGCGGCAACAGGAAGTCGTCGTTCGCGTGGACGCCGAGCGCGTGAAGAACCTCGGCCTTTCGCTCCAGGACGTGGCGAACAATCTCTCGCAACAGAACATCAACCTTTCCGGGGGGCGGCTCCGCGAAGGCAAGACCGAGTACCTCGTCCGGACGTTGAACGAGTTCCAGGACGTCGAAGAGATCCGCAACAGTATCATCAACACGCCCAGGCTCCGTTCAGGGGCGGCGGACGCGGTCAGCAGTCTCTTGGGCGGAGGTTCAGGCTCGTCTGATGCACTGTCGAGCGGCAAGCAACTGCGCCTGATCGATATCGCGGAGGTTGCGGTCGGCGAAAAAGAACGCGAAACCGTCGTCCACATCAATGGAAACGAAGCCGTGGCGCTCGACATTTACAAAGATGGAGACGCGAACACGGTGGAAGTCTGCACGCTTGTAAAGGACATTCTCGGTTTCCCGCGGGTGCATTCGTTCAGCGACCGTCTGGCGGAGGAGATGGCGAAGGTCCGGGGCGGAACGCCGGGCGGCGGTGGCACAGTGGAACAGGGAACGGCCACGGAAATGCTTGCCAAGAAGATTCGGTCGCGTCTGCCCCAATCGGCGCAGTTTACGCTGATCAGCGACCAGTCGCGGTTCATCAAGAGCGCTACAAAGGAGGCCCAGGATTCTGCCATCCAGGGCGGTTTCTGGGCGCTGCTGGTGGTCTTCCTTTTCCTGCGAAACTGGGCTTCGACGACGATTATCGGCCTGGCCATTCCGATCTCGCTGATCGCCACGTTCATCCCGATGTACATGAAGGGCATGACCCTGAACGTGATGTCGTTGGGCGGGCTGGCGCTTGCCGTCGGCCATCTGGTCGACGACTCGATCATTGTGCTCGAGAGCATTTTCCGGGTCCGTGAAGAGGGCGACGTAGGGCATGATGCCGTCGAGCGGGGCGTCCGCGAGATTTTAAGCGCGGACGTTTCGACCACGGTAACGAACGTGGTGGTATTCCTGCCGATTGCATTCGTCGCGGGCGTGGCGGGCCAGATCTTCGGAAACTTTGCGTTCACGATGACCTTCTCGCTTCTGGCCTCGCTTCTGGTTGCGCTGTATCTGGACGTGATGCTCGCCTCGCTGAGCAGGCCCAAGCTGAAGGCCGCCGCGGAGACCATGTGGGCCATTCGCGCCTATCGCGCTTTCCGGGAAGCGTCCGGCACGGGCCGGCTTCGCGCGATCGCCGGCATCATTTCGAGCGGACTGCGCGACGCTGTAGCGTGGATGCGCGAGATGACCGCTGACGTGTTCGGACCCACCGCCGCGACGTTCCATCGTCTGCGCGAGGGTGTGACTCCATGGCGTCTGACGGCCTGTGCGTTCCGCTTGGCGGCGTTGCCGTTAATCCTTGCACTTTATATCCTGCAGATCATTCTGAAGGTTGTCTCAACCTTGGCGATCGCGGTGTTATTTGCAGTCTCGCTCGTGTTGATGGCCGCGTTCGCGGTGGTTCGCGTTGTGTTGCGGGTCGCGCTGTGGCTGCCGCTGGAAGCGTTCAATCTCGTGTTCACCACAGTGCGCCACGCCTATGCACGGCTACTCAAGGTGTGCCTGCGGTTCGGCCCGGTGGTGCTGCTGATAGTGGCGCTGCTCGCGGTGCATGCGGCGTACCTCACCAAACACCTCGGGCGCGAATTGATCCCGCCGATGAAGCAGGGCGAGTTCGGCATTCGCATGGACGCGCCGCCTGGAACCCGGCTCGAGGAAACCGAGAAGCTCGCGCAGAACATCGAGAACATACTCCTGGCGACGCCCGAGGTGGCGTCCGTGGGAGTCGAAATCGGCGTTGAAAAAACGAAGGCGACCGGCGAGCGCGGCGACAACATTGCGCAGTTCAGCGTGGTCCTCAAGAATCCCGAAATAATGGTGCAAAGGCAAGAAGAGATTATGGAACGGCTCCGGGGGCAAATCGCTTCGGTTTCCGCGGAGCAGATAACCTTCAACCTGCCCACGCTGTTCAGTTTCAAGACCGCGGTGGAACTGCAGATTCGCGGCGACGACCTCCAGGAGCTCAAGGGCGTCGGGCAGCGCGCCCTCGATGCGATCAAAGACATCGACGGTCTGAAGGACCCGGAGTTGAGCGTCAAGAAGGGTTATCCGGAGATCATTGTCGAACTCGATCGCGACCTGCTGGCGACGAAAGGGATTTCTCCGATTCAGGTGGCCCAGCGTCTGCGCACCGAGGTCCAGGGCGACGTGGCCACGCGTTTCAGCCGCGCCGGCGAGAAGATCGATATCCGTGTCCGCACGGATCAGGAGCGCCTGCAGAGCCTCCAGAATCTTCGCACGGTGTCCGTCACGGACGGGTACCCGCCGATCCCGCTGGAATCCGTTGCCGATATCAGCGTCGAGGACGGCCCGAGTGAAATCCGCCGGATCGACCAGCGCCAGGTGGTGATTATTCGCGGGAACGTTGAAGGGTTTGACCTGGGCCGCGTCTCGAGCGAGATCGAGAAGCGCCTTGAAAAGGTCGAGAAACCCAAGGATTACATGTTCGTGTTGGGCGGCCAGAATCGCGAACTGCGCACTTCGTACGCGAGCCTGCAGTTCGCATTGCTGCTTTCCATTTTCCTCGTGTACGTGGTCATGGCATGCCAGTTCGAGTCGCTGCTGCAGCCGGCGCTGATCATGTTCACGATTCCGCTGGGCTTCGTGGGCGTCATTGACGTCCTTTACTTGATGTCGATTCCGTTGAGCATCGCTGTCTTCATGGGAGGCATTCTGCTGGTGGGCATGGTGGTGAACAACAGCATGCTTCTGGTCGATTACGCGAACCAGCTTCGCGCGCGCGGACGGACAAAGCGAGAGGCCATTTACGAATCGGGCCAGGTGCGTCTGCGTCCCGTGCTCATGACGGCCATCACGACGATCGTGGGCGCGATCCCGATGGCCATGGGCGGCGTCGAGGGAGCGGAGCTGCGGCGGCCGCTCGCGATCACGGTTATCGCGGGACTGTCCGTGGCGACAATGCTGACGTTGGTGATCATTCCCGTCGTCTATGATTTGTTTGCTCTCGGCGACAGGAAAAAAAGGAGTAGATGACAAGGCCGGCGAAATTGCGTTGCGGCGTCGCACACGTCTCACGCGCGGGCCATAGGTCCTCGGTGCGGTGAACTTCTCGATCTCCAGATTCTCGTTGCACCATCCGATTACGGTGCTGATGCTGCTGATATCGCTTGTGGTGGTCGGGATCATCGCATGCTTCAGGATGCCGCTGAAGTTCCTGCCGGAGATGGACTTTCCTTTCGTGGGGTGTTATATCCCCTACCCCGGCGCCACGCCGGAACAGGTCGAGAAGGAAGTCGCCATTCCGGCCGAAGGCGAGTTCAGGACCATCCCGGGACTCAAGCGGATCTTTTCCTACTCGGATAGTGACGGTTGTCGCGTCAACATGCGGTTCGAGAGCGACGTAAACATGGCTACCGCCTCGGCTGAGGTCCGCGACCGAGTCGAGCGGCTCAAGTTGTCGCTGCCGAAGGACGTGGACCGTGTGTTCATCTTCCGGCACAGTTCAAACTCGATACCCATTATGGCGTTCGGCGTGTTCCGCGCAGGAAACGAGGAGGAGTTCGTTCACCTGATCCGCACGGTCATGGAGCCGCGCCTGGCGCGGCTCGACGGCGTAGCCGAAGTCCAGGTCTTCGCAAGCAAGCCGGAACCGGAGGTCCTGATCGAGTTCGACCAGAACCGGCTTCGGACCTACAACATTGCGCTGTACGAGGTCATCATGGCCCTCCAGACGGCCAACCTCAACCTGCCCGTGGGCAGCCTGCTCGACGGGAACTCCAAGTTCTACGTGAGGGTCACCGACGAGTTTCATCGCCCCGAGGAACTGGCGAACCTTGTCATTTCCGGATCCGGATTGAGGCTGAAAGACATCGCACGAGTTGGGTTCCGCACGCGAGAACTCGATGCGCACTACGACATTGACGGCAAGGGCGGCGCCTTTGTCCTGGTCCGGAAAGAATCCGAAGCGAACGCGGTCCAGACATGTGCTAACGTCCGGGCCGAGATCGAGCGCATCAAAGCCGATCCGACCTTCGTAGGCACCGAGGAGCACGTTTTCCTCGACCAATCGGAACTTATCATGACGGCGTTGAACGGACTGGTGGACGCAGGGGAAGGCGGGGGCGTCCTCGCCATCATCGTGTTGTATCTTTTCCTGTTGCGGCTGCGGCCCACGCTGGTCGTGGCGCTCGCGATTCCCGTCTCATTGGTATCGGCGCTGGGCTTCATGTATTTCGCGGGCATGACGCTCAACCTGGTGACAATGGTGTCGCTGATTGTGGCGGTGGGCATGCTGGTGGATGACGCCATTGTGGTAATCGAGAACATCTATCGTTACCGGCAGCTTGGGAAGAGCCCGGAGGAAAGCGCGGAACGGGGCACGTCGGAGGTAGCCATCGCGATCACGTCCTCGACGCTTACCACGATTGTGGTCTTCATTCCCGTGTTCTACATGCAAAGCGGCGAGATGGCGGCGTATATGCGCCAGTTCGCCGTGCCCATGACCGCCGCGCTGATGGCCAGCCTTCTTGTAGCGTTCACGCTTATCCCGATGACGACGAGCCGCATGCGAGACGTCCGTCTGCTCAAACTGTTCCGATCCGATTCGGATGCCGCGGCGGACCAAGCAGCCGCAGGGAACGCTTCGCCTGAAGCCGCCAGGCGGGGCGGGAGACTGGGTTGGCTGCGCGCCGCATTCAGCGTGCACCCTATTACGCGGGTCATCCGAGTCTACGCCCGCTGTCTGGACGTCGTCTTGCGGCACCGGCTGGCCGGTATGGTCTGCATCCTTACGGTCATCGGCGTCACCGTCATTTGGCCGATGCGCATGGTGGGCATGCAGGACATGCCGAAGCTAGACATGCGTGAGGTGGACGTCGACATCGAACTCGATCAGAACTTCAACATGGCGATGGCAAACGAGACCTTCTCGATGATCAAGGATGCGATCAACAAGCAGAAGGACGAACTGGGCATCAAGAACCTTTTCACTCGCTACGACGCGTCCGGCGGGACCATTGAGGTGTTCCTGAAAAAAGTGGAGGACTATCCGGCCGGCCAGAATCCCCCATTCCCGACGGACGACGTTCTAAACATCTTGTGGCAACGTCTGCCGGAGCGTCTGCCGGGCGCCCGTATCAGACTATCCATGCCCGAGGCGGGCGGCGCCGAGGGGGAGCGCGCGCTTACAGTGTCGGTGCGTCTGACGGGCGACGACGCAACCATTCTCAATCAACTCGCGGAGCGTTTTCGGCTCCTCATGGCCGGGATTCCGAACATGAGCGACGTAGAGGTCGACCAGGAACGCGTCAAACAGGAGGTCCAACTCCACGTCGATGAACCGCGTGCGCAGAGCGCCGGAATCAGCCCGTCCGTCATCGCCCGCACGGTGGATGTGGCCTTGCGCGGCAACCGCCTTCCGTACTTGAAGCAGGGCGGACGCGAGTTCCCCGTGTGGGCGCAATTCCGAGAAGAGGATCGCAAGAGCCGCGCGAACCTCGACAACGTCTCCGTCATCGGAAGTGCGGGTTCGCTGGTTCCGTTGAACCAGCTTGTCACGTATGGCAAGGCGCAAAGCCCAATGTCGATCCGCCGCGTCGACGGCAAGAACGTGATCTCCGTGTCCGGCAAGATCTCGACGAACGATCTGACGCAGGTTCAGAAGGATCTCAACCGGGTCATTTCCTCGGTCGGGCTGCCGTTGGGTTACACCATTGATCTCGGCGATGAATTCCTGGAACTGAATATGAATATCGCCAACTTCATCGCCACGCTGGTCATGGCCGTCGTTCTCATCTACATTGTAATGGCCGCTCTCTTCGAGTCGCTGATGCTGCCGTTCTCGATTCTGACGACCGTCCCGCTGGCCTTCATCGGCGTCTATTGGGGCCTGTACCTTACCAAGACCTCGCTAGATACCGTCGGGCTCATCGGATGCATTCTTATGGTCGGCGTTGTGGTCAGGAACGGCATCGTCATCGTCGACCACACCAACCTTCTGCGAAGGCAGGGCATGACGCGCCACGAGGCGGTCGTCCAGGCAGGCAGAGATCGCTTCCGCCCGGTCATGATGACCGCGCTCACCACGGTCCTCGGCGTCATTCCCTTGGCCATCGAGAGCAAATCGGGCAGCACGGTATCATTTGTCAGCCTGGGCCGGGCGTTCTGCGCCGGCCTTACCACGGGAACGATCCTTACCCTCGTCATCGTTCCCCTCTTCTACACGCTCATCGAGGATCTCGCGGCCTGGGCGGTGAGGTTCTTCGGCACGTTGGCGAGTCTGTGGAGCCGAGAGCCTGAGTCCTTGGGATCCGCCGACGTGAGCATGCCGTAACTCCGTAAGGCGTTATCGCGGACGAGGCGAGACACTCGTTCGATTCAGATTGCCCCCTATTCCTTCTCGTCCCCGTCCGCATCGCCATCGCTGGCGCTGCCGGAAACGGGCAGTGTACCCGCTTGAGTTGGGGAAGCAGGCTCCTCATTCCTACTCCGCCGGTGTGAGCTTGGGAAAAGGGACGGGATCCTGGCGAAGACGCGATCTTCTCGAAAGGCGTAGTAACGAATGAACAGCGTCATGAGCGACCACCATGCCACCAACTTCGAGATCCCGACAAAATAGGTTGTGAGACGGTACTGGAATATGGGGTTCATATGGGCGGTCACCAACACTCGAAAATCGGCCGAGATGAACGCCACAAGGCCCACAACCGTCAACTGAAGCCCGCGGTCTTGGGCCTCGCGCGGTGACAAACCGGCATCGAGACATCGATGGTAACAGAACAGGCCGACGTAACCCGCCAGTCCGAGCGTGATCAGATGATATGAGTTGACAAGGGCGCGTTGCGGGAGAACGCCGGCTGCCTCCCGCAACCAGAAAAAAACCTCTTCAGGCGCGAGCCCAATAAGGAAAAAGAAGATCCATAAAATGAACGTAGGAACTCGCCAGAGATCACGATCTCGGGTTGTGCCGCTCACGCAAGACCTCCGGCGGGATGTGCGCGGGATGAATCCACGGGCGCGCCATAGAACGGGAAAAACCACATATCGCTATTGGAGCAGACGCCTCCCGCCAAAGTCAACCTCAGTGTGGAAATCACCTCGAAAAGAGCGTTACTCCGGGATCGGCCCCTCTTCGAGCATGAACAGATCGTCGGGCGAGCATCTGCACGTGCACTTCTCCGTCAGGCGCGCGATCTCAATCTCCGCATCGAGCAGCAGCTTGTCGCCTGCCCCCAGTCCGACAAAACTCGCGACAGTTCCGCCATATCCTCCGGCAACCGCATCCCGAACGGTCGGAAAGTAGGCATAATATCCGTTGGCATACCCACAGAGAAACGAG
>Ga0315288_10012767_pt1 | contig 10544 bp, 16 predicted proteins | sample YL17G11_20_MG_FD_203454 | JGI IMG/M metagenome (GOLD analysis project Ga0315288, IMG submission 203454) | Sediment microbial communities from Yellowstone Lake, YNP, Wyoming, USA - YL17G11_20 | ecosystem: Environmental > Aquatic > Freshwater > Lake > Sediment | place: USA: Wyoming | collected...
GCCTGATGTTCCTGTTTTAACATGATCCGGATTATAACATTTAGGGTAATTGCAAAGATGCATTACAACCTTTCCTCTTTCTATAGGGCCTTTATTTACAAGATAACTAACTTGATGCAGTAACATGATTTTCCCTTGATACCTAAAATTAGTTCTGCCATCCGCTCTTTCATAGCGATTTGTTGGTGTCCAGCAAGTGCAATTCTTATAGCACAGCGAACCAGGCGTATTATAGCTCGGACAGTCTACATTATTAGGTGTGATTATTTTGGTCGAACTAAGGTATTCTTTTACCTCATCTGGCGTTTGATTTTTCTCCCGAATCTTAGTTGGCATGCCACACGCGGCATGATATTGACGCAACCCTCCAAAAAGAAAACGTATTCGATCACAAGAAACATTACGACTATCCAAGTCTTTTTGTTTCTTGGGAGTAAAACTCCTTTCCAAAATCTATTAGCAAAGTTTTTTGTTGTTTGTTTGTTAATGAACGAAGCTCAGTTATATCCATAGAGGGAGCTTACGAGATATTTAAGCACAAACAAGAGCAGGACAAGTTTATCGAATTGAAGAAATACAACACAACTTAATAAGTATTACCAAACTGGAGGATCCGTCGAAGTAAAACTTTCAATAAGTGCTAAGGGTTAACACATAGGAGACTAGACCTAAACAAAACTTTCAGCGTTTCGATTTGTAAAGTTTCCTTAACATTTTTTGTGTCGGAACAACATACTTGCCACTCTCAGTGTTCATTATTACAATGCATGCATTTCCGTATGACCCTTGTTGATTCAGGATCGTGTCTAGTGCCTCCGGAAGTGTGTCTGTTTCAGCTATTTGAGTGTCTTTGCCGGCTTCTTGCGTTCTAATCGAGAATTTTTTCATAACAAAAAAATATCAGAATCTAAAATAGAAGCAAGCGCTAATCCCTGCAACCCCGACACCTAGCCACATGTCGTCGTTCGATAAAATCATCTAAAAAACAACATGGTCGCATTTCGCAAACACGCTCTCTGGCACTTCTTACTTTGCTCTCGTAGCATCGATTTGTAAATGCAGTCAAAAAAGGATCAGGAACTTCAGAAACAATGGTCTTTCCGAGTTCGATTGCTTCCAGACGACGACGTAATATAAACTCAGATATTAAATCAGACATTAAATACTCCCTATATCAAATAACCAAATAAATAAACATCTACAACCAATGCCGTGCCTGTATCAGCAGAGTCCACTCCAGCTAAGATTACATCACCAGCGGCAGGAACTACAGCCAGGCTGTTGGATGAAAATTTAAAACGAACTGTTGTAAGAGTAGCAGTAATTGTTTCTGGAAGAAAAATATCATCCTCCCCCGCAGCCACTCCGATACCCATAATGCCATCTCCAGCAGCGGCAGTCGCAGTTGTTGGTTTAACAATAGCATCTGTAACTATTACACTTCTTCCTGATGGCACTGTATAAAGACCAGTTGTACTCATTGATTTTAGATCAACAGTCGTAATTGAAAGCACAGAAGAAACTGGCAATCCTTGAATTGTGACAACACCAGTAGTTCCAGTTCCGGTAGCTGCACCTGCATTTATATTAACTGATCCTCCATTTTGAGAGTTACCCAAGGAAGTAACACCATCTGACGCCGCAATGGAAACATTGGCTCCATTGCCTTCTACTGAAGTACCCCCGCTGAGTGTTAGTAACCCACCAGAGTTACCAGAAGGTGGGAATAATTGGGTAATAGAATTTCCAGTGTGCATAGTAGATCCGGGGGTGGCGGTAAATGGCCCCATAAATCGTATGCCATCTACATTCAAGCTAGTATAGGTGACTGTTTGTGGGCCAGCATCCGTATCAACTAAAATAACTTTAGAGGTTGGATCTGTACCATTTGGTGGGAAGCCGCTCGTGAATGGAAAACCAGTGTAGATTTCTGCGGCTCCATTTAGGTCAACTCCTTCCGAGGAGGCTCCGACTTGTGTTGTTAAGCTCGGTGCGGCACGACCGCCGGAGATCGTAATGTTATGCGCGTGTCCGTTGCTGCTGCTATCATTTACTCCGTGTGGTGGATTCTCAGTTCCTGGGTTTAGAATATCAATGGCGACGTCGAAAGCTCCAGTTGTGGATTGTAGGAAAACTCCGCTCGCGGAAGCTGTCTCTACGTAGATGGCCACGTATCCCGTACCAATGAGAGGATCTGGAATCGCAGTGAGAACGATCTTGTCCCCTAAGGTTACTATTGTGAACGGGGTGGAGGCTGGGGATGGAAGTGTCTCTCCAATATCATCGGTGTTTTCTGATAATGTGTGATACGCATATTTAACTTCATAGGTGCCGGGAGTGAAGGTTCCTCCTCCAGCAGCAACAACGGTACCCGTTGGAGCGGAGACAGGATCCACCGCTTCAGCATTAAAATAACCTCCCGTACCTAAAATCGAATAGTTAGCAGAGGCCGTTCCACTAGTATCCAACGGAGTACGGACCCCGGCTCCAAACGTGACATCAGTGATTGGATTGGCGGAACGTCCAGCAGCGAACTGATTATTTCCGGAGGTGTAGCTCTGGTATCCCATGCAAATAGAGCTATATTGAGTGAAAGCCTGAAGTCCGATTGCCACCCCACCTCTTTGACCATCACCAAATACCCCCGAGGAAAAAGCTTGATCACCAATTGCGACGTTACCCCCGCCATTCCCAGCAAAGGCTCCACAGCCAATAGCAATATTTCCCCCCGTTACAACCGACGCTGGGCTAGTAGATGTGTCATCTCCAATTAAAATAGAACGTTGACTGCCACTAGTAACGCCCAAGCCGATAGCAATGGTTTTTGTAAAAGCAATAGGAGTAGTTTGTGTGCCAATAGCAATGCCTCCGCCAGCTATAGTGAAACCAGCAGATCTACCAATTGCAATAGAATTGGTTGTAGCACCGACTGGAATTACGGCATCCGATCCAATAACTACTGCTCCAGTTACGGCAGCCAGAGAGCCGGCTCCGAACCGCTCGCTATTTGTGCCTACTCCCGGTCCTGTCAGTACATTACTTACACTAACCTGTTCTGTTCGACCAGTAATAGAATCAACACCAGTCGCTAAAATATTTCCCATAAATGTTATTATAACAAAACACCAACGCAAAAAGTTGGTAGTCAAAATCTATTTGATTAACTTATTTCTCTTTTTGATATACTACTATAGACACCCATGGAAAAAGACTTTGTAGAGCGAGAAGGTTTTGAAGGTTTCGGAGAACTCCCAGAAGACCTCCGTGGATCTAGTTCCATTTCCTTACCAGATGGAACATTTATTCCAGGCAGCGAATTAGACTCCTATTCTACAAATGGTGGCGCTTATCGCCCATTCATGGAGCCCATCCCTGGCGCTCTGACAAACCCCGTAAATTTTACCGCTGTAAACTATTTACCTCGTTCTAATTATGAGTCTCCCCGTTCCCAAAGATTTTTCGCTTGGGGCACCGCTTACCTTCCCCCTGATAGCATTTACTACCCACTTTTGGTCAATACTTCTACTTTACCTCCAAGCCCCCCACAAAAAGCCTCTGGAGGTATCCTAAAAGTCCCTGTGGGTTATGCTGGAGTAATAACCGGATTTAGACAATGGATTGGAGATGTGGCAGCCTTCCAAAAGCCCGACGGAGAGCCCGACGACATTACGTGGAGAATAGAAGCTGGTTCAGCAGCCCTGTTTGATTTTGGTAATATTCCGCTTATCATATCTTCCATGGATATGGAGGCCAAGCTATTTAGCATCGCCAGTGAGGACACGACAATTCAAGTCAGTGTTAAAAATACTTCGAGCGGGTTTTCCGCCCAATACATCGCAGTGCAAACTGTGTTAACTGGACATTGGTTCCCAATCGATGAGATAGATGACTTCTTCCGTAACAAGTAGGAAAGTATGAGCGATAAAACAAATCTAGGACAAGTCGATACACTACTGATGGCCAACTCTGCCACTCCATTAGGAGCAGGTGCACTATTTGTAGGAGCGGTACAAAACGTTTCTGGGTATACCCATATAAGTGGATTTGTATTTTCCAACGTCGCCAGCGCGGTCAATGGACTCATAATAGAACAGGGCTATGGAATAACTGATTTTACTGTAGGAGCCGCATCTGCTACACTTATTACAAGATCAGTCTACGGAATCAGCGCAGGAGATCTTGATAATAATGCCTTTGCGGTACAAATTGTTGCCCCATTTGCTAGAATACTTTACACAAATGGAGCCGGAGCCCAAGCAACATTCAGGCTTTACTTCGGCGCAAGAATTCTGAGAGGGCTCTAATGCTTAAAGGACTATTTACTTCGATCTTCGGGGCTACCGATCAGGGGATTTTCGATGCGTTATACTCTAATTACGGAACATCACCTCCCGTTAAGCGTATGGACATTCGACTAGGTGGTTATGGAGAAGATCCTCCTGAAGAGGAAGAGGACGCGCCGGCTAAATCCGCTTCTCCAGCAGCTTCTCCAGCAGCTTCTCCAGCAGCGACTCCTGCGGCCCCACCAATGTCGGCAGCCCCGGCTTCCAGCCAATCAGGCGGATTTTTCATGCAAGACATAGCTGGGTTTCCTCTCTGGTTGGTCGGAATCGCCTTTTTAGGATTTGCCTGGAGTTATCGACGGAAAAGTAAGAAACAAGCTGCTCGTCGGAAGTAATTATTTGTTATACTATGTTTGAGGAACACTATGATCATAAGAGATCATCTATCAGGAGATTTACATGAAGACTTCGCCCAAATGGACAGGGAAAGTCTAGCTAAAAGAACCGAAGGAGCTGATCCCATCGCGTTTTTGCAGTGGGTCACAGAGACACTTCGATTAAATCGAGAAAAATATAAAGAATTAAATGCGGAGCACGAAAATCTGGTCAAAGCAGCCGATTCCGCACTTATTGGTCTTAAGCGACTAGAGTCTTTAGTTAAATACCTCAAAAGAGATGAGCTAGAACATCTGCAAAATATGCACAGAACTTTTGTGCATAATAACAGAGGTATTGCTTATACCCTAGATCGCTACAAAAAAATTCTAGATGAAACAACAACTACTTGGCAGCTAGTAGGAGAGACACTAGTTCAACCCCTAGCCGACCGTCACAAGAAAATGGGCATGCAGAAAGAGATTGGATTAAGGTTACAAGATGTCGATGCTTATTTCGAGCGTTGCCGTGCCGCTGTTGATGCCGAAACCGAAAGAAATCGACAATTAGCCGAGGCCATTCAAAAACTCATGAATGAGGTTAGTATTAAATTGCCCCCTTCTATCCAAAAACAAATTGGAATGGAAGATCAGGTCAAGCAGCTAGCCCTAGACTATTCTATTTCCCTGCAGAGAGGGAAGGATACAATTAATCCTGCTAAAGCTACAGCTGTTGGAGCAGGAAAGATAAAACGTCTCGGAGAAGCCCCTGCACCAACATCGACAAATCAAGCCCCAAACCCAACTCCTGGTAAAGCCGAAATTTCCGTGTCCAAAAAGGATTCAATGAACTATATCTACGGAGGGTTGGCAATCGCCGCTGGTTTAGCCTTAGGCTGTGTCGTATTTTCAAAATGAGCGCGTGGAATAAAGACATAGAGGAGTATGCGCATTCTCGTAATAAAGAACCTGCTAAAGTTCAGGGAATTTTACAACGAGATGGCTGGGATGAGTCTAATTATAAATCTTCGATGAAGAAGGCTCTTTTTGAATGGCTAGATCAATGGTATACCCTCTCTATTAAAAATTTACCTACTCCAGCCACAGCACTCAGACGTAATCCTGTTATTCGTTCAGAAAACTATAGACGTGTAACTAGACTTCCGCACGGATGGAGCGTTTTAACTTATTTATCGGAGGGAGTTTATTACACACAAGTTTTAAATAAAGGGCAGCACTACGCTGAGATCAACAGCACTAAAGAAGATGCCGATTTAATGCACACTCAACTTGTAAAGAAGGTTCTACATGATCAGAACTAGAGCTTATAAAGTTAAAGATTTTTCTGGAGAACCCAAAAAATTGGAAGAAGCAGATCAATTACCTCAGGGCTCAGCGTTTGATTTAAGAATGTTAGGCGGAATAGTTGATGACTTCAATAGTGTTAGAGGGGCTCTTGCGGCCTTTCCTTTCAAAAGCGCTTTTTCTTTGGTAGGTCTTGCGGCTATTTTGTACGTCGCTTTTAAAGTAGGGCAGAATTTTGGTATTATTCAAACGCGTTTCAAAGGGAAAGGAAAATAATGCCAAACCAAGAATCTATATTAACTTTTCAAAAAGGACTTCAATTACTAGCCTCAGCCGAGGATTATATTTCATTAAAAAATACAATAGTACATTTAATGTCTGTAACCGAGCAACAAGATGAAAATATAGCTAAAGATGCAATAGCTAATGTATTACGAAAAAAACAAGCATCTGATATCCAGAGATTCAAACATTACCCCAGAGAATTAGAAGCCATCGATCAGCGATATAAAGACCTTGCCACTGTTTTAGAGAGTGCAGGGGCCAGCCTACCCAATAGCGAGATCAAAGTATTAGCAGGAACCGCTACACCTTTAATCGCTAGAAGTAGTCCCTTGGACATCATTTCTAGATTAAGTAAGAGCGCTATAGTTGATTTTTTTCTACAAAATAAAACATTCTCAGTAGGATCAGCCGTCGCATTGGCCGGTGGGGGTTATTTGGTGTATAAAAAGTTTTTCGATACTGAGATCAAGATAGAGAATCCAATAGCACTAGATAAAGAAACTAATTTCGAAAAAACTATTCGGTCTATCCAAAAATATCGAGCTTTTAGCCAGTTAAGCAAAGATCCTGATTTCGATGGTAATTATCTCGAAGTGTTCCAAGGAAAAGCACCGAAAAAGAAGAAACCTTCCACTATTAAGAAGAAATCTCCAGAAGATATTGGAACACAATGGGACAAAGAAGAACGAAGCTTGATGCAAAATATGGATATGAGCTTTAATGAAATGTCCATTCGTCCCCGCATGGAGTTCCAAATGCCAGAATTGCCAGCCCCAAATACTATTAATCCCAACGAGATCATTGGAACAGCTGTTCCAGTAGAAATTAAAAATCCTGTTTTTAAGAGGGAGAAACGTTCAAAACCCAGAAAAGACGAGAGTCGTAATAAAAATGAAATCCAAGAAGACAAGAAGCCCAGCCCCTCTCAGTCCATGGGAAGATTAGTTCCGATTGTTAAGAGAACAAAGAGAATTAAAAAAGTAGAAGCTTAATCTTTAGTTTGTTATAATCATATCATGGAAACCTACCGTCACGCACTTTACCGATATAGTACAGGCCAGGGCTTTAACGTTAATGTTGATGTTCCGGAAACAGCAGGAGATGTAGTCTCTTATCAAGGAAAACCGCTACTGACAAGAATGAACATGAATCCGGAGCTAACCGTAGACGTGCTTCGTGAAGCTGATCGTATTTCTATGCAAGTAGAAGCCCTTCAGCAAATCATGAAAAATATCGGATATGATGAAAAAATAGGAAAAGATTTCAGGAACCTAAAGATTCAGCTAGAAGTGATGCAACATCTTTCTACTAATTACCCCATTCGTTACATTAAAACCGGAGATTTGCAAAAATTATACGAAATGTATGAGAAAAACAAACCCGGTCTCGACAAGGCAATTGCCAAGGTTGTAGAGGATAATAAAAATTCAACAGGAATACATGCTTTCGTGGGCACCGCTTTCCGCGTAAGAAAGGGTTATCCGCTATTTGATCAATACGGAAAAAAACTCACCTTAGATAAAGAAGAAAAGTTTTTGAAGGATAAGATCAAAGCTGAAGAGAAGGGAGCCCTCAACGGGTTTGGAGAAACTGTTGCTTCGACACAAGCAATAGGACCATTGCTTTTAGTGATCTTGGCTTATCTTTACTTCAAGAATTAGTTCTTTAATCTAAAGATTTTTGTTATCATTACAATATGAAATACCTTGATCCAACTAGGCTCACGTCGTTAAGACGCCGAAATATTGGGCATAGGCCTATTGATACTAGTAGACTCACACTACTTCGTAGAAATATGGACACCAACAGGCTCACAGCCCTCCGTAGAAATATGGACACCAACAGGCTCACAGCCCTCCGTAGAAATATGGACACCAACAGGCTCACAGCCCTCCGTAGAAATCTAGAGCCATATTCTACCTCAACCACCTCGTTCAGGTCTAATCCAGACAAAAACTGGGGACCGACTCTTTACAATCCGCTTGAGGATGATGATCATGCTTTTAAAGATGATAGTCATTATCAACGAACTATTGCGAAACTACGTAGAAATCCAGTATCAGAGTTTGATACCTGCCCTGACTGCGGTCTAAGAAGAAATCCCAATGATGACGACGAGAATGCGGTATTTGATAGAAGAAACCCAGAAGAAGGCACCGGACTCTTCCGATCAATTTACAGTCGTAATCCAGATTATGCCCTACGAGCCGTTACCGGAACTAACTCAGCTACCGGAAGTCCTGGTCAAGCTTTGTATAGGTCCCTATTTGCCCGCAGGAACCCGCCTGCCTCCCCTCAAACTGCATCCAACAGTTTGATCGGGCAAGGACTATTCAAATCGATTTTTTCTAGAAGAAATCGAAACCCAATGCGGCAATGGAATCAACCTCGCGCGCGACGGCATCACCGGCGAGGATCAGGAAGATTTAATGGATCTTTTTTCGGAGGAGCCTAGTCAATGGTAAAAATTAACACCAGTCCAATGAATTATTCTTCTCTTATGGAGAAGTTACATGTGGGGGTAGCCCTTGCTGATCGCGGACAAAACGCCAAAAACATAGCCAAGTTTAATTCTGATGAAGAGAGAAGACTTTTGGCCTCTGCCATAAGAACCGGCCAAGTAGATAAACAATACCTCGGGTCTTTCGGACAACCAGATATCATGGGACAGCTTCAATCTGGAGATTTTTTGCCCAATGATTTTATGGGTTGGAGCACCAAAACAATTTTGGTGGCACTAACTGTTATGTTGTTACTCAAAGTCAAAAGGCTGCAGAAATAATGAAAATTCGAGATATAATGAGAAATTCTAAGAAAACCACGACCTATGAATCGCGGAACAGTATTGCTCGTAAAAATAAAGTCAATCAGATGGTTAGCCGGGTAGTTGCCGGTCTGGGTGGTTATGGGGACGCCACCGAAGATCTAGTGAATAGTGCTGAGATTGACAATCTTGTCGATAAGTATTATCAGCCGGAGGAATATCCCGCCGCAGATGCTCTGACTGAAATGATGGGCTGGGAAAGCCCCAAATACAAGACAGCCGCAATAGGAACCGCTATCCTGTTATTGGCTGGTCTCTATTTCTACTGTCGTTAATTTTTTTCCATATAAGTCGAGGCCATGGAATATGCATTCCAATATATGATGGCGGATATCAATACAGGATAGAACTGCCCCCAAATAAAGACACAGGTAGCCCCTATAACAGAGGCAGTCACAAATAAAAGAATCTTGAGATTAATCGGATCCAAATTAATCCTAGTTTTGACATTAAGGCGTCAATCAACCACACTATAGATTAGTGCAAATCAAGCCCGAAGAATTGCTTCATCATTGGTATTATTCTCCAGGAGAAGTTCTGCGTGGGATTGGCTTCTATGTTAACCCCCACCAACAATATGATAATACTCAATTTCGCCATGTCTTTGCCTTCGATGGCAATTATAATTTATACGTAGGCCAGTTCTCTGTTTATCACGACCACATAGAAAACATGTTTAATCTTAAAGATAAACGAGAATACGGAATGATCTACCCCAAAAATGCAGGGGTGACACCAGTTTACTCGTCAGAAGATTTAATCGATTACAATTCCAAGATTGAAAGCCTTAATGTTTTTGCGCCGCTGGTTGAGTTTCAGTTTATTGAAACAAAAAATATAGTTTATTTTAACCAAAGATTAAAAAGGATTGCCCAAAGATTTTATGATTATGGAATGCCAGAAAATACTACCTTTATTTCTACACAGGTCGATCTGTGGTTTCCAACCATTAAAGGAGTTTTAGGCGGAAAATATATGAAAAAGCCCATTGATCCAACAAAAGAATCGATTACAAAATAAAAACGATGATTACATTACCCGGTGTTCCAACTCTACTAGAAAAGCTGGATGGAAAGCTTTGGCACGAAATAACCTTTCCACAAGGAGATTGTTACGGATCCAAAATCTTCTTTAACGAAGATGTTAATTTTGGGCTTAACAGCAACATCATAAATGGCTCTCTCTGTCCTGGTCAAGGCTTTCGTATTTCTAGAATATCATTAATGCCAGCACTCAATGCATTACAAAGTGATGTAGACTCATTAATGAGTAACTCCTACTTTAGTTTCGATAGTGCAACTAGATCTTGGTACTCAGGGCCAGCACAAGTATTTTACAAATCATCTAAAAGCTCAGCTATCGATACTTGAAAATATTAAAACGCCATCTGGGATGGAAATATCCCCACCGCACGAATTACTTTCTTTGGAGCATTTCCGAGGGAGATTTACAATCCCTCACATAGTACGTCTC
>Ga0315288_10012768_pt1 | contig 10544 bp, 12 predicted proteins | sample YL17G11_20_MG_FD_203454 | JGI IMG/M metagenome (GOLD analysis project Ga0315288, IMG submission 203454) | Sediment microbial communities from Yellowstone Lake, YNP, Wyoming, USA - YL17G11_20 | ecosystem: Environmental > Aquatic > Freshwater > Lake > Sediment | place: USA: Wyoming | collected...
TTGACTTGACGTGAATTTTGTGTAGATTGCGGGGAAGTTTTCAAAAAACCGATTGGCTACAGGGGGGCGGTGCGCCCTTTTTGGTGCAAGATTCAGGTATTAAGTACAAGTGGGATGTCATTGGTTGAACTCGTTCCTCCAGCTTTAGTTCCGGCGCAATGGAAGAAATGGAATGAAGAATATGTAAAAACTAGTGAACCTAAGTACGGTCTGAAGCCTTCAAATTTAGCTTTAATGCAGAGTTGGGTATGGAGTATGGTGCTGCTGAATTATGTTTTACCCGATGCCATCACAAAGTATGGTTTTGATCCCGCGACCCCGCGGGAAGTGCAGGCAGAAGCATTGAGGAAAGCCTGCAGGGGGCTAGATATTCCGATTGGAGGAACAGGCGTGCTTTATGGCGTGAAGTTTGCTCCCCCTGAGCATGAAATGGCAGGACAGAACCTTGCTATCATGTCTGTCGTAAACCAGTGGGCCCGGGGCAATTGGCATATTGTTTGGCCGGATAAGTTTAAGACAGTGGATCCATGGTTTCCGATCCCTAAGGACTCTCCATTTGCTAAATAAGTTTGAAGAGGATATTGGCCACCAGGATACCGCTGGTGGCCAATATTTAATAGAATTTTAGGCGTTAAGGTTTGGGATGCTTGCCTAAGAGATATACGTATGCTTGAAGTCATATCGGTAAGCAAATATTTTGGTGGCTTAGGCGCCTTAAAAGACATTTCTTTGAAAATCAACAAGGGCGATTTTTGGGGGTTGATCGGTCCTAACGGTTCGGGGAAAACCACTCTTTTTAATATCCTGAGTGGTGTTCTTATGCCGAGTTCAGGAAGACTTACTCTAATGGGGCAAGATTTGACTGGATTAACGCCAGATAAAATTTGCCGTTTGGGACTTTCTCGCACCTTCCAAGTCCCAAGGCCTTTTAAAAGCTTGAATGTGATTGAGAACATTACGACTGCAATTTTATTCGGCAGCAGCCCAACAAGTTCTTCGAGAGAATATGTAGAAGAGGTTAAAAAAGAGGCATTAAAATATTTGAAATTTGTTAATCTGGAAGTTGCTGAGGAAACCATGCCTGGGGAATTAGGTTTACCTGGTCTCCGTCGCTTGGAAATCGCCAGAGCTTTGGCAACCCGACCTAAGATTCTTTTATTGGACGAAGTTTTGAGCGGCCTGAATCAAGAAGAGCTTATAGAAGCTTCATCTATTCTAAAAAGGATACATGATGAAATGGGGATGACGATTATTTGGGTAGAACATATTATGTCGGCTCTAATGAGTATCGTTAAGCGGGTAATTGTTTTAAATAATGGAATTGTCATTGCCGAAGGATCACCTTCAGAAGTATCGAATGATAAAGGAGTAATCGAAGCTTATTTGGGTAAAGAATAAGCGATTGCTTTTCTAAAAATATGTTAACGATAGAAAAAATTAGCGCTTCCTATGGTCAAATACGAATTCTCCATGATATTTCGATGGAAGTTTTGAAAGGAGAAACTGCGGTCTTGGTGGGACCTAATGGGGCTGGCAAGACAACTTTGTTAAAGGTCATTTCAGGAGCCCTAAGGCCTAATTCGGGAATGATTCTTTTTGACAATCAACGAATCGATGGCAAGGCGTCTCATGAAGTGGCCGAAATGGGAATATCATTGGTTCCTGAAGGCGGGCGAATCTTTCCCGAATTCACCGTTTTTGAGAACTTGAGGGTTGGCTCCTATTGCCAGAGAGCCCGGAATCGGCTTAGAGAGAATATTGATGAGGTTTTTGGACTATTTCCCATTTTGGAAAATCGGCGGAGTCAAGTAGCAGGATCATTAAGCGGCGGCGAGCGCCAAATGCTAGCTATTGCTCGCAGTCTGATGTCACAACCTAAACTTATTATGTTCGATGAACCCTCTTCGGGACTGGCTCCCAAAATTGTCGTCGATGTATTTGAATTTATCAAGAAAATCAAGGAGCGCGGTTATTCTATTCTACTGGTTGAACAAAATGTGAAAAAATCTATTCAACTAACCGATCATACGCACTTGATTGAATCAGGAAGATTACAATTTGTGGGTTCTCGAGAAGACTTTATCAGGAATCCACAAATTAAGAAAGCCTACTTGGGAATATAGGCCTTGACCCGTCAAAAACCTATCGCTTATTGACTTAAGGATGAATAGCCAATGTTAGCCCTTAGTGCAGTCGTAAATGGAATTTTATACGGTGGAGTACTGGCTTTATTGGTACTAGGGTTAAACCTTATGTTTGGAGTAGTGCAGATTATTCACTTTTTTTATGGTCAATTATTGATGGTTGGACTCTATCTTATCTATGTATTTACAATTTGGTGTCATATTCCCCTTATATTATCTTGCTTGCTTACGGTTGGAGTACTATTACTCATCAATACTCTGGTCCACGTTCTAGTTGTCAAACGGCTTTTGACCGCTGACTTAATAAATCAGTTCTTGGCCTTGGCAAGTGTCATGTTAATTTTAGAAAACCTGTGCCAAGCCATATTTGGCACCGACATTAAAGGAATTCCAATTAACTTACCCGTTATGAACATTGGAGAGCTTTATTTCACAACCTCTAACCTAATTGCGTTTGTGGGTAGTTTAGTATTTGCGGCATTATTCTATATTTTCTTGAATAAAACATATATCGGCTTGGCGATACGGGCAGTTGCTCAGGATAAAGAAGTCGCAGGGTTTATGGGAATTAACATATACAATATATACATAGTAACCATGGCGTTAGGCGGGGGGTTAGTGGGCATTGTGGCTGCTTTTTTTACCCCCATCTATTCGGTTTATCCCCATTTCGGCGGATCTTTTACTCTTATAAGTTTCATTATAGTAGTCTTGGGCGGAATGGGCAATCTTCTTGGCGGTTTCATTGCCGCGTTTATTATCGGAGTAATTACAATCCTTGTATCAACTTTTTCAAATACCGAAATTGGACTGATTGTCTCTTATTTGATATTTCTTTTCGTTATTTTAATAAGGCCACAAGGTATTTTGGGGGCTAAGGTGTCGAGATGAAGGGTTCAATGAATTATTCCACAGGAATATTTCTTCTTTTCCTTTTATTGGCGATCGTATTTCCATTCCTTTCACCTTCTCCTTATCTGATTCATATTTTGATATATATTTTTATTTGGTCCAGTATAACTACGGCCTGGGCTTACATGGGTCGGTTCGGTCTCGTATCGCTCTGCCACGGAGCCTTTATAGGCATCCCAGCGTACGCTGCTGGGCTTCTGTTTAATTATTATCATCTGAATCCATGGATCGGAATGCTAATAGGACTTTTGGGAGTGGCTATTTTGGCCTGGGTTTTTGGGTATGCCTGTTTCAGGTTTGGTGTCATAGGGCATTATTTCGCAATCACCACTTTGGTGATAACTGAGTTAGTAGTTGTTGTCATCATGGCTTTTAGGGAGGTTACTGGAGGAAGATTAGGTTTTACCCTTGAAAGAATTAGCGCACGCCCCTTATACGAACAGTTATTGTGCCTCCAATTTGAATCTAAAGTTTACTTCTACTATTTAGCTATTTTACTATTACTATTTACTTTATACGTATGGAAGAAGATTGATCAGAGTAAAGCGCAAAAAGCCCTTAAAGCTATTGGAGATGATGAGGTCGCAGCTTCATGCATGGGTATACCGATCGTTAAATACAAGACCGGGATAACCATCGTAAGCGCTGTAGTTGCAGGTATAGGTGGGGTGCTGTATGCACAATATACGATGTATGTTAATCCGATTTCCATGATTGGAGTAGGTCCTTCCTTAGAAATTATATTCAATGCAATATTGGGAGGTATGTTTACGCTCCTTGGCCCAATGATTGGAACTGTCTTAATAACACTATTGCAAGAATTTGTGAGAATATACTTTGGAGTAACGTATATGGGATGGTCGATTGTTGGGTATGCAGTAGTTATTATATTGATAATCATTTTTCTGCCAGAAGGATTCTACGGGACATTACGTGAGCGATTTCACAATGCAAAAAGGGAGAAGGTTTCCATACGAATTCCTGATCAATAAGAACGTTAGAGTGGTAATCTTATTTTTGAGAGGAGGTTAATTGAATGATTGCGGAAACTATGGGCCCTGCAGAACGTATTATGGCCGCGATCGAGCTTAAGGCGACAGACAGAGTTCCTTGTATTCCTCTTATGGACGTTTTTTTCCCATCCCGCCATATGGGTATGACTTATGCGCAGGCTGTTGATAATCTTGATGATGGGACTAAAGCTATCATGGATGTATATGATCAAATGGGAGGCTGGGATGGCTTGTTATTGGCTAGTTACACTTGGCCGCTAGCTCCAACCCTTAGCTCGGTTTGCATCGTTATGCCCTAGAAGTTACCAGGGAAAGAACTCCCCGCGGATGCCATCCCCCAGTATGACGAGAAAGAGGTGTTGACCCGGCAAGATTATGATGAAATCATAAAATTTGGGTGGACAGGGTTTGCGGAAAGAAACTGGCAACGCTTTTGGCACCGTTCGATTGAGCAGACCTTGTATTGGGCTAAGAGGCAAACAACTCAATACATCAAAGATGCTCAGGCATGGAAGGATAAAGGGGTTCCTTCTCTTGCCGGGGCGGAAGTCTTTTCTCCTCTTATGTTCTTTTCCATGAAAAGAACCTTGGTGAATTTCACAATGGATCTTTTCGAAATCCCTGACAAAGTGGCAGCCGCTATGGACGCTGTGGTTGATGATTTTATTAAAGACAGCTTGGAGGCAATTTCCATAACAAAATTGCCCGCGGTATTCCTGGTTTTGGAAAGAGGAGGTTGTTTCTACTATCCATTAAGGATTTTTGAGCGGTTTGAATTTCCATACATCAAGAAGATGGTGGAAGCCTTTTCCAAGGCCGGATTGATAACCTGTCTTCATTTTGACCAAAATTGGACCTTAAACCTGCCCTACCTGAAAGATCTGCCCAAAGGGAAATGCATTTGTGAGCTCGATAGTTGCACGGATATCTTCAAGGCAAAAGAAGTATTGAAAGGACATATGTGTATTATGGGAGATGTTCCGGCAGCCCTTACAACTCTTGGTAAACCTGAAGAGGTGGATGAATATTGCAGGAAATTGATCAAGGAAATTGGACGAGATGGTGGGTTTATCCTCAGCTCAGGTTGTGCGGTTCCAGCAGATTGTACTTTTGAGAATTTTAAAGCCATGGTGCAAAGCGTAAAAAAATATAGACCCTGATTGCCCATGCAGAGAATCTGTTTGCTACGTCTAAATAGCATTGCTATTAGCAAACTATCAAAGCCAAATAAGGGGTGAATGAAAATGGATGAAACGATTAAAGGTGCTTTCATTGAGATGAAAAAGGAACAAGCCGAGAACCTCGTTAAAAAAAAGATTGAAGAGAATGTCAATCCTTTAACGATCCTTGGAGAATGCCGGGAAGCGATGGAAGAGGTAGGAAAGAGATTTGAGAAAGGTGAATTTTTTCTAGGTGAATTGATTTATTCAGCTGAGATATTTAAATCCGTAAGTACCCTCATTGAACCATATCTTCGATCAAGCCGGGGAATGGAGAAATCCAAGGGGGTAGTGGTGTTCGGAACCCCAAAGGGTGACATACATGATTTGGGGAAGAACATTGTCATCACCATGATGAGAGCCCACGGATTTACCGTAGTTGATCTAGGAGTGGATGTAGCTCCCGAAAAATTCATCGACAAGCTTCGTGAAACGGGGGGTAATATTTTGGCAATGTCTACCTTAATTACCCCTTCTTTTGCTTCGATGAGACAGGTTATTGACCTTTTGAAAAAAAATGGTTTACGCCAAAAGAGCTTCGTGATTATCGGAGGTGGTGTAACTACAGATTTGGTGAGGGAAAGAGTTGGAGCAGATGCTCAGACACTTGATCCTGCACATGCCATAAGATTGTGTTCAGAATACCTTGAAAGAAATGGAAGGCCTTCTTAATGCAAGGGTGCCACAAGGAAAGGGAAGCAGGAAGATTGAGAAAGACAGAATATCGCATATCCGGTTGGTATCGGGATTTGTTGGGACATGCAAGATCGCCTTGAGACATCCTCTGACAACTAGCTTTCGAAGATTCGGAAAGTAGGTAAGCTGATAAATGAGTTCGAATAGATGGTATTCTTCTCTCATGATTTCTTCTAATGCCATTATGGAAATCTATGATCAATTTCGACCGGGATTTTTGTTGGCAGAAACTCCAAAGTAGCCCAATTCAGGAGAATGTATATGAACTAATCCTACGTTTTTATAGTAAATTTTAGGGGATATATGCTAAGGAAATCAACTGATCATCCCTCATCATTAGTCGATGCTGTTGCTCTTTAAGACCCAATCCCCATCCCCTGCCCTTGTATATAGCGATCTTGCCATAGGGTCATTGTCCTTCAATTCTTCCGGAAATTCCTGGACCAACTCTGGACAAAATATTTAATTGAATAATTTTAAGGCTTGTATTTATCATAAAAGAGAAGGCCAAATCAAAAAGTCCTGCGAGTACCTTCCCATGGAAAGGCGGTCACCATGATTTCCCGACAGGATATTATCATCGTAGGAGCTGGATTGGCCGGGCTGCGGGCGGCCGTGGAGTGCACGGGTCAAGTCAACGTGGCCGTGGTGAGCAAAGTCTATCCCACGCGTTCCCATTCCGGCACAGCCCAGGGGGGGATCACTGCGAGCCTCGGTAATGAAGAAGAAGATCGTTGGGAATGGCATTTCTTCGACACGGTCAAAGGGGGTGATTACCTCAGCGACCAGGACGCCGTGGAGGTCATGGTCAAGGATGCCCCCCGGGCGATTTATGAGCTGGAACACATGGGCGTTCCGTTCAGCCGGACCGCGGAGGGGAAGATCGCCCAAAGAAATTTCGGAGGCCATACCCGGGATTATGGTAAAAAGCCGGTGAAAAGAGCCTGCTATGCTGCGGACCACACGGGAAGGGTGGTCCTTGATACCCTCTTCGACCAATGCCTGCGCCATCGGGTCAAATTCTACCAGGAGCATTATGTTCTCTCTCTGGTCTTTGAGGAAGGAAGGTGTGTTGGGGTAGTAACCTATGAACTGGCCACAGGGGAACTTCACCTGCTGCGGGCGAAAGCCGTCCTGCTGGCTACGGGAGGATGCGGAAAAATCTACAAGACTACTTCCAATGGTTTTGCCACCACCGGAGAAATATTCAGCCTAGCCTACCAATCGGGAATTCCTCTACAGGACATGGAGTTCATCCAATTTCATCCCACCGGACTTTACCCTTTAGGAATCCTGGTGAGCGAAGCGGCCAGAGGGGAGGGCGGAATCCTGCGGAACAGCCGGGGAGAGCGATTTATGGAGGGGTACGCCCCCACCATAAAAGACCTGGCTGCCAGGGATGTGGTTTCCCGGGCCATTCTTACCGAGATTCAAGAGGGGCGGGGAATCGGCGGAAAGGATTTCGTCCACCTCGACTTAACCCATCTGGGGGAGAAGAATATTTTGAAAAAGCTCTGGGAGATAACCTCTTTTGTGAGGAATTACGTGGGTATCGATCCCGTGAAGGAACCGATCCCGGTACAGCCTACCTGTCATTATGTCATGGGAGGGATCCCTACAGATGTGGATGGAAGAGTGCTGGCCGATGAAAAGGGTTCAGTCGTCCAAGGATTGTACGCCGCCGGCGAATGCGCCTGTGTATCTGTCCATGGGGCGAACCGATTGGGCTGCAATTCCCTTCTTGATTTAATCGTCTTTGGACGAAGAAGCGGGCTGGCCATGAAGGGAGATATTTTACGGTATAATCATCGGACGATTTCAGGGGATCCGTTGAAGTCCGTGGAGGGAAAGATCGCGAGATTGTGGAACTCTAACGGAAAGGAAAAGATGGACAGTCTTCGCCAAAAGATGAAATCCCTGATGATGGAATATGGTTCGGTTTTCCGCAGTGAAGGAGGGCTGAAGAAGGGAATCGAAGGACTTCGTTTCCTGAAAGAACGCTATGAACAGACCGGGGTTGAAGATAGAGGGAAGGTTTTCAATTTTGCATTGATGGAGGCGATTGAACTAGGCCATCAATTGAGGCTCGCAGAATTGATCCTTAAGAGCGCTCTCCAGCGAAAGGAGAGCCGGGGGGCTCATTTCCGGAATGATTTCCCGTTGAGGGATGACCAGCATTATCTCAAACACACCCTCATATTCTCCACCCCTCAGGGGCCGGAAGTGAAATATAAACCGGTGAAGATCACAAGTTTCCAACCCGCAGCGAGGATCTACTGATGGGATTAAAACTGAAGATTTTTCGCTTTGACCCTCAGAAGGATGAGAAGCCCTATTACCAGACTTTCATGGTCGATGCCCAGCCTACAGACCGGCTCCTCGATTGCCTCAACCGCATCCGCTGGGAACAGGACGCCACCCTGGCCTTTCGCATGTCCTGCGCCCATGGGATTTGCGGATCGGACGGGATGAGGATTAACGGCATATGTGGCTTGCCCTGCCAAAAACTGGTCAAAGACTTCCAGGAAGAGGTTCTCCTCGAGCCGATGCCAGTGTTTAAGGTCATTAAGGACTTGGTGGTGGACCTGGATCCCTTCTTTGAAGAATATAATTCTATCAAACCCTACCTGATTACTAGGACCCCCCCTCCCGAGCGGGAACGGAAACAATCTCCGGAGGATCACACTACACTTGAAACGTCCATCCGTTGCATCCTCTGCGCGTGCTGCACCGCCTCCTGCCCCATCAACCAGAAAGAAGAGACAAAGGATTATGTCGGGCCCGCTGCCCTTGTGCGGGCCTTTCGCTATCTCTTCGATTCCCGGGATGAAGGTTCTGAGGAACGGATCGCCCTATTGGATCACAAAGACGGGGCCTGGGGTTGCCAGACCCTGTGGAAGTGCACGGAAGTCTGCCCGAAGAAGATCCCGGTCACCAAGCAGATTGGTCAAATTAAAAGACGAATCTACGAAGCCAAGCACCCCCAAAAATAGGAGGTTTATAAAAGAGGCTTTGGCACTACTGCCCTTGGCTGTAGATGTAGGGCTGGCCTAGGGGCTACCGGTTTGCGATGCCATTTATGTCAGCCTGGCGAAGATCCAGGAAACTACTTTGGTGACCGCCGATAAAAAGCTCGTAGAAATTGTGGGAAAGACAGATTCTAAGAATAATGTCGCCCGGCTTGCAGACTATGTAAGATAACCGTGAAAATCATCCACCTAAAAAAAGCGTTATTTTTAAACCATGCCCCGCCCACACATACTACCTTAGCCTTGCTCGGCTTCCAGGCCGCGAGTTTTTCTACATAACCTGCGGCAATTGATCCAGTAATAACAGCTGGTTCCAAGAATTCCATAGGGTAATTTGCCTAAAAAGGAATCGATTTATTCATCTTCCGGATAGATCTGCCGGTAGACGTTCCAGCTCTCCTTCAATATGTAAGCCTCAAATCCGTGCCAACCCCGTACCTCTTTAAAGGCCTCACTTCTCAAAGCATCCAGACTCTCCAGTTCATACAACGCCATGTATTTAATTTCATCTCCGCTAACTCTTTGAAAGCGTCGACCACTAATGAAGCCGGGCACCGCAACGATTTCCGGCACGTGAACGTTGTTGTACCATTGATTAAACTCCTGTTCTTTCTCTGGGGCAATATTCACACGTATTTCCATGAGAATTCTCCCTTTCATTTTTATCACCTCCATCAATTTGTCATTATTCGGGTATTGTGTCCCCGGATTTCTGCTGCGGATTTGGCATCATCCCCTTTTGTTCAATGCAACAAAAGCAACAACCGTCCCTCATGAAACGACTTTGGCAACTGATGATGGAGTGTTCGTGGAAATTGTGGGAAAGACAGATTTCAAAAATTGGACTGATTGAAAGGTTAACTTTCAATTTGACAAAGACAGATATGGTTCGAGATCTGAGTCATTGCAGCAAGAAATGCAGGTGAGTAAAGAGCACCGTTGGAGGCTTCGTAGCGGCACCTTCTGGAACATCCGTTTCATATCAAACTCCAAAAGGTTAGAGATATTTTTGGGGAACGAATCAGGTTCCAACCCTATATCTTGATCAAAATCTACTCCCTTTAAATAGGCATGTCAACATGAATTTGCCCATCTTAAAAAGTGGAAATTATCGGAAATCCAATTCCAGCTGGGGATTTTTGGATTTCACCTCGGCCGGAACCTGCTTGACAACAACCCGACCATCGCGGCACGTGGACCGGTACGCAGCTGTGAGGGATAAGGGTCTCTAAGGGACGTAAAGAGGGACGTTGCTCAAAATCATCAATTTAAGTATTTACTTGTTTTTGAAATTGTGGTAATCAGAGGTCATGCCACGCCAGGCCAGATTAGACAGCCCTGGGACCCTTCACCATGTAATGATTCGCGGGATCGAAGGGCGCAGCATATTTTTCGAGGATGGAGACCGGGAAAATTTCCTGTCGCGAATGAGGGATCTGAGCTTAAACACCGGTACTCGAATTTTAGCCTGGGCCTTCATGAAAAACCACGCGCATCTGTTGTTATTCAGTGGTGGGGCAGGACTCCCTG
>Ga0315288_10012770_pt1 | contig 10543 bp, 6 predicted proteins | sample YL17G11_20_MG_FD_203454 | JGI IMG/M metagenome (GOLD analysis project Ga0315288, IMG submission 203454) | Sediment microbial communities from Yellowstone Lake, YNP, Wyoming, USA - YL17G11_20 | ecosystem: Environmental > Aquatic > Freshwater > Lake > Sediment | place: USA: Wyoming | collected...
GCAACCGGCGTGTGTATTTATCCTTCTGTGATTTAGTCTGCGTACTGGGCGCGTCCATAAGTGAGCGTGGCTGTTGGTTTCTCTCTGGGTTGCTATCCGTCAGGTCAGTAATGGCACTACTCGCTACCATAACCATTGCTGCGGCAGCATTTGGCATGTAGTGGCTTATTTTCTGCTTCATTTCGAGCATTGCGGCAGGGTTTGAAGCTACCGCGTCCAACTTCCTGCGCATGTGGTCAACTTGTGCTGCGGTAGGTATCTTGACGTTAGGATGTTCCGTCGGATCTGGGTTTACCAGCGCGCTTGCGGCGGACGTCATTTTTGCTTCACCCTTTTCGACCGCCTCCACAAACTTAGCTGACGCCCTTAATGCAGCTATATCTGGGACTTCTTTAGTAACTCCGTCAGCAACTACTGGCATCAGTTTTTTAAGGACCATGGCGAGCGCCCCTTTAGCGGCTTTTTGTGCTACCCATGCACCTGGTATATTCGCCGCTAATCCCATAGGTGGACCAGGGGCTATTGAGTCCAGAAGCGCGTCCGCTAAATCGGAGCCAATATTTTTCGCCTTAACAGCGGCCTTAATGGCGTTGGTTGCGGCTGGTTCGACTGGACTTTCCATACCAAGCTCTAGGTGGGCATTATGGATCATGTCACGGTAACGTTGACCCTCACCCATGAACTCGATTAGTTGGTCCTTTACAAGTTTCTTGCTAGATTTGTCCTTATTTCGAAAAAACGCATCCACCTTACCAGGGTCCACTACGCGCTCCACTCCTCCGTCAGCCAAAGGCACTTGAGTAGTGAATTTACTCTCAAAGTATTTTCTCTTGTCTTTAAACTTTACGAACTGCTCGTTAATACGCTTTTGCATGGAGGCCGCTTTTCCCCACACACCAGCATCAACTAGCTGCTCCTTCAGGCCGTGCCCTAGTCCACGCATATCACTCACAAATGAATGCGCTGGGTTAACAGCGTCCGTGTATGTCATCCCATACTTCTGCGCAGCTTGTTTTACTTTATTAATCGCATTAAATAGCTCTGCCGACGTGGCCTCTGGGTTGGAGGCGACCTCAGAAAAATCTGTCACGATGTTATTAAATTGGTTTCGTAAATGCGCAGGGTAGTTACGTGGGTTTTTGTTCATTTTTTTAGCCATATTATCCAGCGTTTCATAAATAGATGCTGTCTGGTCATTAATGGCCGTATTTAACTCTGGGACTGACCCCGCGATAGCTTTACCCTTAAAGCCACCCCATCCGAATTGATCGTCGGCGTGTTCAGTGGTGGTTTTATAGAAGTTGCTCAACTGCTCTTGCACCTGCTCACTCGCCTCCATATTGTTAGCGCGCGCCGCGAGCTGTGCCCGCATATCAGCTAGGATTTGGTTAGCTTCAGTGGTGGGACCACTTTTTAACGTGTCAAAGATTTCCTGGTGTCTCTTGTCAATAGGAATGTCTGCAGGACCCTCTGTAAAGGGGTTAGTGTGTGGCACATCTTCAGCGGCGTCGCCCATCACCGTGGTTGACGGTGTCGCTGGCTGCGATGCCTCTATAATTGGGGAGGCCTCAGTGCCGCCAGCCTCAGCTACCGCATCACCCAGAGGAGATGCCGCATCCGGAGCCTCTTTAGCGGCAGACTGAAACGCCGCATCTACTGCACCAGACTCAGCGGCCTCCTCGGCCACTTCCTTTGAGCTTCGGCCCGCCGCAAGTTGAGCGGTCTTAATAAATGCGCGCTTCCCTATGTCTTTTGTTTTAGAGGCGACCGCTTTAACGCCAGCGCCTACATAAGGGAATGCCCCACCTAAGATGCCACCAGCTAGACCAGCTAACCCGATATGAGCAAGAGCAGATCCTCCCGCTGCGGCCTCTGGATCGTTGATAATGTGCTTTGATGCCTCTTCTCCGCTCGCCTGAATGGTGTTGACTAATGCTTCTGTTTTAGCCGCTTGCCATGCTCGTGTTGCTAACGGTGCGGTTGCCGCTATTTTTGAGGCCCCCATGAGCGACCCCACTCCCTTACTTATAGCGCTAAGAGGTCCCACTAACGAACTAACCACCATTCCCGTTGGACCAGCTATCGCCGTCGCTGTTGGGTTAACCTCTTCCCTTATTTTAGACGCCTCATAAACATCAGGGTTTAGTTTTTTAAGGGCCACGTCACTTGCGCCCATAGTTGCGCCACTTAACCCGCGCTCAAGTGCTGTTAAGGCTACCTGACCAGTAGTGCCGTATTTCGATGAGTTAAGAAGGGAGGTTAACTGGTCATTGTTAGGCTGTGTATAGCCCTCCGATAAGAGCTGCGCGATATTCTCATGAGACGCCTGGACAGGGTTGCCCTCGGGATCGTTTAACGCCACGGCGTAAGAGCCACCCTCAACACCGGCTTTGGCGGCTGTAGGGTCTAAATCTTCAAAAGCGCCAGTCTCTTTATTTACGACTATTGGCATGATAGCCCGCCGGTACGTTAATGCGTTTTGTAAGCGCGTCGCCGCGCGGTTGGTAGCCCTCTAACTGCGACGCCAGCATGCCTTGCATCTTATTCTTCTGTGACGCCATAAGAACATCAATCTGGTTTAACACCTTTTCTTTATTCCAAGATCCGCCACTACTTAACATAGCTTTCATCATATCTAGGTCACCACCAGCTAATTGCCCGAAATTATAGTGCTCTGGGTCTTTTAATTTGGCGTGTAAATCAGCTACCTGCGCCGCGTGTTTAGTGGACTGCGCAGAAAATGGGTTTATATCAGCCGACATTGAGTCCCGAAAATCCTGAAGTGACTTAGTTAGGTCACGATAACCGGCCACGCTAGCACGAACCTTAGAGGCATCAGTGGGGCTATATGCCTTATATTTAGCGCCATCCGGTGTTTCAACGGTAAGGGAGCGTTGCTCCTGAGTTTCTGCAGGTTTCGCGGTCATCATTGCGCGCCGAAGTCCGGCCTGTTCCATTCGGTCGTATGCTTCCAGTTTCAATTTAGCCACGGCTGCGGCGGCGTTCTGCTTAGCTTCGCCGCTTTTCATTTTTCCGGCGGCCTCATCCAGTTTTGAGGCATAAATAAGTTTCTGAGTACCTAGAGCCGCATTATAGGCAGCGTCCGCGTCCTTGTAGCGGTCTAAATAAGCGCTGTAGATCGTCTTTTTTTGGTCAATCGCGTCTTTCTGGTCCGCTACGTCGTCCTCTATCTGTTTATTGAGCGCCTTGACCCCGAGGTTTTCTCCTCCAACTTTCGCCGCCCCCATAGCCCCCATAACTAGTGCGATAATGTTCATTGCTTTTGTGCTAGTGTCTTTATTTTTCCAAACTCGACTTCTATCGACCGCGCCAGACTTCCAATCCTGCAACGCCATTTCAGCATCTTTGAGGGTATCTTTTTTAATTGTGTCGTAGTGCTGTTTTTCTGCAGCTATCGCCTTCGCGTGTTCGACCGCCGACGTTTCTTGAAGTCCAGCCGCTTTAACGATATCGGCATTCGCAACGTTAATGTCTTTCTCAGCTTGCCCACTAATCGCACCAGCGCCACCCATAGGTGGTGGAGGAAGCTGAAGAGGCGCGGGCGGTGGAGGACCTTGTGGTTGCGCGCTTTGCTGTGCTTTATTCTGATAGGAACTAACGTCATATCCTATTCCCTCTCCGGCTGGTGTCGTTGGGGTTGCTGAGATATTAGACGAGGTAGGTACACTGAAGTCACCCGACGCTGTGGCATTCTGAAATAGTTGCTCCGCTTTAGGTAGTGGCTGACTAAGCCTTTCGGCTGTTACTTTTTGCTCTGGTGTTTGCTCTTCTGGAGGTGACTCTATTTCTTCACGAACATCTCCACCCTCAGCCATATACATCGGCAACTTTCTCAGCTGGTCAGTTAGTTTAGGTGAAAGTGATTTCTTCGCAATCACCACATGGTGGCCTTTAGGATGCTTTAAAATAGCGCTATGCTCATCCTCATGAACTTTTTTGAAGTCACTCAGCCCTAGTTTCATCGCTTAAATCCTTGCTGCGCTAGAACAGCCGCTACAAATTTAGCGGAGTCACCAACGGGGTTTTTCCCTTTGGCGATACTTCTAGGGATGACAATTTCACCAGGGGATAACTTCGCGTCCACAGTGTCGTTCACATGGGAGTCTCCAAAGACTTGCGCCTTACCAGGGACGTGGCCACCGTTGCTCATCTTAGGCGCTGTGAAGTGGGACGAAAGCCAATTCTCTTGTTGATTTGGCGCTTGGGTTATCTCGCCACCATAAGCCGCTGTTTTTTTTGCAGCGCCCGACCTCGCTCCTAAGTAGCTTGCTCCTGCGCCTAACATCTGCCCGGTTAACGCGTTTTCCGACGCCTCTTTGGCTTGCTGCGCTTGCAGGCCAGCATTCATAAGGCCACCGCTTTGCTGCGCACCCAGTCCCGACGCGGAAAGTTGCTGACCAATCTGTTGGTTCGCCAGCTGGCCCATGGCGGCCTGCGCTGCTAACTGCTCTTGCGCCTTCATCGTCGCGGCTGCACGCGCGGCCTGTTGGCCTGCCTCACCACCCTGTTGGGCGGCTAGTCGTGCCGCTATCATTGGATTTGCACTGGACCCACGTGCCGACGCTAGAATTGCGCCCTGGTCCGCCACATTGCGCGCGGTGGCCTCATTCAACATACCCGCCGATACGCTAGGTCCGGCTCCAGTGGCTTGGTTCGCGTACATGCCTGCTAGTTGCTGTTGAGCATTAATTCCACCCGTCACGCCTGGCTGCATTTGCGTTTGCAGTTGGTTCATGCGCTCTAGTTGCTGGCGCGCTGGAGCCTCGGCAGCTTCCTGCGCTGCACGCCTGTCCCTATCCTCTCCAGTCTCGAAACCGAATAAGTCACCGGCCATGTCCCATAAACCCATGAGCGCACCTCTCTTTATGGTGGGGGTGTTGACGCACGTAGATATTCTTTGGTGCAAACGCCTCTGACTAGTTTGCACCAAAGAGGGAGCTTGACTTTTTGTGGCCTATAGATCCTCGCGTGGGCTGGCGTGAGACTGACATCGATGAGTGGCTTGCGTCCAGGTCGTTAGGTGTAGTCGCGCCTAATAAGAAAAGGTGCTCGAATAATTAACCCCGCCGCCAGCGCCACGCTAAACGACGGGGCCAACCAGTGATAGCAGCCTTATGCTATGCTGTTAACCCTAGGCTGTCCATTAGCTCACTGACTGATTTGCAGGTAGTGTTGGGTAGCCCTTCTTAAGCGCCACCGTTACGTCAAGTCCGCTAATCGTGAAAGATGGCCCCGTTGATGTGGTCCCTGGTTGCAGGAACTCCTGAAAAGACAACTGAAACGCTTGGCATTTTTGTTTAATTAAAAAAACTCTACCCTGCTTAGTTGAGGCTACTTGTGAAGTTGGTATGATATTAACGACCTGTAAAAGGTCCGAACTATAATCATATGCTATCTGAACCTCTAGGCTATGTGGTGTCACATCCTGACCTAATACATTAAAAAAATACGCGCGCTCTAGCCCTTGGACACCAGATAAGTTCACCCATGCCGTAGTGAACTGGACAAACACAGGAACTGTACCGTCCATAAACGTACCAGGGAGTTCCTGGCTAACGGTCTCACCGTCGGGTAGTAGAAGAGTGTGTCTGTCTTTATAGATCGTTGAATACAAATGACTCAGCCCAGAGAACTCACCCCATTGCTGATAGAAGTAGTCGAAAACCACCATTTTACCATTAGAAATGCCAAATCGTACTTCATTAGTATTTGGGACAGTCTGTGCAGAAACAACTAACGGTGTAGCTCCACTGGGTTGGGCTGGTAGCAGAAATTTTTCTACCGCCGCACCTATAAACTGCGTCGATAAATCGCGACCCAATACCCAAAGCCCTTTATCGCTCTGGAATACTAGTCCCATAGGGGTAATGACGACACTCTGCTTTGAAATGCAACCGATAGTGGCGCTTACGTAAATGGGATCGGTGAACGTGTTATCTGTACCATCATTATCGGGCCCTTCACCCGCAATGTAGTAGATTGCTCGCTGCTTAAAAATAATAAGCTTATCATCCATCGGAAAAATACCAGTGATAGGCCCTGTATTCACTTTTGAGGAGATAGATGGGTTAACGAATATTGTGAATAAATCAGAAAACTCAGGTGGAGTCCCTGCAATGACTGGTTTGGAAAAGAAAATACTATTCCTATCCTCACAAGGCACAATAAATAAGCGCGCCTTAAAAACTGTCATATCGTAACTAGCTGGTACGGCGTCATTCGGAAGCTGTCCCAGTGAAGTATATAAAATATCCTTAGACGCCCCAACTAGTGCGACCTCATCTAATTTATCGGTATATGCTAGCGACGGGACGTCTGGGGTGTTTGGTACTGATACACCCGCCACATTAGTTATTTCTCGCGGCAATGGTGATGTTAAACTTGACCTATATATTTTAACCACAACATTGGTTTTATTGGTCATAGTCAGGGAAGGTATTGCGATAGTGACGGTGGAAGCACTCCCTGTTGTAGTGATACCAGGAGAAGGGATAGGGCTTGGGGCACTTCTGTGTTGGTTGCCGTTAGCGTCGCTCCACTGGTAGACTGCTTGATAATAATAAGTACCGGCTCCAATAAGACCGCCTGATGTTGCCGTCGTTATTGACAGATTTTGTGGCGAGGTGTGAAACCCGAGTTCGCACGAGTTATTGCCGTCATATTGCCACGTTTGGCCGCCTGTAATACATGTTGACCCCGATATTTCGGCCATCTTTATTAAGTAATTATCAACGGTAAACCGGATAGCATCAACGCCTGTGTTTACGTAGAAACCTGGCGTTCCCGCGAGTGCTTTCTGTATTAATGGTTGCTCCATAATTAAGTAGGCGCTGTAGTAATATATGTTTAGTTGTGAAACCGAACATAATACCGGCCACGTTCTACCAACACCCGTTAACGTCGTGTTCCATGGGCCACCAGAGTACCATTGTCCGCAGGTAGATTCTGCATACTTAGCCAACACCTTTCCAGACGATGTAATAATAAAATTGGTCGAATAAAAATTAGTCGTAGGTGGCTCACCACCAACCGCCATCATAGCGGAGAAAACGCCTACAACAATTTGTTTATCGAATAAGAACGCGCGACTCCCTATAAACACATTGTTCGCGATAACATCCAGAGGCCCATCCACACCAGATGCCGTGACGTGAGTGCTCCATACTATACCTATATATGGTCCAACGGTGTTATAAACCCTAAATACAGAATCAAAAAAAATGGTTACCTCGCCTTGTGATGCGTAACCACAACCTGTACGAGGCATCTCTCCACCGGCAGTGTCAAACGTATAACTTACCGTTGGCGCTATTAGTTGACCTCCAGCCGCAGTTCTTTTTGTGTAAGCAATGTTTTCAACACCACCAGAAGGACTGGTCATGTAAATTAACCACCAACTACCGTCCGTCGCATCAACAGCAAGTGTTGCGAAACTATATAATATAGTACCGGTATTAGTTCCTGTAATGGCTCCAGAAAACCCAAACGATAGATTGGAGTTAATCATTTGGTAACCAAAACCGCTCGTGGCGGCCCACGCCACAACCGCAGAGCCTATGTAGGTATTGATGGCGATATCGTAAATAACAAACGACGATAGCGCCGCAGTGATGGTTCCATTAGTAGTCGCGAGCAAGGGATTGCTGGTTGGCAACGCTTTAAATAAGAGCGATGTTCCAAGTGTATACACCATATAAAAGTAGTTACCCAAAACAACTACTTTAGGCTTTTTACCGTTAACACTTAAGGATGTGCGGTTCACAATGGCTGTTCCAGTGGAGGCGTCCAGTACTTTATAATACGCGCCGTCGGTGTTCGACATGACTATACATATATAGCCATTGACCGACACCGCAGAGTCCACGCTAGCATATGGGTCATTATCGCGGATAAGAGGTACAATGTTAATGTCACACGTTTGGTACACAGCCGTTTGATTTAAATTGTTAGCTATGGGGTCATAGACGTTAATCTGTTTTCCAACTGTAATGAGATTATTTCTCGACGTACCTATGGCGCGCGTGTCTGATGCGGGGGATGAAATTAAAATTGGAAAACCGTACCGCTTTTTAATCATCCCACCAATAGAGAAAACAGTATTAATCAAGGATAGGAATTTTCCAAGTTTAACTTGGAATGGGTCGGTTTTCGTATCCAACCCTTGACCAAAGTTGATATTAATTGTTCTTTTCTCCAGTGTCATTTAACCTTCCCTTGCGATTAGGTTTACATTGGTCACCGAGGCCGATGGCGTCGTCCCACCTGACACGCGCAACTTAAGTTGGTAAAAATAAGTGTCCTCACCGATATCTAAGTCCATCATATGGACTACATTAGGCGGCATAATTATGGATGTGACAACACCTGCGCCGATTTGAAATACACCAAGGGTCTTGGCTGTTGTATCGGATAATGAATACTTAAGGAGCGTGTATATTCCCACCGTGGAACCACCTGTGTTTGTTACCGTTAACCCTGAACTACTTTGAAGTGGTGCTGGCTGTAAAAACACTGATATCGCTATTCCGCGACCTTTAATTTTTACTGAAGCACCAGTTACTAAGACGTTCACTGTACTAGTGGTGCTGAACGATGTAATTAAGTCAGAAACACCAATATTAGGGTGTGCTAATTGGTTGACGCCGTTGATAGCTGGATTAAGGACACTGGACCATTGAGATTGTTGAAGGGATTGTGAAACATCCTCAAAATATTGGCCAGCCACTGGCTTAATTATCTTAGCCACTAGTAACCACCATAAGGCCCATCTCCTCCAGCTCCACCATAACCACCATAGCGGTCTGACCTAGTGCGGGTATCTGAAATCGTGTCGGGCAGGCCTGCGTCCCGATTAACAGCACTTTCTTCGACACGCTTAAGGAGCGCCTGTTTTTGCGCCATAAGAAGGCTACAATCGCTTTCTTCCTTTTGAAGCGCCTTAATAGCTGCGTCCGTGATTACATATTCAAGCCACCCGTTAACACCGTCTGCTATATCCGTGTCCTGAAGTAACTCAGGCATCCTAGGGATATACCAGACGCGAAGATACTGGTTACCCGAAGGTGTAGGAATGAAGGTTAAGTTACTCCCCACTATTCTGTACTCCAGACCCGAAATACCTAGGTAGTTAGCTTGCAGTTGAGGGAATACATAGCGATTGCGAGATATAAAATTAAACTTTTTGAGTGTAACCCAAGCGTTCGAGTTCGCGTTCAAGCCAAGGTCAACGCCCAGTAGCTTATAGAAATCACTAGGCAACGCGTATGTGTTTGACCCATTAGTGAGGAGCATAAGAGGAGGTGCTGCGTAGTAGTCCTCATAAGCAGTCACCAGGATGTCGTACAGCTCAAATAAGCTCTGGTTAATGTAGCTGTTCCACTCAGAAGTCGTGACGAACGCTGAGTTTACACGGTCTGCTCGTTGTTGCGCTGTGGTTCTCAATTGAAGTAAAGACATGGTGCCTGGTAGGGCTGGGACCGCTGGTATCGGCGTGGTGAAACCACTGCTACCCGTAGTTCCAACGCCCTGGACCTTGTACCAGTACTCCGCACCTACTGAAACCGCTGTGTCTAGGTAGTTAGGGACTAAGCCGGAATAGATCGTGGAATAGGTCACCTGGTCCAGAGACTTTTGAAGTGTGTAGCTGGTCGCGTCCGCCGTGACCGCCCATGACGCTAGAATCTCGCCATTCGCCTGCTGCACATTGAACGCCACTGGAATTAACGGAGTTGCCATATTTCACCTGTAAGGCGCGCCGCGATCCTCCATGACCACGGCGCGACCCTAATTAATTGGCCGTGGAATTACTGAGGATGAACGTCATCGAAAGCTTGGCACCATTTACTGGGTCGACCAGAGCAAAAGCCGATGACATCGTTTTAAACACGACGTAACCACCGAGCCCCTTATTAAGACCCACTGGATTGAGCATGTTCTCGGACACCACTTCAACAGCTGAAATGCCGCCGTTACCTACCGCTTGCACGGTACCAGTACCTGCGCCTGCACCAAGGGCAACGAACGCCTGTCCAATCGCAGGAGTTAATCCCGCAGGAAGACCGGCGGTCACCCATTGTGCGGTCGTGGTGTTCCCAGGTGACGCGATTTTATAGAGCGTACCTGCTACGAACGAACCGCCCGCAATAGCCGCACCCGTTGGTCCGCTGATAGCCTCCCAGTTGTAAGCGAGGCCACCCACATAGTTATCTTGGAGCTGCGCACGGTAAACACCTTGAGAAAGACGCGTCATATTGGCAATGCCCGCGCCCGTAAATGATGCGACGGACCCAGTAGCGCCAAAGGTTAAGATAGAGTCGATCTGAACGCACATTTTACGTAGAGTGTAATAGAACTGAGTGAATTGACGATTTGCCATGATAACCACCTTACGGCCACGTCAGAGATTCACCTGGAAACCACGCGGCCTATTCAGCTCCAGGGTACGAGAAGGACAGCCCTACTCATAATGGTCCGAGTGTTGCCGCGTGGTGTTAGTCGAAGAACGATAACGCCATAATAGCAA
>Ga0315288_10012771_pt1 | contig 10543 bp, 8 predicted proteins | sample YL17G11_20_MG_FD_203454 | JGI IMG/M metagenome (GOLD analysis project Ga0315288, IMG submission 203454) | Sediment microbial communities from Yellowstone Lake, YNP, Wyoming, USA - YL17G11_20 | ecosystem: Environmental > Aquatic > Freshwater > Lake > Sediment | place: USA: Wyoming | collected...
AAGTACCCCCATCCGGCGTCCCAGAAAATAGCCTGCAAAAAGCACGGGAAGGAAATAAAAGTTGAGGACAACCAACTTTTCCTCAATAAAGTACGTGCCGATTAAGGCAACCAGAAAGATAACTCCAACCAGAATCTTTTCAAACTCCTGCACAATGAATTGCTTGATCCGTTCCATCATTATTTCTCTCCTCCCTTCTACCCTCCGGGGGTATTTAGCCTAATCCACCTTCCCCTCATTTCTCAATGAAATATCATCTTGGCAAATGCTCTCCACCATATCGTTATCAGAGGCGTATAACGCAGGTTATGAAATACTTCACAAATCTTCAAATATTTTTTGGCCTCCTGATTTTTTTGGGAAAAAACGCTCAGTGATTTTAACATTCGTATCGCATAAATTCAAGAAAACTTAAAAGAAACCAGGAATTCCGCATTTGGTTACCGGAAGGATGATAAGAATAGCCCTGAGAGCCAGGTTTTAAGGGAATATCAGGTCAGAAATGGGTTCGGAGTCTGAGGGGAAGCATTTTCGTGGTATCCTTTTTAGGCGTTGATACGAAAAGTAGCTCAAGAAGGCAGAGTGGCCCCGATCACGTTGGGAAGGGTTAGGCGAGAGGCTGTAATTAGGCAAGCCGGAGGGGAAGGTCTATCCCCCTCGGGTTAGCCAGGGAGCGGAAAAGTCCATAGTGGCTAGGCCAAAGGATAACTCTACAGCGACCCCGATAAGGGTCAAAGCGGCCCGGCTGGGGTTTGAGGTTCCCTAGGTAAAAGCTCTGCAAAAGGACGAAAGCGATGAACAAGGTCAGAATAAAATTCAGGATGGCGGTGGGTTCATGTTTAAAGCAGTGATCGAGGGACCAGTAGGTCGCTAAGGTATGAAACAGATCATTCTCAATTTCCCACCGGCAATGACCGATTTGCCAAAGAAGGCGCGTCGAGAGTCGGGCGGCAGGTAAGGTCGTCACCCACTCCCAATGATGAGTTTCCTTCTGCCGGATCCAGCGATCTGCGCGACGATGTCGACGAGTGATGACCTCCTCCGTACGCAGAACGCGCAGGGGGGCCTTGATCCCCTCGGCCGAGGTGAACCCCTCGGCGTCCCAAGCCCGGATCTTTTGGTTCGGTTCTTCCCAGACCTGAGGCGCCGTTAGGGAGAATACCCCTTGGGCATCCTGGAATAAAGCCCGGTCCTCGTCCTTGAGGACCGTGATGACGTCTTTGCCTAGGGCGAGACAAAGGTTTATAAAAGGAGCGTTAAAGTAGAGGGCATCGGCCAAGACCACGCGAAAGAAACGGCCATAGGACTTTACGACCCGTTGCAAAAGGCGGTGGGCCGCGGTCAGCTCCCCTTCTCCCGGTCGCAGCATCTCCACATCTAAAGGTACGGCGGTACGGAAACCCACGAGATAGAAGACCACCCCGCGATGAAAATATTCCACCACCTCTTTTCCTTTAACTAACAACCGCCGCTTGGAGCATTGCGGACAGCAACGATGACGGGAGGGAAAAAAACTCATGTCCGTCTAGGGCCCCCACCCGAAAAGGCCAGCCGTTCTTCAGCCCTTTGTTACGCCCCAGTTGATGGTTCATCCCCGAAAGCATCGCCCGCAACTGGGGGGGATCAATCAAGCTCAAGACCTGCCCCATGCGGTCAGCACTCGGTTTGTGGGGCCCGATCAGCCGTTCCATTCTCTGGGGCTGACGCAGCTGCCCTTCCATCGCATTCAAACTGCGCTGCCGCAGGACAAAGAGGAAAAAGACACTGCCCCAGATGGCCCCTAAGGGGATGCGTGGCCGCTGGCGTGGGTCTTTCAGTTGGGCGGTTCTCGATCCCCAATCAAAGACTTTCTCGATATAGCGGCAGAAGCGGCTCATCATGGCCGTTTCCCCTTGGCCTGCTGCTTCTCTTGGAAGAACCGCTGATAGCAGGCCTTCGAGATCTCTTCCATTAACCGCCAAACCTCCTGATAGGTGCCAACCCATTGGCGCACCTTGGACTCTAGGGATTGGGGGACATGGATCATCTTGCGTTTTTCTCCTACACGCAAAGATAGATACAGGCCGGGATGAAGTTCTCCCCTGGCGCATTTACATCCGGGCTTGCCGCAGACCCGGTCCATGGAGACCAGAGAGCCGATGAGCAGGGGCCTTTGGTGGAGGAGTTGGGCCAGGCGGGAGCGGGCCTGGCGTTCCTTTGGGGGAAGGTAGCTACGGTGGCGCATAATGACCTCCTTTATCTGACATATATAAATATATCAGATAAGGGGATACGAGTCAAGCTTTTTTTGAATGCGAATTTGCTCAAAATAAGGAATTTCCCTGAATCGGCGGAATTTACAAAGGGTTATGGAAAGAAAAAATCCGATTTGCGGAATTTCTGGAGACTATCCGGTTGCCCCCTCTCTCAGGGCCTCCTGGTACTCCGCCCAGAGGAATTCTTTCGGGATCCCGTGATCGATAAAATCCCAGGGGAGGATTTCTTCGAAAGGGCGCGGGCGATAAACGTAGAAGTCCGGGTTGAGGTCCACGGAGCGGTAGGCCTGTGGCCAGTTGCCTCCGAGGCGGTGGGCGGTTAGCAACAGCCTCCCCACTCGCCGGTCGCCGCGCGATAACAGACTCTGCAAATAGGCCCATTTGGGTACGTCGGCCGCTACCGAGACGCCTTTCTCCTTTTGCAGCCCTTTTTTCACCGTCTTGATTTTATCGTTCAAGCTGCGAACATCCTCAAAGGGGCACCACTGGAAGGGGGTGGCGGGTTTGGGAACGAAAGAGTTTACGCTGAGATTCATCCGTATCGTTTTCCTCAGGCCGTGACTCTTTTTCAGGAGGTGATGCCGGATCTTTTTGGTCAGGTCCACGATGGCTTGGACGTCTTCGAGGTTTTCCCAAGGCAGGCCGATCATGAAGTAAAGGCGCAGGTTGCTGACCCCGCGATCGGCCAGGATTTCCGCCGCCCCGAGGATTTCTGCCTCCGTGAACCCTTTACGCACGACCCGGCGCATGCGCTCAGAGCCGGCCTCGGGGGCCAGCGTGATGGTCTTCTGCCCGCTGGCCAAAACCAAATCAGCCAACTGAGGCGTGAGAGAATCCACTCGCAGGGAAGATAAGGAGATCGGTTTTTGAGAATGGAGAATCTCTTGCCCGAGAGAGATCAGCTCAGGGTAATCCGAAATCGCCGCACCCACGAGCCCGATTTTTTCCGCGGGGCTTGATCCCTTACGGGCCGCCTCTTCAAGAAGCAGGCCGCTGCGCACGCGATGGGGAAAATAAGTGTAACAACTTGCGCAGAAACGGCATCCTCTCCGGCAGCCCCGGCTGAGTTCGACCAGGAGCATCCGGGAGAGCTCTGTGTTGGGCGTGACCAGGGAAGAAACCGTGAGGGAGTCATTCAGGTTTTTCAGCCAAGCTCTCTTCACCCGGCCGGGGAAACCCTCCCGGGGAACAAAGGAGGCCATCGTTCCGTCCGGGTTATAACCTACGTCATAAAACTGCGGAACGTAGACCCCTTCCATCGTCGCCAGTTCGGCCAGTATGACCTCTTTGGGTTGCCCCATCTCCTTCCACCTCCGCAAGGCTTCCGTGAGGGGAGCGACCACGACCTCGGCCTCTCCGATCACAAAGAGGTCTACAAAGTCGGCCAGGGGCTCGGGATTCATGAGTATGGTGGCCCCCCCGGCTATGACCAGGGGGTCCCCTTCTTGGCGGTCCTTCTTAAGGGGGGGAATCCTGGCCAGATCCATCATCAGGAGGAGATGGGGGTAATCATTCTCGTATGAGATGGAAAAGGCCAGGATGTCGAAGGTGTGAACGGGCCGCTGCGCCTCCAGAGAAAAAAGCGGGGTCTCTGTCCGGCGGTGTTCTTCCAGGTCTTCCGCCTCGGGCAAAAAAACCCGCTGGCAGAACGTGTCGGGCTGTTCGTTAAAAAGCCGGTACACCGCCTGGAATCCCAAATTGGACATGGCCGTGTAGTATCGGTTAGGATAGGCCAGGGCGATGGAGAGGTTTCCCTTTTGACCATTCCTGCCCGACGGCCTGCCCATCGGGGAAATCCATCGTTCCTCAGAAAGGAGGTTCTTCGCTTTTTCGATCAGCTTGTTCGACACATCTAACCAAAAATTTTTTCACCGCAGAGATCGCTGAGTTCGCAGAGGCAAATAATCCAAAATTCGAATATCAAGAATCAAGAAACTGTTTAGCCTTATGAGAAATAAAGTTGAAAATCCCGAAAATTGCCAGGAGTCCCCAGAAAATCCCCCTTTATCCCCCTTTTTCAAAGGGGGAACTTTAATCTCCTCCCTTTACTAAAGGGAGGGCGGGAGGGATTTCAGGCCATTTTCAAATGGCTAAACTGTTACAAAATTTTGTATTCTTCGTTGCCCTTTTGCATCTCCATTATTTTTGGTTTTTAATCTTCAGCTAATCTCCGCGTTCTCTGCGGTGAATCGCCTCGGATCAATCCGCCTGCTTCCGCAAGAACGTGGGGATGTCGTATTCGTCCTCTCTCAGGTTGGACGATAGGCGGCCCCTGGCTGATTTGGCCGGCCTCTCCTGGATCTCCACGCCCTTTTCCTGACGAAGGAAGGTCGGAATGTCCCGATTGCTCTCCTTACGGGCGAAGTTGATCACGGTTTTCTCCCGTTGTTGGGCGGCTGCGCGGGACTCCGGGAGGCGTTCTTCTTTTTCCTCGGCTCTTCCGAATCCCGTGGCAATCACCGTGACCCGCATCTCCTCCCGCAGGTTTTCGTCGATCACCGCCCCAAATATAATATTGGCGTCCTCGTCCGCCTCCTCCTGAATGAGGGTGGACGCTTCATTGACTTCATACAGGGTTAGGTCCGCTCCCCCTGTAATATTGATCAAGATTCCCCGCGCCCCGGAGATCGTGATGTCCTCCAAAAGGGGGCTGGAGATGGCCCGCTGGGCCGCTTCGATCGCTCGATTCTCCCCGCTCGCGATCCCCGTCCCCATCAGGGCCAATCCCATTTCCGACATCACCGTCCGCACATCGGCGAAGTCGAGGTTGATCAAGCCATTGATGGTAATCAGGTCGGAGATCCCCCGGACCGCCTCCAGAAGAACCTCATCCGCCGTCCGGAATGTTTCCAGGAGAGACATATCGCGGCCGGCAATGTTCAGCAGCCGTTGATTGGGGATGGTGATCAGCGTATCCACGCATTTTCGAAGCTCCTTCAGCCCGTCGTCGGCTTGCCGCTGTCTTCTCTTCCCCTCGAAAAGGAAAGGCTTGGTGACCACGGCTACGGTCAATGCCCCCGCATCCCGGGCGATGGTTGCCAGGATGGGCGCACCCCCCGTCCCCGTGCCTCCTCCTAAGCCGGCCGTGATGAAGACCATATCCGCACCTACCAGCATTTCGCGGATTCGGTCCTTATCCTCCAACATGGCATTTCGCCCGATTTCGGGGTTCGCGCCCGCGCCGAGTCCTTTGGTCAGCTTTGCCCCAAGCTGGACTTTTATGGGAGCGCTGCAGGCGGCCAAGGCCTGGGCATCCGTATTGGCCCCGACGAACTCCACTCCATTCAGGCCAGCCTTAATCATGGTGTTGACCGCGTTACACCCGCCGCCGCCGACCCCCACCACCTTCAAATTGGCCCCGGTAATCCTGTTCTCTGCCAGTTCAATCATTCCCCCACCCCCCAAAAAAAATTGAAAATTGAAAATTGAAATTGATGATCTCGTAGAAAGTCAAAAATACCCCCTCTCCCTGCTATTTATCCCCCTCCCCTTCATCCCTTGAAGCTGTGAAATAATCCCCTAAATCACCCCCACCCTTCCCCTCCCCCCTCAAGGGGGAGGGAATTTCTTTCTTATTTCAATATGTTTACCCTCTCCCCCTGCGGGAGAGGGTAGCGTGAGGGGGTATATTCCAAATTTTTCACACCTTCCCTCCCGCCAGGGGAGGGGAAATTTTACTTTTAACGAGATCGTCAAAAATGCCATCCACTGAATTAAGGAATTACGGAATTTTTGAATCCTTATTAAAAGAATTCGCTGAACCATCTCTTTATTCTGCCGAAGAGTCTTCGATCGCCGTCGCGGAAACGCCCTTCGGAGCCATGGCGTTTGCCGTATAAGACCAGACCCACGCCCGTGGCGTACATCGGATGGTTTACAACGTCCAGCAACCCCCCCACTCCCGAGGGATATCCCCGTCGAACCGGAAGGTTGAAAATTTGTTCGACCAATTCCGGCAGTCCTTCCAGGGAAGCGGTTCCCCCGGTCAATACGACCCCCGAGGGTATTAGGTTCTCGTATCCCGACTTGAGGATTTCGCGGTGAACCAGCGTAAAAATTTCTTCCATCCGGGGCTCGATGATCTCAGCCAGGACCTGCCTGGACAGCACCCGGGGCCGCCTTCCCCCCACGCTCGGGACTTCGATGGTCTCTTCCTTCTTGACCATGGACGTCAGGGCACACCCATATTTCGTCTTGATCTTCTCCGACTCCACCAGAGGCGTACGCAGTCCTACGGCAATGTCATTGGTCAGGTGGTTGCCTCCCAAACCAAATATGGCGGTTTGCCGGACAGCTCCCTGGGAAAAAACGACGAAATCCGTGGTCCCGCCCCCGATGTCTACCAGAACCACGCCCAGCTCTTTCTCGTCGGGGACGAGCACCGTTTCGCTCGCAGCCAGTTGGTCTAAGACGATATCATTGACCTGCAGCCCCGTCCGGCTGCAGCAACGGATGATGTTCTGGGCAGAGGTCACCGCTGCCGTGACAATATGCACCTTGGCCTCCAGGCGAACTCCGGACATGCCCAGAGGCTCCATGATTCCGTCCTGTTCGTCCACGATGAATTCCTGGGGAAGAACGTGGATGACCTCCCGGTCCATGGGAATGGCGACGGCCCGGGCCGCGTCGATCACACGCCGGACGTCGCTCCCCGAGACTTCCCGGTTTTTCACGGCCACGATGCCGTGGCTGTTGAACCCCCGGATGTGGTTGCCGGCAATGCCGCAGTAGACCGACGTGATCTCCACCCCGGCCATCAACTCCGCTTCCTCTACGGCTTTGCGGATGGACTCCACCGTGGCATCGATGTTGATGACCACCCCTTTGCGCAAACCCTTCGAAGGGTGGGTACCGATGCCCACGATGTCGACGCCCGCATCGGTAACCTCTCCCACGATGGCGCAGATCTTCGTGGTCCCGATGTCTAAACCGATGATAATGTTCTCTCTCTTCCCCTTCTTGCCCATCGGGCCCCCTTTCTCAAAAACCTTTTCACCACAGAGACCGCAGAGAACGCAGAGAGAAATAATCCAAGAGTCAAATATCAAAAATCAAATTTACATTCCGCCGAATTAAGGATTAGGGAATAAATTTTCTAATTGCTCAATCCCTTAATCCCTCAATTCCTCAATTCGCTCTAAGTGTCATTTTGCTTTTTGGTTTTTGATGTTCACTATATCTCAGCGCTCTCTGCGTTCTCTGCGGTGAATGAGTTCTCCATTTCTCCTGTCGGTCAGGACTTGTGGGGTTTTTCCTTCTCCGGATCCCTCATTTTGACCACGACTTTCCTGGGATAATTGATGTCCAGGTATTCCACTTCCTTGATTTTCGGCTGTAAGTCCGGCAGCACCTTTTCCAGGCGATCGATCTTATCCGCCAGCCCCCCCGAACCCAGGCGGATGGGGATCCCTCCCTTCAGGGTGAAAATCGTCAGCCCATTTTGTTTACTCAGATGGATTTCCGAAACATCCCGGGGAGTGAATATTTTCCTTTGCCTGAGAATTCCCAGAAGCTCCAACGCTTGGCCGACCAGATTCACGGCCTGCTTATCCCGCTCCATGACCTCCCGGGTGTCTAACCCGGTGAGAACGGGGAAATCCAGCTGATCCCTGGGCTCGGCCTTCTTAAAAACCTCGGCATGACGATCCACGAGGTAGAGATCGTCCAAAAGGATCAAGGCTTGCGGAATCCTCTCTTGCACCTCGATGATGAGTGCCCGCCGGGACCAATCTCGTTTCACCTTGGCCTTCTCGACCCAGGGGTGCTTCGCCAGCCGGCTGCTGATTTCCCGCAAATCCAGGTTGGCCAGACTGGCTTTGAAGTCCACCTTGGCCAGGTTCACCAGCTCGGATTCCGTAACATTCATACACCCCATGATGCTGACCTCTCCGACGTTGAGGGGCGCGGAGCGCTGGAAATACTCGTGGGCCGTGAAGCCCAGCAAGGTGAGGCTGGCCAGCAAGGCCAAGCTGAGTGCCCCTTTCCCAATTCTGCCGGCCCAGACGCGGAACTCACCCGCTTTCTTCCGGCGAATCCGGCGGATCTTGCCTTTCGGTCTGATACGATCACTGTGGGACATTCTTTCAGATTCTTAACAGCTCCCTGGTTTTGAGTTCATCCCCTCGCTGGAAGAGGAATCTTCAAACGCGCCCCCAATAAAATTCGCTCCACCAATTCCGGAAAGTCAATCCCCGCCCCCCCGGCAATCTCCGGCAGGAGGCTCAGGCGGGTCATCCCCGGCAGGGAATTAACTTCCAGGACGTAAAATTGTCCCGATTCTTTATAAAGCATATCCACCCGGGTGGCCCCTTCGCATCCTAAGAGCTGATGCGCCGTAAGCCCCAAACCCAGAGCCCGCTTATAATCTTCCGGCGGTAGAGGGGCGGGAAGGATGTGCTCGGCCAACCCCTCCGTGTATTTCGCCTGGTAGCTGTAAAACTGCACCTTGGGCACGATTTGAATGGCCCCCAGGGCGGCGTCATCTAATACGCCAACCGCGATCTCCCGGCCCGGGATATATTCTTCGATCAATATTTCCGGGTCATATTCGAAAGCCCGGTCCATGGCCGCAGAAATTTGGCCGGCCTCAGACACAATGCTCACCCCAACGCTGGAGCCTTCCTGGGAGGGCTTTACCACCATCGGTAGAGGAAACGGAAGCTTGGACTCGTTAAATATTTCTCGATCCGCCTTCTTCAGAACAATATGCGGCGGCACGGGGACGGCATGGAGCATGAAGATTTTGCGGGAGACGACCTTGCTCATGCCCAGGGCACTGGCCAGAACACCCGAACCCGTGTAGGGAATCCGCATCATCTCCAATAAACCCTGTACGGCCCCGTCTTCTCCCAGGCGTCCGTGAAGCCCGACGAAGGCCACTTCGATCTCTTGGCCGATCAACCGCTGGGCCAGCCGCTCATCCGCCTCCACCGGGCAGGCATTATACCCGCGAGCCAGCAAAGCTTCCAGAATTGCTTTCCCGGACTCCAGCGAGACCTCCCTCTCTGCGGACATTCCACCCATCAGCACGCCGATGCGCTTCTTTTTCAATTCTTGTTTGTTTCCCATTTGAAAAGTACCTGCCGGGAATGCCTAAAATGCCTTAAATGCGCTTAAATGCCTAAAATTATTTAAATGAATTTTTCTTGTGGTGTTCACTCGAAACTCGCAACCCGAAACGCGAAACTTTTTTTATTCTTCCCCCATCACCTGAATTTCCATCTCCAGCCACACACCTTTTTCCTGATAAACCTTTTCGCGGGCCAATTCGATGAGCGCCAGAATATCCTGAGCCCGCGCCTGGCCGCGATTGACGATGAAATTGGCATGCTTCTCCGAGATCTGCGCGTCTCCGATGTGATAGCCTTTCAACCCTGCTTCTTCGATGAGTTTCCCCGCAGGCCCCTGGGGGGGGTTCTTGAATACCGACCCGGCACTCGGCAGGTCATAGGGCTGTTTGGACATCCGCTGCCGCATGATCTCTTCAATCCTATTTTTGACCTCCTGGCCATTTTCAGCCTTCAGGCGGAATTTCCCCCCCAGAATGACCTCTCCCTTCTCCAGCCCCATCGAGCGGTAAAAAAATTTCCACTCTTCTCTCCGCCTTTCCAGAACGAGCCCGCTGGCCTCCATCAAGCGGACGGAATCCAGGACATCCTTTATTTCCCCCCGGAATGCCCCGGCATTCATGAACAACGCACCTCCCACGCTCCCGGGAATTCCAGCGGCAAATTCCAAACCGGCCAGCCCCTTCTTCCAGGAAAACTCCACGAGCTTTCCCAGAGATTGGCCGGCTTCGGCCAAAACCAGGCTTCCTTCCGGCCCGCACTCCACCTCCTCGACCCGCAGAAATCCTCGAGACAGGGAAATCGCCATGCCGCGAAACCCTCCATCGCGGACGAGCAGGTTCGTTCCATTCCCGAGAATGAACGTTCGAATCCCCTGCTGGCCGCACCATTCCAAAATCCTCTGCAATTCTTCCGGGCCTTCGGGAAAGGCCAGGTAGTCAACCTTTCCTCCCACCCGAAAAGAAGTGTACTCGGACATGGGAACCGCACGGCGAATTTCTCCTTTGAACTTTCCCGGCAATAAGTCTTTTTTCAAAGGCATCTTTTTTACCGCAGAGAACGCTGAGACCGCAGAGTAACAGATATTAAAAAGTTCCAAAAATGATAAATTCCTAAGAAGTTCTTTTCTTCTCATTTTCGTCATTCCCGCGAAAGCGGGAATCCAGTTAATTCGGGCATTTCTGGACTCCTGCTTTCGCAGGAGTGACGCCTCTCTTAACT
>Ga0315288_10012774_pt1 | contig 10541 bp, 11 predicted proteins | sample YL17G11_20_MG_FD_203454 | JGI IMG/M metagenome (GOLD analysis project Ga0315288, IMG submission 203454) | Sediment microbial communities from Yellowstone Lake, YNP, Wyoming, USA - YL17G11_20 | ecosystem: Environmental > Aquatic > Freshwater > Lake > Sediment | place: USA: Wyoming | collected...
GACGCCGTTCAATCCTCCTGCTGACACAGTCACGCCGAAAGCGTAGTGATACACCTATGGCACAAAGAACAATAGTTCCGTTTGGACCTCAGCACCCGGTGCTGCCCGAGCCCATCCACCTCGACCTGGTGCTCGAGGATGAGAATGTGGTGCAGGCAATTCCCTCCATCGGATTCATCCATCGAGGGCTGGAGAAGCTTGCCGAGAAGAAGGACTTCTACGAGATGACCTTCGTGGCAGAGCGCATTTGCGGCATCTGCAGCTTCATTCACTCACAGGGCTACTGCCAGGGCATCGAAGCGCTCATGAAGATCGAGGTCCCTCTCCGCGCGCAGTATCTGCGTGTGATCTGGGGTGAGATGTCGCGTATCCACAGCCACATTCTCTGGCTTGGCCTCTTTGCCGACGCCTTCGGGTTCGAGAGTCTTTTCATGCAGTCGTGGCGCATTCGCGAGCGGCTGCTCGATCTGGTGGAGGAGATGACCGGCGGCCGGGTGATCTTCGGCTCGTGCAAGGTGGGAGGTACCCGCAAGGACGTTGACAAAGACACACTCATCCGAGTGCTCTCCGAACTTGCCGTCATGGAAAAGCAGTACCGCGAAATTGCCGCCACATTCGGGAAGGACACCTCGGTTAAGAAGCGCACGGTTGGCATTGGCGTGCTACCGAAAGACCTGGCGTATCTGGTGGGCGCGGTTGGCCCGACACTTCGCGGCAGCGGCGTGGCCTCTGATATGCGCAAGCTTGGGTACGCAGTATACAACGAACTCGCGTGGGAGCCCATTGTCGAGACTGCGGGCGACTGCTACGCGCGCATGATGGTGCGTGTTCGCGAGACCTACCAGTCGTTTGACATGATCCGGCAGGCTGTTGCGAAGATGCCCGATGGTCCGGTGGAGGTGAAGGTCACCGGCAACCCCACGGGCGAATACATGTCGCGCGTGGAGCAGCCGCGCGGAGAGGTCATCTACTATCTCCGGGCAAACGGCACCAGGAACCTGTCGCGCTTCCGCGTGAGAACGCCGACGTTCGCCAATGTGCCGCCTCTTGTCAAGATGCTCGAAGGGTGCCGTTTCTCCGATGTGCCGGTGATAGTATTGACGATCGATCCGTGTATTTCGTGCACCGAGCGGTGAGTCCCGACCGAGGCCTGCGGTCACCGGTCAACTGTCAGCGATCGGGAAGCGGGAGCCCGAATCCAGCCTTCTGCAGACCGAAGCGTCCATGAAGGAGCATTGAGTACTATGTCATACATGAAGTTCACCCCGGTCGTTCTGCGCAACCTCTTCAGCAAGCCAGCGACCAGGCTCTATCCGTTTGTGAAGAGAACTCCGTACAAGAACACGCGCGGTTCGGTCGGTATCGACATCAACTCCTGCATCTACTGCGGGATCTGCCAGAAGAAGTGCCCCACCGATGCCATTGTGGTTGCCAAGGCCGATCGGCTGTGGCAGATTGACCGCATGCGCTGCATTGCCTGCTCCGCGTGCGTGGATGCCTGCCCCAAGAAGTGCCTTACCATGGACGGGGCGTACGCCCCGTCAGCCACGGCAAAGAACGCCGATCGCTTTGTTGGCGCTGAGAAGCCCAAGGCCACTCCGGCGTAACGGTTCGACCCTCCCGCCAGCATCGAGTTCGCGGCCCTCGCCAATGCACCCCGAGACGCGCGGCCACGAGTCTTCAGCCACCCAAATACGTATTTTGGGATCTGTCGGGCGGACGGTGAGTGGGTGACCCGCGCAAGTAGAGGGCGGACAATGAGTCCATTGGTACTCACTGAGGGGAATCGACGGTACCTGTTCTTCTCACTTGAAGAGAGCAGGATCCACGTCCATGTCTTGTCGCCCGATGGGGATGCCAAGTTCTGGCTGGAGCCCATTGTCTCACTTGCCAGATCAACGGGATACTCCTCACGGGAACTTGCGCGAATCCAGCAGTTCATCACGGAGCACCAACATGAAATCAAGCGCCGTTGGAAAAGCCACTTCTCGCGCTGAGATCACCAGCATCTCCTCGCACGGTGTTTGGCTGTTTGCCGGTGGCAAGGAGTACTTCCTGGACTACGAGACCTTCCCGTGGTTCAGACGCGCGACTGTCGAGCAGATATCGACTGCGAAGCTTGAGCACGGCCAGTACCTGTCGTGGCCGTTGCTCGACGTGGATCTCGAGCTCGCCTCGCTTGAGAGCCCGGAGCAATACCCGTTGCGGTACAGGTAGGACGGGCCGGAGACGCGCGGCCATGCGTCTTTACAGAGCGGGTGGTCGCAGACCTCTCGGGTATCTCCGTCTTGTGATGGATCCCACGAACCGTGCTGCACCTCGCCTCGTGGGTGGGGGTACTCCGCCGCTTCGCACTGCAACACAACCTCCCACCCCACACACTTCGACTGCGCTCAGTGCGGCGCCCGGCGCAGTGCCATCCAAACGCATTCCTCTCTGCTCCAGTCTCTGCTCCATGGGCTAACGCCCCGATAGTTCCCGAACGTATTTTTGTTGGCGTCTGTGACAATCGGACTGTAACGGGGCCAGGCCCTGCGCAACCAGAAGCTGTGAACCCCGCCAGGTCCGGAAGGAAGCAACGGTAAGCAGAAGATCAGTGTGCCGTAGGTAAACTTGGCCCCTTTTTCTTTGTAGTGCGGAGTGGGGAATGCGGAGTGCGGAGTTGGCCTTGGTTTCGGCGATCTCGTCGATCCCAGCACTTGGCGCCCGCAGGAGACAGACGGAACCTTCGTTAACTCCGCACTCCCCACTCCGCACTCCGCACTTCCCCCAACACCTATGAGTTACCTCGTATTAGCCCGCAAATGGCGCCCCATGATCTTCGACGATGTCGTTGGTCAGGAGCATATCACCGAGACGCTCAAGAAGGCGATTGAGAAGAACCGCGTTGCGCACGCCTACATCTTCACCGGCACGCGCGGGGTAGGCAAAACTACCACCGCGCGCATCATGGCGCGGGCGCTCAATTGCGAGAAGGGCCCCACTGCCAACCCCTGCGGCGTGTGCGAATCGTGCAAGAGCATCACCGGCGGCACGAGCTTCGACGTTTTGGAAATCGACGGCGCATCCAACAACAGCGTGCAGGACATTCGCGAGCTGCGCGAGAACGTCGGCTACTCCACCATGACGGGCAAGTATCGCATCTTCGTTATTGACGAAGTGCACATGCTCACCAAGCCCGCGTTCAATGCGCTGCTCAAGACGCTTGAGGAGCCGCCCAAGAATGTAGTGTTCATCTTTGCCACCACCGAGCCGCACAAGATACCCGAAACCATCCAGTCGCGCTGCCAGCGGTACGATTACCGCCGCATTTCGACAGAGCAGATCCTGGGTCGACTCGAATTCATCCTCAAAGCCGAGAAGATCACCTACGAACGCGGTGCACTGCTGCTTGTGGCGCGCAAGGCCGATGGAAGCATGCGCGACGGCCTCAGCCTGCTTGACCAGGTGCTGTCGTTTTGCCAGGAATCGATTGACGAGAAGGAAGTGCGGTCGGTTCTCGGACTGGTGAATACCGAGACGTACCAGACCATTGTCGACGCGGTTATCGGTCGCTCGGCCGGTCCGGTGCTCGAGGTGATTGAAGACATCCTGTACCGGGGCTTCGACCTGAGCGAGTTTCTGCAGGGCCTTGAGGAGTACCTGCGCGATCTGCTCTTTGCCAGCATTCCGGGGATTCTTGACAACAAGCGGCTGAGCATGCACATCGACTCACCGGAGCTGGTGGCGCAACTGCGGAGTCGCGCCGCGCACCTCACCGATGCCACGCTTCTGCGCATGGTTGAGGTGGTCAAGCGCGCGGAGCAGGAGCTGAAGTGGAGCGCGTTCCCGCGTTTCATGGTCGAGACCATGCTGCTGAAGCTCGTGTACATGGACAGTACCGTGTCCATCGAAGAGGTTCTGGCGGCGGTGAAGAGCGGCGGAGCAGGGGCGTCTGTCGCGCCGTCCGTTGGCGCGTCCAGGCCTGCGGCGGCGCCATCGCTGACCAGCTTCGCCATTGCCCGCGACGACTCTCAAAAAAAAAAGCCTGAACTAGCTCCGCCTCCTGTCGTCCCGGCTCCCCCGCCGCCGACACATCCCGAGACGCCTCCAGTTTCGGTGCTCCGCGTGGAGGAGCCCCCGGTTGAGCCATTGCCTGCGAAGCCCGTTGCTGCCGTGGTCACAGAACCGCAGGTGCTCTCCTCTGCTGCTACCGGAGACGACACGGGCTCCTTCCAGATCGAACAAGTCCGGAGTGCGAGCCCTGACCTGCGTTCGGTGTGGCCCGGGTTCGTCGATTCGCTGATGCAGGATCGTCCCAACATAGGGTCATTCCTCTCATTTGCCGCAGTCATTGACACAACCGCCGGTTCCATTGACATCCGGTATGGGTCGGCGTTTCGATTCCAGTTCTCGCAGGTCACGCGAAAAGAAACCCGCGAAGAGATTGCCTCGCGGCTCCATGGCTTTGCGGGAAGACGGGTGGAACTGCGCATCACCATGGAGGCAGAGAAGCCGGTCGAAACGCAGGAGGCCTCCGGCAAGCCGCATGCTGCATCGCTGAATGACGAGATTGCGCGGGAGCCGGTGATAGAGACGGTGCTGGAGATGTTCGATGGAGAAGTGGTTGGGTGAGTGGAAGAAACGGAGTGGTTGAGTACTGGAGGGATGGAGACGCAAAAACCCGGCCTGACTGGACCAGGCCGGGGAACGGCACTCCGAATACACAGGAGACGCGAATATGTCAAAGGACATCACCAAACTGCTCAAGCAGGCGCAGAAGATGCAGTCGCAGGTCATGAAGGCGCAGCAGGAACTCGCCGCGAAGGAAGTTGAGGGCACATCCGGCGGAGGCATGGTGAAGGTTACCATGAATGGGGCCAACGACATCGTTTCCGTGCGGCTCAACAAGGAAGTCATCAACCCCGACGACGTTGAGATGCTTGAGGACCTCATTGTTGCCGCGTGCAAGAACGCCCAGGGGAAGGTCAAAGAGATGTCCTCCGCAACCATGGGCAGCCTCACGTCGGGCATGCAGATTCCTGGCTTGTCGATGTGAGAGAGTGAACTGTGATCAGTGAACGAACAGTTGCCGGGCGTCCTCGACGATCTCCGTACCACGTCGGGTGACCGGCGCACCTTCGACCGGCGCCACGCATGCTCCAATCCCTCGAACAACTCGTGACCGCTCTCAGCCGCCTGCCCACCATCGGCAAGAAGACCGCGTGGCGCCTTGCGCTGCATCTGGTGGAGCGACCGACATCGGAGGTGGAAAACCTGGCCGAGTGCCTGCGTGCTGTCAAGCACTCGATCGTCACCTGCCGCCGGTGCTTCAATTTCAGTGAGGGAGAGTTGTGCACGGTCTGCTCCTCCACATCGCGCGACACCTCTCTGGTGTGCGTGGTTGAGAAGCCCATGGATGTGTTTACCATCGAGAACTCGGGCAGGTACCGTGGTCTCTACCACGTGCTGGGCGGTGTGCTCTCCCCCATCAACGGGATCACGGCCGACAAGCTGCATATCGCCGATCTGATCCGACGCGTTGACGAAGAGAAACCATCCGAACTGATCCTGGGCCTTGGCGGGTCGGCGGATGCAGAGGCAACGAGCCACTACATCGCAAAGATCCTGCACTCCCGCCCTGTGCGTGTGACGCGCCTTGCGCGCGGGCTCCCTGCGGGCATGGAGCTGGAGTACGTGGACCAGGTGACACTCATGCAGTCGCTGGCAGAGCGCACGGATGTGCGGCAGGTGGCCAGCAGTCAGCACTCGGCAGTCAGCGGTCAGAGAGCGCAGCCGTAGCAACTCGGGTCATCGATGCTCGTCGAGATGCGCTCCCGCCGGTGGCCGGGCGCCGCACCGAGTTCGATCGAGGCGTTGCACCGAGCTCCGCCGAAGTGTGTGGCCCGTCGGCTGAGACGGGCTGTACTTGCACTGAGCCCTGTCGAAGTGTCGAGGCCACCGGTTGAGGCACTCGACGAGAGTCAGGGATCCGACTCCAATAGACAGGACGCGACTATGAAGAAGAACAACGCAGCAGACTGGCTCTACAAGGGCGTGGCGTCTCTGGGCTTTCTCGGCTACATTCCACTGGCGCCGGGCACCATTGGGTCGCTGGTGTCAGTGGGAGTCTTGTGGTTCGCAGCCGGACGCTTTCCCGCGTACTTCGGCACGGGATTTGTGGCCTGCCAGTGGGTCGCGCTGATGCTCATGGTGTTCGTGAGCATTCGCATTGCGTCACGCGCGGCAGCGGCAAACCGCACGGGCGATGCAGACCCTCAGTCGATCATTGTCGATGAATTTGTGGGGCAGTTGATTACTTTCTTCATGGTGCCCATCTCTCTGCGCACCGTCCTGCTGGGATTCTTCCTCTTCCGTTTCTTCGATATTGTCAAGCCGTTTCCCGTACACAACATGGAAGAAATCGAGGGCGGAACCGGCATTGTCATGGACGACGTGGTTGCCGGCGTGTGTGCCAATGTGGTGTTGTTGTGCGCGGTGTGGGGCTACCATGCGGTGCACGGTCTGCTGAACGTGTAGACGCGAACCGCCGACTACCTCACACGCACAATGCGCGTGGCCTGCGCGCCCGTCTCTGCAACCCCGAACACAACACCCGGCACGATTCTCGCGGATGCGCGTTGCGTCCACGCTGCCACCCGACGACCCAGCGGATCGTACAGCATGAGAGCCGGCTGGTTCGCTCCGCGCGATCCCGCGATCGCACGCCGCATCGCGTATGGCTGCGCCACAGGACACTGGAACGCAGGAGTCGGCGATGCATCGAATGAGTGGCAGTCGACGATCACGTTGTCGGATGCGAAGATGCCTGCGCCGTCGATACTGAAAGTAGCGGGGTCGAGCAGCGCATCGGTGAACATCCGGTGACCGTTGATCAGGAAGACGTACTCGCTGCCGGTATTGAGCAGTGTCAGCGTGTCTGCACCACGAGAGCCATTGATCGAGTCCTCTACGCCGAGGATCTGCGCCTCGGTGATTGAATCGCCAACAGCATCCCACTGATACACCGAGCATCCACCCTTGGCCGTGATGGTCAGTGCGTACGGATGGGACGTGTACGAGTAGTCGGTGTCCTGCACCACGTCGTAGAACGCGATGCCATACCGCGCCGTCGAATCTCCGCCCTGCCAGTTGAGAACCGCCTGCATCGAGAAGTTCTGGTATGTGCCGCTGGTGAAGGCCACGCCCCCGGAGTCGGTGGTACTCATGCGCATCGTGCCAACCACGGGCACGGACACGGTGGCGCTGTCAGCCTCCGCAAATCCAGTAAACCAGTCGCCGATCTGCGTAGTCGCGAAGTTGTCGGCGAAGCACTCCTCAGCCGGCGGCAGCCGCACGGTATCAACCACCACCACATCGTCGTAGCGCACTTTGCTGACGCCCACCCCGACCAGCGCAACACTCCCGCCGCTAGCCGATGTGTCAGTCAAGGAATCGAGAAACGCGCCATTGCAGAAGAGCCGGATGAGATGGCCGTGTTTGGAAACGCTCAACTGGTTGACGGTCGCGTTGATGTTCGAGTTGGGCAGATTCGCGACGAAAATGGTGGAGTCACCGCCGGGGACAATTTTGAAGAGCCGGAACTCCTTGGTCTTGCTGAGGACGAAGTAGTAGCCGTTGAAGTTGTCGTCGATGCAGAAACCAATGCCATTATTCACGAACGCGCCCGAATCGACCGTCACGGTTGCTGAATAAGTAAATGTGTCGGTGCCCAGATCGCTGGTGTCCCGCACAATGCCCAGCGATCCATCGCGGTAGCGCACTGTGCACACACCCCCGGCACTGCTGGTGTCGATGGGGCCGCCAGTGAGGATTTCCCAGTGACGCAGGCCGTGGGAGAAGTCGTCGGAGAAGATGACTGAGGCGTGAAGTGAGGTGGCCAGACACAGCGTCAGTGCGGTGAAGAACAAAAATCGGGGCAGTTTCACTGGCATGGCCTTTCGAGGGAGTGGTTCTCCGATGAGAGGGGGCGCTTCTCCATCAAAGTATATCTCGGCAAACAGGACCGACCGGTGCTCCGCGCTCTGCTCCGGTGGCGGGCGCACCGGTGGACTGAGCCGTGGACTACCACGGCTCAGTCCACCCCGAACACCAACAACGTCACGTCGTCTCTCACTGGCTCGTCCTTCACAAATTCGCGGTGGGCGGCATGGATGCGCGTCACCAGCACCTCTGGCGTCTCCGTGCGTGCCGCGATAATGGACGCAGCCAGCCGCAGTCTGCCGTACGGGACTCCGCCTTTGTCAATGCTCTCGACCAACCCATCGGTGAACATGACCACGCGCGCTCCGGGCACAAGCGTGATGCGTCCGACAGCGTAGGCACTACCATCGAAGAGCCCAATGAAGGGGCACCTGATCTTGAGATACTCGATTTCGCGCGAAGTGGGAACAGCCACCATCGAAGCCGGATGCCCTGCCGAGGAGTAGGTGAATTGACGAGTGCTGCGATCGTACACGCCGAGAAACGCCGTGAGGAACATATGGTGCAGTACGCCAACCAGCTCGGTATTCACTTTGGAGAATACCTCGGCCGGATCGGCAGATGTCGGGATATGCCGGGAGAACGCGACCTTGGCCATGGCCGATACCAGCGATGCAGCAGCCCCGTGGCCCGACACATCGAAGATGAGGAGCGCGACCCGGTTCTCGTCGATGCTGATGACATCGTAGAGGTCGCCGCCCAGCAGTGTACTGGGATGGTACGACCCGGCCACCACAAGCCCGGTGGTGGGGCCGAGCGTACGGGGAAGCAGCGACGTCTGCACAATGCGGGCCATGTCCATTTCTTCGTTGATTTCCTGTATCGCCTTTTCAAGATCGGCGGTTGTCTTCTGCAAAGACTCGCGCGACCTACGCAGTTCGTCAAGCACCTGGAACCGTTCAATGGCGTATCGCAGCGCCCGGGACAGCATTGTGGCATTGATCTGGCCCTTCACCAGAAAGTCCTGCGCCCCGGCCTGCACCGCGCGCAGGCCGGTAGCCTCGTCGTCAAGACCGGTGAGGACCACCAGCGGCGTGTCTTGAGCCCCGATGCGGATCTGGGAGATGGTATCCAGGCCGGAGCTGTCGGGAAGCGAAAGGTCGGAGATCACCACATCGAATGTGGCGTTCTCAAGCTCCGCTACCGCTTCGGCCAGAGAACTCTTCCATACCAATTGATAGGCCGGCTGCTCGATCTCGGCCAGCGTAAGCTGCACAAGACGTGCGTCGCCCGGGTTGTCTTCGATGAGAAGAACCCGCACGTCTCGGCCCGTGGAAGTGTCCGCACTGTCAGCGTTCATGGCCATGTCCATCTGGTGGCGGTGCGATGCTTATCCCGGTGCAGTTCCGGGGGCGCGTCCTCCGGGAAGTTCGGCAATTCCGAACCAGAATGCCTCAAGCGACCGTACCGTCTGCATGAATTTCTCCAGGTCAACCGGTTTTGTGAGGAAACAATTTGCGTGAAGCTCGTAGGCGCGCGTGATGTCTTCGTCGGCCTTCGATGTGGTGAGCATCACCACGGGGATCCGCTTGAGCAGGGAATCCTTCTTGATTTCGGCGAGAACTTCAAGGCCGTTCATTCCAGGCAGATTGATGTCGAGCAGTACCATGTTTGGTGCTGGAGCGTTGACGTGCTTCTTGCGTTGATACAGGAAGTCGAGAGCTTCCTCGCCGTCGCGCACCACGTGAAGTTGAATGGTCTCCACGCAATCGCGAAACGCCTCACGCGTCAAGCGCGCGTCGCCGGGATTGTCCTCTACCAGCAGGATGTGCACAATGCCCTCAAGCCTGATGGACTCGGTGTCGTCGAGGTCCCTTTGCCGTGCCATGGTGTACCTCCCGTCCCGTCATCTGCTCGCCTGCTGGTTGACCGCCCTGCTCCCGACGCCACTCCCTGCGCTCCCCACACTCCGCGCCGCTGACAGAGGAGACGTTGCGCGCAACGTCTCTACGTGTTCGTCGGGGAAATCCTCAACCCTTCGACAGGGCTCAGGGCGGCATTCCGCACTCCGAACTCCGCACTTCCCTCTCACTCCCCCGGCAACACCGCCGAGTTGAGCCAGAATTCCTCGAACGTCTTGACCATGGACATGAACTCTGTCGAGTCGGTTGGCTTTGACACGAACGCATTTGCGTGGTGCTCGTAGCTGGCCAGAACCTGTTCGCGGCTCCGTTCGCCCGTTACCACAATAACCGGTATCCGGCGCAACAGCGGATCGGTCTTCACCGAGTCGAGCACCGCCCTGCCGTGCATGCGCGGAAGATTGAGATCGAGCAACACCACCTGCGGGCGAGGGGCGTCGCGATAGGCGCCCAATCGGCGAAGAAACTCCAGCGCTTTTTCGCCGTCGTCAACAACATGCAGACACACATCGGCGCCGCTTTCGCGCAGGGCCTCGGCGGTAAGGCGCACGTCGCCCGGATTGTCTTCGACAAGAAGCACATCGATGGGCCGGTTCCCGGGCGATGGACGCTTCGAACTCATGATGAAACCCCCTTCTGAGTCTGCACGCTGACTTCGGGGATGGTGAAGTGGAACGTGGTGCCCACGCCGACTTC
>Ga0315288_10012775_pt1 | contig 10540 bp, 3 predicted proteins | sample YL17G11_20_MG_FD_203454 | JGI IMG/M metagenome (GOLD analysis project Ga0315288, IMG submission 203454) | Sediment microbial communities from Yellowstone Lake, YNP, Wyoming, USA - YL17G11_20 | ecosystem: Environmental > Aquatic > Freshwater > Lake > Sediment | place: USA: Wyoming | collected...
CACCGCCTTCGCAATCATGGCCCGATCAGCTGGCCTGCCCACCAGATTCGTCACCGGCTATGCCGGCGGCGACTACGATCCCGACCTGGGGCGCTATGTGCTGCGTGAGTCCGATGGCCACGCCTGGGTCGAGGTCTACGAACCGCCCGTCGGATGGGTGGCAGTAGATCCGACCCCGGGCGGCGGCCCCGTCGTCCTTTCCCCCCTCGCCCAGGCGATCGCCGCCGTCCAGGTCTTCTTCCGCAGCCATCCCTGGGCCTGGCCCTTCCTTGGGGCGGTGCTCTTGGTGGCAGCGATCGCCGGCCTCGCCCCGCTGCTGCGGCGGCGCACAGGGCAAGCCCAGCTCGCGCTCGACCGCAACGACCCCCGCGCCGTCGTCCTCCGCGCCTATGCCCGGCTCACTCGCGCCCTAGCCCGCCGTGCCCGCCCCCGCCGGCCGAGCCAGACGCCCAATGAGTACCTGGAAGCGTTCACGCAGGCGATCGAGAGTTCGAGAGTCGAGGGTCGAAAGTCGAGAGTCGAATCTCGGATCTCGGATCTCGGTTCCTCCCTCCTCCCTCCCCTCCGCGCCCTCACCGACCTCTTCCTCCTCGCTCGCTACAGCCCCCATCCCATCACCGCCGACACCGCCTCCCTCGCCCTCGCCCACCTGAGCCAGGCGACCGAGGCACTTCGCCGCCGGCGCCAGCACTCGTAGGAGCGACATTCCTGTCGCGACGCTGATTTCGCGGCTCTGACGGGGGAACCTCCCGCCGACTGTCGGTGTCTAATGAGAGTCTGCACCATTCCTGTTACCAAGGGGGTCGCACCATGGGACGAACAAGCCGGCTGGTCGTTCTGGCAGTTGTCTGTCTGACCGTAACCGTCGCAGCAGTCGTCTACGCCGCCACGGTCTCCGGCACCTCCGCTCCAACCACGATCCGAGCGCAGCGCCTCGAGTTGGTCGACTCGGCCGGGAGCGTCCGCGCCGTTCTCTCGCTCGCGTCACCCATGCCTCGAGAGGTCAGGGTCGTGGACAGGGAAGGGAACGTGATTCAGAAGCGAGTCCTGACGCAACCGGAAGACTCGGTGAGTCTGAGCCTTCTGGACGGGAAGGGACGACAACGGGCCTCGATCAGCCTTGACAACGACGGGAATCCTCAGCTCGCATTGCGCGGCAGGAAGGGCGAGGACCTATTCACCGCGCCTCTGGCTGCCGGGATGAGGATGCTCATCAAGTAGCCTTTGCGCCCACAAACAGGGGAGCGGCGGATCTCTCCGCCGCTCCCCGACTTTCTCGCTCGGCAGGGGCTTGCCCCTGCCACTCTGCGTTCTTTGCGTCTTTGCGGTTAGCCCGTTCCTCCGACTCCTCGACTCTCGAGTCCTCGCCCCCCTATATCGCCGCGTCCTCTTCCTCTTTGCCCTCGTCGTCGGGCGATGGCAGCCGCACGTCCGACAGGTCGCGAATCAGATCCTCCTCCGGCGCGGTGAAGTCCGCATGCCCGAAGGCCGTCCGCAGCAACTCGGCCTCCCGGTCTGCCGGCAGGTAGAGCGCCTCTCCCGGAGGTCCCTGCACCCGCAGGTTCCGGTACACGCCCATGCCGGTGCCGGCCGGAATCAGCCGCCCGATGATCACGTTCTCCTTCAGCCCGACCAGCTTGTCCACCTTGCCCTGGATGGCGGCCTCGGTCAGCACCCGCGTCGTCTTCTGGAACGAGGCGGCAGAAAGCCAGCTCTCGGTGGCCAGCGAGGCCTCGGTGATCCCCAGCAGCACCCATTCGCCGGTCGCCTCCTGCCCGCCCCGCTCGCGGATCTCGTGGTTCACCTGATCGAAGTGGAATCGGTCGTAGATCTTGCCGGGCAGCATCTCGCTGTCGCCGTGGTCCACCACTCGCTGTTTGCGCAGCATCTGCCGCACGATCACCTCGATGTGCTTGTCGTTGATGTCCACCCCATGAGACCGGTAGACCGCCTGGATCTCGCGAACCAGGTACTCCTGCACCGCTCGCACGCCCTGCATCTGGAGCACCTTCTGCGGGTCGAGCGGGCCCTCGGTCAGCGCATCGCCGGCCCGCACCTGGTCGCCCTCCTTCACCGGCAGCAGCCCCCGGTAGGGCACCAGATGGCGCCGCTCGGTGGTCACTGTGTGCACCTTGGCCTGGATCAGCGTCGCCAGCAGTGTCGGCGTAAGCTCCTGGCCAGCCGTTACCAGCACCGTGCCATCCCGTTTCTTCACATCGTCGGCGACCAACTCGCCGTATAGCCGCTCCGGATGATCCGGGTCAACCGGCTGCTCCGAGTGGATGATCACCCACTTCACGCCCGGGGTCTCGACCCGCGCCACCACCCCGTCAGCCTCCGAAACGATCGCCTGGCCCTTGGGCCGGCGCGCCTCGAACAGCTCCACTACTCGCAGCAGTCCTTTGACCTGCTCCTCCATCACCCGCACCAACTGCTGGATCACGCGCTTCTGATCCGCAGCCAGGCGCGTCGCGCCCGACCGGCGCGCACCCCCCGACTTCCCACGACCGCCGGAGAGCGAACCCGGCTTCTTGCCGCGCCGTCCCTTCGGCGACCCATTCCCCTCATCTTCCTCGGAGCGCTTGCCTCGGCGGCCCCCGCCTTTCCCGGAATCGTCCGGCGCCTCCTCCGCGCCTCCGCCGAGCCGCACGATCCCGGCGCGGACATCCCCCCACAGCTGCTTCAGCGTGTCCTTCTTCTTCTCTTTCACCTGCGCCACGCCGGTCAGGTACTGCCCCGCCACTCCGCCGGTGTGGAACGTGCGCATGGTGAGCTGCGTGCCCGGCTCACCGATGGACTGCGCCGCGATGATGCCGACCGCTTCCCCGACCTCGACCAGTCGGTTGGTGGCGAAATCGCGGCCATAGCACTTCCCGCAGATGCCCTGTGACCGCTCGCACGTCAGCGGCGAGCGCACCAGCACTTCCCCGCGCCCGAGCCCGCCCTTCTCCCAGAGCTCCTCCGAGAGCTTGCGCAGCCGCGCCGCCACCGTGCGCCGCACCACCTTGCCCTCCCCAACCAGCACTTCACCCGTGAACGGGTTGGCCAGGTCAACTGGGCTGGGTTCGCCCTCCTTCATCTCCCGCACCCGGCGGTGGAATGCCTCGCACTCCTCCGCTACCTTGGGTACCGCGGTTAGCGTCGGCACCACCTCGTGGGCGAGAAGCTGCGCCCCGCAGCCCGCCGGTGCCTTCTTCTTGCCCCGCCGCGCCTTCGCCCGCCCGCCCCTCGACTTCGCTCGGGACGCCGCGACACTGGCCGCACTCGAAGCGCTATCGCCCACGCAGACCTTCAGTAGCTCCAGCCCGCCTTCGCACTTGGTGCAGAAGCCTTCCTCAATCAGCAGCGTCGCCGGCACCTGGCTCGCCGCCGGGCTCAGCTCGACCTCGTCGCCTTCCCCCGTCTCGGCCGCCGACTCCGCCACCTCCTCCGTCTCGCCGTTCCCGTCCTCGGCGGCAAGCACACCCAGCGCCGACTCCACACCGCCCGCGCCCTCTGCCGCCTCGTCTTCCGTCTGAACGTGCCTCAGCAAGTACTCCGCCGTCACCTCGGCTTCGGTCATAAGCTCGCCACAGGCCTGGCACCGGTAACGGTTCTCCAGATCGCCACCGCACTGGGGACAAGGCTGGTCTGTGTTCTCGTTGATCTCCAGCCTGGCCTTCACCATCACCCGGTCGCTGCGCGGGTCAACCACATCCTGCGGCACGATGCGGCCGTCAATGCGCCGCTCCAACGGCTCGATCTCCTCCGCGCCGTCCCGGATGGCCGCCACCCAGATCCCGTTCGCCGTCCCGCAGTCCATCTCGCGCACGATCACGTCCTGCGCAACGTCAACCAACCGCCTGGTCAGGTATCCGGCGTCGGCCGTCCGCAGGGCGGTGTCCGCCAAGCCCTTGCGCGCGCCGTGCGTCGAAACGAAATACTCCAGCACGTTCAGGCCCTCGTGGAAGTTCGACTTGATCGGCAAGTCCTCAATGAACCGCCCGAACGGATCGGACATCAGCCCGCGCATGCCCGCGATCTGCGTGATCTGGCGCGGCGTTCCTCGGGCGCCCGAGTTCGCCATCATGTAGATCGGGTTGAACGGATCGATGTTCGTCAGAATCGCCCTCGACACCGCGTCCGACGCCTGGTTCCACAGCCGGCACACGCTGTCGGACCGCTCGCCCGGACTGATCAGCCCGCGGGCGTAGTCCTCGTTCACCCGCTGCACCGCGGTCTCGGTCTTCGCGATGATGTCCTCGCGCCGCGCCCGCGGCACGTCCATGTCCGTCATCGAGATGGTGATCCCCGCAACCGTGGCGAACCGGAAGCCCAGCGCCTTCAGGTCGTCCACCAGCTTCACCGTTCGCGCCGTCCCGTAATGCCGGTAGCACTGGCGCACCAGCCGCCCCAGCTCCTTCTCGTCCACCACCCGGCTCACGTGCCGCAGCTTCGGCGGCAGCGCCTCGTTGAAGATCAGCCGGCCGACGGTCGTGTCCATCAGCGACCCGTCCACCCGCACCCGGACGCCCGCATGCAGGTCCAGCTTCCCCATCTCGTAAGCCAGCCGTGCGTCGGCCGCGTTGGCGAAGTGTTTCTGAGCCCCCGTCGTCCCCTCCCGCTTCTGCGTCAGGTAGTAGCACCCCAGGATGATGTCGCGCGTCGGCGTCACCGTCGGCCTGCCGTCGGCGGGCGAGAACAGGTTCTCCGTGGACATCATCAGGATGCGCGCCTCCGCCTGCGCCGCCGTCGAAAGCGGCACGTGCACCGCCATCTGATCGCCGTCGAAGTCAGCGTTGAACGGCAGGCACACCAGTGGGTGGATCTGAATCGCCTTCCCATCCACCAGCACCGGCTCGAACGCCTGGATCCCCAGCCGGTGCAGCGTCGGCGCCCGGTTCAGCAGGATCGGGTGATCTTTGACCACCTCCTCCAGCGCATCCCACACCTCCGGCCGCATCCGGTCCACCATCTTCTTCGCCGTCTTCACATTCGTCGTGAACCCCCGCTCCACCAGCCGCTTCATCACGAACGGCTTGAACAGCTCCAGCGCCATCTCCTTGGGCAGCCCGCACTGGTGCAGTTGCAGCTTCGGGTTCACCACGATCACCGAACGCCCCGAGTAATCCACCCTCTTCCCCAGCAGGTTCTTGCGGAACCGCCCCTCCTTCCCCTTGAGCATGTCCGACAGCGACTTCAGCGGCCGGTTGTTCGACCCCGTCACCGGCCTCGACCGCCGCCCGTTGTCAATCAGCGCGTCCACCGCCTCTTGCAGCAGCCGCTTCTCGTGGTTGATGATGGACTCGGGCGCGTGCAGCGCCTTGATCTTCTTCAGCCGGTTGTTCCGGTTGATGATCCGGCGGTACAGGTCGTTCAGGTCGCTGGTGGCGAATCGGCCCCCATCGAGTTGCACCATCGGACGCAGCTCCGGCGGAATCACCGGGATCACGTCCATGATCATCCACTCCGGCCGGTTCTTGCTCTTGCGGAACGCCTCCGTCACCTCCAATCGCTTGATTGACCGCGCCCGCTTCGGCCCGGTCGTTTCCCTGATCTCCTGGCGCAGCTCCCGGCACATCTCCTCCAGGTCTATCTCCTTCAGCAGGTCGCGCACCGCCATCGCGCCCAGATCGGCCGTGAACAACTGCTCGTACTCCCGGCCGTGCTCAGCCGCGATCGCTTCTACCACCCGTACCAGCGCCCGGTACTCCGACTCGGTGATGAGCTGCTTCTTCGTCAGCCCGGGGTCGGCGTCGAGCTTCGCTCCCAGCAGCAGCTTCATCCCCAACTCCAGCTCCGCCTGGGATGACTCCGCCGACCGCTCCTCCTCCCGCACCTGGCCCTCGGCCGCATCCACGATGTCGCCGGCCTCTACTTCCTCCTCGAGTTTCCCGGCCTCCAGCTTCGCCAGCCGGTCGTCCCGCTCGGCCTTGATCTCCTCCACCCGCTCCGTCCCGCGCTCGGCAATCGCCTGCTTCTCCCGCTCCACCACCTGCTGGATCAGCTCCGCGCCCTTCTTCAGCAGCTCGTAGTCAACCCGCGTCACGATGTAGGAAGCGAAATAGATGACCTTCTCCAGCGGCCGCGGCGATACGTTCAGCAGCAGGCTCATCGGGCTCGGCACGCCCTTCAGATACCAGATGTGGCTCACCGGCGCCGCCACCTCGATGTGTCCCATCCGCTCCCGCCGCACCTTCTGCCGCGTCACCTCCACCCCGCACCGGTCACATGTGATCCCCCGGAACTTGATCTTCCGGTACTTGCCGCAGTGGCACTCCCAGTCCCGCGTCGGCCCGAAGATCCGCTCGCAGAACAGGCCGTCCGGTTCCGGCTTGAAGGTCCGGTAGTTGATGGTCTCGGGCTTCTTCACCTCACCCTTCGACCACCTCCGGATCTCCTCCGAAGACGCCAAACCCAGCCTGAGCTGATTGAACCGCGTTGTTTGTACCATTACCTGCTCCCGTTTCCGTCTCTAGGGCGGGAATGTCTCTGCATCCCCGCCGTCCCTCCACCCCGCTGCTTCGGATGCTTCAGCCCCGAAGCCCATCCCTTGAACCTCTGCCTCTCGCGCCGCAGGCCCCTACGCCCTTACTTCCTCCCCCTCATGCCCATCCAGGCTCACTGGCTCCGCCTCCTCCGACTCCACTGTCAGTTGCAGGCCCAGGCTCTGGAGCTCCTTGATCAGGATCTTGAACGACTCCGGTATCCCAGGTTCGGTGATCGGCTCGCCCTTCACGATGGACTCGTACGTCTTCACCCGACCGAGCACGTCGTCTGACTTGATCGTGAGGATCTCCTGGAGCGTGTGCGCCGCCCCATACGCCTCCAGCGCCCACACCTCCATCTCCCCGAACCGCTGCCCCCCGAACTGCGCCTTGCCGCCAAGCGGTTGCTGGGTCACCAGCGAGTACGGCCCGGTCGACCTCGCGTGGATCTTGTCCTCCACCAGGTGGATCAGCTTCATCGTGTAGATATTGCCCACCGTGATTGGCTGGTTGAACCGCTCTCCGCTCCGGCCGTCAATCAGCCAGAACTTCCCGGTCTCCGGGTCGAACCCGGTCATCGCATTGACCTGCCTGTCAATTATCTCAACAACATGGCTCGCCCGGGCTTCAGCCCCTCTGATCTCAGACCACTGCGCCGGGGCCACCGCCGCCCATTCCGCCGCCCGCTCCAGTTCCGCCGGATCGCCCTTGGCCAGGAACTGGGTCAGATCCACCAGCATCTGCTCGTAGCGCTTGCTCTCGTCATACCAACCATCAGCCCCCAGCCGCATCTGCTCCAGCGCATACGTCCTCAGCGCGCGCTTCCGGAGCCGCTCGGCCGTGATCCGGAAGTACTCCACGATCTCCCGGTCCGTCGCCCCCTCGAAGATCGGGTTCTCGAACGCCACCCCCAGCTCTTCCGCCGCCAGTCCCAGGTGTGTCTCCAGAATCTGGCCGATGTTCATGCGGGAAGGCACGCCCAGTGGGTTCAGGATGATGTCCACCGGCGTCCCGTCCGGCAGACACGGCATATCCTCCGCCGGCAGCAACTTGGCCACTACCCCCTTGTTGCCATGCCGCCCGGCCAGCTTGTCTCCCTCCATGACCTTGCGCCGCTGCGCAATGTAGCAGCGCACCAACTGGTTCACCCCGGGCAGCAGCTCGTCTCCCGGCTCCCGCTTCAGCTCCCCGCCGCACCGGTCGCAGTAATGACGGTGCTGGTTCTTCCCAACCTGGTACTCGGTGTCGCACTTCTGGCACTGGTACCTCATCCGAGAGAACCGCTTGATGTCAACGACTTTCCCCTTCTCCCCGTGCGGCACCCGCAGCGAGGTGTCGCGCATCTCCGCCGCCTTCTCCCCGAAGATCGCGCGCACCAGCTTCTCCTCCGAGGTCAGCTCCTCTTGGCCCTTCGGCGCCACCTTCCCCACCAGGATGTCCTCCGCCCGCACCTGCGCGCCGATCCTCACCACGCCGTCTTCATCCAGGTCCTTCAACGCCTCATCCCCGACATTGGGAATGTCGCGCGTGATCTCCTCTGGCCCGACCTTTGTCTCCCGCGCCTCGATCTCGTACTTCTCGATGTGGATCGAGGTGAAGACGTCCTCCCTCACCAGCCGCTCGCTTAACACGATCGCGTCCTCGTAGTTGTACCCCTCCCACGGCATGAAGGCAACGATCGCGTTCCGGCCGAGCGCCAGCTCTCCCCCGTCCGTGCACGGGCCGTCAGCCAGCACCTGACCCGCGCTCACGAACTCACCCTTCTCCACAATCGGCCGCTGGTTGATGCATGTCCCCTGGTTCGACCGCATGAACTTCTGCAGCCGGTAGCTGTCCACTGCACCGTCCGCCCGGATCACTTCGATCCGGTCCGCCATCACCGCGGTCACTAGCCCGTCCGCTCGCGCCTGGATCACCGCGCCCGAGTCCTGCGCTGCCCGCCCCTCCACCCCGGTTCGCACGTACGGCGCCTCCGACCGCACCAGCGGCACCGCCTGCCGCTGCATGTTCGACCCCATCAGCGCCCGGTTGGCATCGTCGTTCTCCAGGAACGGAATCAGCGCCGTCGCCACCGACACGATCTGCTTCGGCGATAGGTCCACGAAGTCTATCTCCTGCGGCGTCACCGCGGGGTATAGGTCCCGGTAGCGCACGCTGATATGCTCGTCCTGGATTCGCCCTCGCTCGTCCACCGGCACCGTTGCCGGCGCGATATGGTAGTTGTCCTCCTCATCCGCGGTCAGGTACGCGACCTCGTCCGTCACCACCCCACTCTTCACCCGGCGGTACGGCGTCTCGATGAAACCGTACTCGTTCAGCCGCGCGTAGATCGCCAGCGAGCCGATCAGCCCGATGTTCGGCCCCTCCGGCGTCTCGATCGGGCAGATCCGCCCATAGTGCGAGTGGTGCACGTCCCGCACCTCCAGCTTCGCGCTCTGCCGGCTCAGACCACCGGGCCCCAACGCGCTCAGCCGCCGCTTGTGCGTCAGCTCCGCCAGCGGATTCTCCTCGCTCAGAAACTGGCTCAACTGGCTCGACCCGAAGAAGCTCTTGATCGCCGCCGAGATCGGCTTCGTGCTGATCACCGACTGCGGCGTCACCTGCTCCGGGTCCAGGCTCGTCATCCGCTCCCGCGAAATCCGCTCCATCCGCAGGAATCCGATCCGAAACTGGTTCTGCAGTAGCTCGCCCACGCACCGCACCCGCTTGTTCATCAGGTGGTCTATCTCATCCACCGTCGTGTGCGTGTCCCCATCGGTGAGCTGGATCAGATACCGCAGAATCGCGATCAAATCTTCCTTGGTCAGCGTCCGCACGCTCTCGGGCAGGCTCAGCCCCAGCTTCTTGTTCAGCTTGTACCGCCCCACCCGCGCCAGGTCGTACCGCCGGCTGTCCGCAAACAAGCCGGCCAGCCGGTTCCGTGCGATCTCCGGAGTCACCGGATCGCCCGGCCGCTCCCGCCGGTAGATGTCAATTAGCGCCTCGTCCTCATTGTGCGTCGGGTCCTTGTCCATTGTCTCGTCAATCAACGGATGAACCGAGGCGATCTTGAACCCTTCCGGCTTCAGCCCCACTATCCGCTCCGCCGCCTCCCGGCCGATCCGCTCTCCCGGCAGCGCCAGCACCTCGCCGCTCTCCGGATCCACCACCCGGTCCCAGGCCCGCCGCTCCACCAGCAACTCCGTCGTCAGCCGCTTCGGCTCCGCCGGCTCCCCGAACAGCCACATCAGGTCGGCGTCGGTCGAGCACTTCACCTTCTCGCTGCCCGGTGCCATGTTGATCGAGTTCAGCGCCCGTAGCAGCGTCGTCACCGGGAACTTGTGCGCCTGGCCGATCTTCACCGACACCAGACTGTTGGCGTCCGAGTCAATGTCCAGCCACGCCCCCTCGCTCGGGATCACCTGCGCGCTGTACAGAATCCGCCCGCTGAAGTCAATCGTGTCCCTGAAGTACGCCCCCGGCGACCGGGCGAGCTGGCTCACCACACACCGCTCCGCGCCATTGATGACGAACGTCCCGTTCTCCGTCATGATCGGCAGCTCGCCCAGGTACACCTCCGACTCTTTGATCTCCCCCGTCCGCCGGTGGTGCAGCCACACCCGCGCCTTCAGCGGCGCCTCATAGGTCGCGTCCCGGTCGCGGCATTCGTAGATGTCGTACTTCGGCTCCCCCAGGTAGTACTTGGGCTCCTCGTCCTGCGGATCGCAGAACGACAGCGCCAGGTTCCCCGTGAAATCCTCGATCGGGGAGAAGCTGACGAACAGCTCCCGCAGCCCCGCCCGCGTGAACCATTCGTACGAGTTGAGCTGGATCTCGATCAGGTTCGGAATCGGGGCCTCGACTCGGCTGTGGCCCGGCAGTCGTCCCTGCACCCTAGTGACTTCCATCGTCTCTCCTTCTGTGGGAGCCCCGTCCCCGGGGCGACTCCACCGCGCACCGCGCTCAGATGCCCATCGCCCCAATCATCCCCCCTCCCCTCTCTCGCCGCAGGCGTCCCACACGCGCCCTTAGCCGGCCATAGGCCCGCCCAACGGTGAGACGGCGCCAGCAGACCGGCTTCTAGCTTACATCAG
>Ga0315288_10012776_pt1 | contig 10540 bp, 10 predicted proteins | sample YL17G11_20_MG_FD_203454 | JGI IMG/M metagenome (GOLD analysis project Ga0315288, IMG submission 203454) | Sediment microbial communities from Yellowstone Lake, YNP, Wyoming, USA - YL17G11_20 | ecosystem: Environmental > Aquatic > Freshwater > Lake > Sediment | place: USA: Wyoming | collected...
CTGGTGTTTCTGGCAATTTGCGCCCTATGCTATGATCTGGTCACACCATCTCATGGTTCGGCCTGCCATCCGTTCGGCAGGATGCAGGGAAGGAGCAGCGATGCTCAAGAGGAGACGCCCTAGGGAAGACCCAGCCCCGCCCCTCCGCGATCGCCGGGCGTTGGAGAAGGAGATGGCCAACCTGCACCGGTTGTTGGGCACGCGCCGCTTCGGCAGCGTGAAGGAGATGAAGGGTTTCCTGGAGCAGACGCTGGCCCAGACCGGAGGCCGAGTCCCAGAGCAAGCTGCCGGGTCTCCTGTAGAGCAGGCCCAAAGTGTGATGTACGAGGCCTGGGATGCCCAGGGCAGCGTGCGGGTGGCGCTGGCAAGAAGGGCGCTGGAGATCTCGGCGGACTGTGCAGATGCTTACGTGCTGCTGGCGGAGGAGACCGCGCGAACGGCCGAACAAGCGCGTGGGCTGTACGCGCAGGGGGTCGCGGCCGGCGAACGCGCCTTGGGTGAGCGGGCCTTCAGGGAAGAAGCCGGACACTTCTGGGAGGTACTGGAGACCCGGCCCTACCTGCGGGCTCGGGCCGGCCTGGCCCGCTGCCTGTGGGAGCTTGGTCAGCGGGAGGCGGCGTTGGATCACTGGGTGGACATGCTGCGGCTCAATCCCGGCGATAGCCTGGGGGTACGGTATCGACTTATCAATGGGCTGCTGCAGTCGGGGCGGGACCGAGAGGCCGGCAAGCTCCTGCGAGTCTACCAAGGAGACGCTGGGGCCGACTGGCTGTACAGCTGGGCCTTGTGGGCGTTCCGCACCGAAGGGGACAGCCGCCGCTCTCGACGCCGTCTGACGGAGGCGATGGTGCACAACCCCTATGTGCCCGCCTATCTGCGCGGGCTGCGACGCCTGCCCCGACGCTCCCCGGAGATGGCTGGCCTTGGAGACAAGGAGGAGGCCGTCAGCTACGCGGCTGCGGCCAAGGTGATCTGGCAGGAGACGCCGGGCGCGCTGGCCTGGCTAACCCGCATTCAGCAGGCACTCTAGCAGGCGGCGGGCCATGTCGCCCGATATTAGTCAGGAGCCGACTACGCGTCCGGACCGGGTTTCTGGGGAGGACAGGGGCACGCGTCCCCTCCCACGGCGTCAGCATCGTCGGAATTCGGTTGCGCGGCGGGCACGGGCAGCGCGGCTCGCGCATTCAGCACGCGCTTGAGCACCGTGTTGTAGATCGCGCTCACGTCCTTGCATGGGATGACGCGAACCCTGGTAAGATGAAGAGGCTGATCGTTGCTGCGACGGCCCACCTGCAGGCTCTCCCTATCGGCTCATGTGCGGCGCCCGAACGGCATGAAGCTCCAGGTCACGCCGGCGCGTCTCCACAAACTCGGCGTGCTGCTCGCGCACCTCGTCGACGTCCACGCCAAGTCTGACCAAGGCAGACTCCAGCCGGGCTGGCAGCTTCGCAAGCTCGCCGCGCTCGACCATGGTCACCGCGCCGATGCTCATCCCGGCGAAGATGGCGAGGTCAGCCGCTCGCCAGCCATGGCGCTCTCGCATCTCTCTGATCGGTGACTTCGCTCGCATCATCTTCATCTCGATCTCCTCCACGATTGCCCGTTCCAACAGAAAAGGCGGGCCTTCTCGGAGCCATCTGGGGTTACCAGGTGGACGGCTCTCAGAAAGCCCGCCTCTCGTATGTCGAGTCAGCGGCACTCGGTTTGGTTGTCTGCATCTACAGACCGCCGCAGACGAGCTTCCTGATCACCAGGTCGCTCCTCGGTCGGCCTGCCAAATCCGCTTGTCACTCGCCTGCTCAGTCAGACCGGGCTGCGGAGCATCTGGTTATCCAGTCTGCTCACGGCCACCGCGTCTGCCCCGCGTAGACGAGCGTGTCTTCGCTATCATTGGCAGCCTACGCTGCCGCGCTATACCTCCTGGACTCTCTGTGACTGCTGGCTTGAGACCGATAGCACCATTCCATACCGCCGGGCCGAAAAGCAAATCCCCCACCCCGCCCAAGGAGCGTGCTATCCCATGACCACTAGCAGGGTAACAGAGCCGCGCCCGAAGTCAACCCCCTCTTTTGGATCGCTCTCAGCATCATCTGAGAACGAAACTATTGAGGCTCGCAAAATATAGTGACATTGCCAAGAGCGGAAAAAGCCGCCCGGAACCTGGCAAGAATGCGCCTGTGCATTGTAACTCTTATATGCGAGACTCAATAGGAGTCGGACGGGTGTTGGCGCGTCGCCGGCGCCAGGGGGCATTATCCAGCTGGGTCTCACAGCAACACTCGCTGGCGAATGGGCTTGAGGCCAACGTCCTGACCCCTAGGGGCATTATCTCTGCTTAGGGTCCAAGCAATGGCCGTGTGTTGAGATCGCTATTGACAACCGCTGGCGATGTGGTATGATCCCTCTGTCTATACCTGGGGGTCTAGTTCGGAGTTCCGCGCTGAGTAGTCCAGGCTGAACCATAGCCGCAAGGGGAGGCATTGGGCTTGGCGACGCGATGCTGTCGCTATCTGGGCTTTGGCGAGCTCCTGAGCGCGCTGGCAGTTATCGTTGCGCTCGTCGCACTCCTGCTGCCGGTTCTCGCGCGTGCCCGCTCGGCCGCTCGCATGGCCGTATGCCTGGGGAACATCCGCTCGATTGCCAAGTCCGTTCGCATGTACCTGGACGACAACGACGGGCACTTCCCCCCAAGGGAGGCAAATGCATCCACCCTTGCCTACTTTGACGCACGGCCGGGTGGCGGGGGGGACGCGCAGTGGAATCCGGCGACCGTCGGGAGTAGCCCTTACGCGAGTGTGCACTGCAAGGCGGCCACATCCGCTAACCCCTACCTAAGATGGCCGGTCATCCTCGACACGTATCTGCCAAGCCGTGACGTCTGGCGGTGTCCCGACGCGGTGCTAGAGGACGGAGCGCACTTCATCAACGGCAGCGCGGATTGGGAGGCGCACCTGAGAGACACCCAGGGTCAATGGGGTCTTCACTCCGCTGGGTATGTCTGTCCAGGGAATACGCCGTGTTGGCCCGCCGGATGGGGAGGTGCAGTCACAGATACCTTGACTCAACATCGGTACGCGCTGCCGGAGACCTCCGGCGGTGACGAGGCCGGCTCCATGTTCATCCAGTCGATCGGCACCACCGAAGTCTACCTGTCGGAGTGGCCAGCGAAGCCGAACATAATACGCGACCCCTCCGTGTTCGTCGTATGCGCCGACGGGGGAGCGACGACCAACGCCTACTGCGCAGGCACACTGGCCTACCCGGACCTATGCGGGCTGGAATGCGCAGCGAGCGCGGACTGGAGCTACGGAGCGGACTGGCAGAACTGCCCCTGGAGCCAGACCTGCGGCGCAATACCGGCGATGCTGACGGATGTCAATCTTCGTAGGGCGCACGCACGACATTTCGGGGGCGTGAACATCGGCTTCCTTGACGGACACGCTCAGTGGTTCGACTCGGAGGAGGTGATCCGGTTGTCGCCCACGCAGGGCAATCCGGAAGGCGGCAAGCTGCAAGGCTACGGTCCATGGGGACCGACGAAGGACGCGCCGGGCTATGACGCCACAAGCGGCGCGCCCACGCTGCATTGATTCAGGCGATGCCTATGGCCAGAACAATACCAAGAGCGCTGGACAGCCGATTGCCGATGCTGGTGCTGCGCATGCTGCTGCTTCTGCTCGGAGCGTCGCTAGCCGCATTCGCCGGGGGACCGCGCAACAATGCCCAGAACCCCGACCTGCACCGCTGGCACCTCACGGGCAAGGCCCCGGGCTTTCCGCAACAAATGGATGAGCGGCTGCGCGAGCTTGCCGATGCCTTCGGCGCGGGCGACTACGAACGAACTCGTCAGTTGGTGCAGGCGCTGCTGGGCTCAACCGATGACGGCTCGCTTCGGGCGGAGGTCGCCGGGTTCCTGGAGGAGTCGTACCTTGCTGAGGGTCGGTTCGAGGAAGCGAAGGAAGCCGCGGAGAGAGCCGGCGACACAGCCGGCCTTGCCCGTCTCGCCAGTCGGGACGCAGACTACAAGGCGCGGGTTGCCCGCTTGCAGCGCATTGTCCTTAACAGCGCCGACCCAGACCAGGCAGCCTTGGCCCAGTTCAGGACTGCCCAGACCCACGATGCTCGGGGGCTTGTCTCCATCGCATTGGACTCATACTGGAAGGCCATCTGGATGGCCCCGGCATCGCCCGCCGCTCTTGGAGCCATAAGGAGGGCCGAGGCCCTGGCATGGGAGTCGGGTATGCCCGACTACGCGAGGCAGTTCGGGCTAGCAGTGGTCGATGGAGCGCCAGATACCGAGCTGGCTAGCGCGACCTGTCGTCGGCTGTTCCAGCTCTCCGCGAGAGACGGCAGCGTCCAGTCTGGCAGGACTCGCGTGACCTTCGAGAGGATAGTCCGAGACCACTCGGGCACTCAGTGTTCAGATACGGCCAGGTATCTCCTTGGCGGGCTGTATGCGGCGGAAGGACAGTACGAGGCGGCGGAGCGTGTGTGGGCCGCTCTGGTTTCTGAACGCCCACAATCGTCCCTGGCGGTCGAAGCGCGCGTCGACCTCGCCGATGCTCGCTACAGGCTTGGCATGGGTGCGTTCACGGATCAGGACTATGAGAAGGCGGCCGATTGGTTGGGCAAGCTGCTGCCAGACATCGGGATATTGCAGCCCAGGAGTGTGGGCGTGCGGATGGAGACTAACAAGGCGGGGGTGCTCCGCTCCGATCAGCGCCAGGTCGTTTTCAGCTATGGCGAGGCGTGTGAGAAGCTGAATCGGTGGGCGGAGGCGGCCGGCGCATACGAAAGCCTCGCGATCGCAGGAAGTCCTTCGGAGGAGATCGCGCTGTCGAGACTGGTGAGATGCTATGCGAACATGGGTGACCGCACACGGGCTGGTCGCGCTCGCGACCAGCTCGCCGAGCGCTTCCCCGATAGCGGCTTCCTCCAGAGATCTTTGGGGCTTCCCTGAGACGCATGAGTCTCTTGCCATCATCACGCTCAGTAAGTAGGGTACAATACGCTTAGGAGAGGAACATGGATAGAGGATGCTGGTTTGCCTGTGCGGCCCTCGCGGTTGTGGCAGTTGTGGCGGCGAGCAGCAGCGGCGTGGCCTCGTCTCTACTCTCGACCGAGGAGATGAGTCGCTTGCGCGGAGCACATCAGAAGTACTGCCGGGACCTCCGTTGCGGACCTCTTGCCCAGAGCTGCACGCAGAACGAAAGCGGCGGATGCGACCCCACGATTCCCTCAATCGCATGCGACAATAACGAATGGCGCAACGTGACGGTGAAGTCGTGCTACTCGCTGAATGCTAACGATTATCCCTGCACCCAACCGGCCGATCCTACGAATTGCGGAACGAACGCCTATCGGGCTCCCTGCAACTGCAATGCATCTCATGTGTGCAAGATCGGGGCCAAGACCAGTGACTACTCCTACTATAGGTGCCCCTGAGAAGGTGCCCCTCAGACCGGCGGCGACGAGGATGCCGTGAAAGGAAGGACAATGACTACACGGGTGACGGCTCTAGCCGTAGTCCTGTTCGTGTCCGGCGTAATGCTGCCAAGCGTCTGCGGCAGTGGGCAGAGCACGTACTCCAGTGCGATGACCCCCGTTGGAGAGAAGGAGGCCCAAGACCTCCTGCAGGCGGTGCTTCTGGGCTGCCAGGACGCGAGATCTCGCGTTTCTTCGGGCGTCGGCCATATGACGGAGTACGAGTGGCAACTAGATGTCAACAAGAAGCTTCTGGAGGTCGATAAGGAGTACGTCGTCGCGTTCAGTGATGATAAGTGCAAGGCTCGCGTCGATACTGTACTGCTCGCTAACGAACGAGTTCTGCCCGACGAGCCGAACCTGGTGCCTATTCCCCTCGGCACTGTGCGGACGGAGGAGATTGCCTATGATGATGAGCAGCTCGTGACATACTCCCCTGACCAGAAGTCTGCCACCATCTCCGAGAAACCCGGGTTGAGCTTGAATTGGGTTCGCTTTCTGGCCAGGATGATGGCCACGGGCGGCCCCGATCCAGCAAGGATCGCCCTCGGACCGCCGACTCACCAAGCACGCGGGCCGATCGTGAAAGGGCGGCAGGCCGTTGACGGTGTGGAGTGTGTTGTCGTCGAGACCGTTTACGAGCATACTCCCGAGGTCGGGGATGGGATATCGCTCGTAGACACCTTTTGGGTCAGCCCGGAAATGGGATTCGCCACTGTGAAGATGCAGACGAGGTACCGCGGCGGCAGGTTCGGGGCAGAGGGCATGGTGGCAGCCTCAGTGACGACGGAGCCTCGGCAGCGTGAAGATGGTGGCTGGTGCCTACGCAGGATGGAGACGGAGCAGTATGCGCTCGACGAGCAGTCTGGGCAGACCTATGTCTCGTCGCGCACTGTTGCCACGCTTGCCGATGATTTTCAGATCAACGCTCCCGTCACAGCGGATATGCTCCGTATCGACATCCCCTCGGGGACGAACGTCCGCAACGAACTGATCGATTCCGAGTACACCGTGCCATGAGGCGCGGTTCGCCAGCCAAACACCGGAAGGCGCCGGTCACCGACGACATGCTGGCTCTGCGACTGCCCTCAGGCACGAGGGTCCGAAACGAGCTCGTTGACTCCGAGTACACGGTCCCATGAGCCCGGTACGCCGGCCGAACATAGCAGGGGTATTGTCGGCGCACCTCTTGCTGCTGGCGGCGCCATTCCTTGCAGCGCAGCCTTCTTTTGCTGCTTGCACAGGCTGCGGAGGATCACGGGGAGACCGCCTATGCGGCCCGAAGAGCCTCCTGATGGTCTGCACGCAACTGGGGATCGTCGCCGACCTGGAGGAGCTAACCGGGCTCGCGGAGACGGACGAGAGTGGGGCGACGCTGGCCGGCCTCCAGAAAGCCGCCCGCAGCAAGGGCCTCCAGACCGTGGGGCTGAAGATCGGCCTCAGCGAGCTCGCCCGTTGCCGGGAGCCGGCGATTTGCCACCTCTGGGGAGATCACTTTGTGGTGGCGCAAGCGGAGGGGACCGGAGTCATCAGCGTCACCGACCCCTCGGCCGAGGAAGGTAAGCAGAAAGTCTCGTTCGATGATTTCAAGGCCGCCTATTCGGGCTTCGCGCTGCTACTTTCCCGGCAACCGATCGCACCGCCCGGATTGGACGCCCCCGTTCCCGACCTGCGTCTCGACGCGTACGGGTATGATCTGGGAACCCTCGACGAAGGAGCGAAGGTCGATCGAACAGTCTCTTTCCGCAATGCGGGCGAGCAGGAACTGACGATTACCCGGGTGCGGCCGACGTGCACGTGCCTCACAATCGGGCAAGTCACCAGGAGCGTCCCGCCTGGTGGCACCGGCAGCATCTCTTTCACCTATAATGCCAGCGGCCTGCGCGGCGCCCAGGCCCAGGCCCTGTACATCGAGTCGAACGATCCCGTGTCGCCGCTGGTTCAGGTACAGATTGGAGCGGTGGTCAGACCGAGCACGCTGCTGGTCTCCACGCGGCGGATTGACTTCGGGACTGTTGATTTCGATCAAGGCGCGACGCGCGAGCTATACGTCAAGGACCCCGGTGATGGATCGCTCGACATTCGAGAGGTGACATCGGATTCCCGGTTGCTGGAGGTGGCGCTCGCCGGAACAGCGCATCCCGAAGTCAAGGAGCGGACCTTTCCGGTGCGGGTAAGTGTCAAGCCAGCCGCTCCGGCAGGGCCGTTTGTGGGTAGCATCACCATCGTCTCCAATCACCCGAAAGAGCCAAGGCTCACGATACCCGTCACTGCCAGGATCAAGGGTGATATAGAAGTACGCCCTAAAACACTGTTTCTGGGTTTCGTGCAGAGAACCAAGCCTGCGACCGGGTCCGTTACTCTTGTCCCCTCGAGTATGCGAGGCTTCTCCATCACCGCTGTGAGAATGTCTTCGGACCTGTTCACAGCCAAGCCCTCGCCGGCCGACTCGGGAAAGGGATACAAGGTCACCGTCGGGCTTACCGAGACGGCACCATCAGGTCTGCTGAAGGCGGAGATGGTCATCCGCACTGATAGCGCCGTCCAGCCAACGATCACAGTTCCGGTCAGTGCTTATATCGAGAGTCGTGATGCCAGTGAAGCGATAGTCCGCCTCTACGTCTTCACCTCCCAGGGTTGTCACGATTGCACGCTTGTGGACGATGAGCATCTGCAGGCAATAGCCATACGAGTCGGCTGCCGAGTGGAGGCGAAGTACTTCGACGTCGCGGACACCGCGAATTGGCGCAAACTAACTGATCTGGAGAAGCGGTACAACGACTTGAACAACGCGATTCCCGTGCTGTTCGTCGGCGGTCAGGTGATTGGCGGGGAAAGCGAAGTGATCGAAAGGCTGGAACCGATCATCGCAATGTGCGCGGACGAAGGGGGCACAGGCTGGCCCGACGAAACCCAGGGCGGACCGCAATGCCATGACTGATCCCTGCGCCTCTCGCCCGCAGCGCACCACCGTACTTGGATCGCCGGGGTGAAGCCCTGACGACCTGCATCTGCCGGCGCGGTGTCCAGAAACTCATCAGCGTGTCCCGGAGGGATAAGTGTCGCCTCGATACCGGCGTGATAGAGCACGAAGGGGAGCCATTGGACTGTGGTACGGGGGGCGGGGGTGACGATCAGGCGCTATGCTTGCGCGAAAGAGGTCGCCGGCCGCGATGCGGGCTCCGGCGTTCACGTCGAACAAGCGCCTCCGGTGCTGACTACGCGGCCGTCCGGTAGTACGAGTTGAGCAGGCCACCCAGGAACTGCGCGCACTCCACCGTGAGCTTCCCCACCGGCAGGTCGCGAGTTCGGTTCGGTGCTCCGGCAGCCTGGCGCTCCGGTATCTGGTTGCCGATCCCCTGATGGGGACGATGGCCGTTGAAGAAGTCCTGGTAGATCCGCAGCGTCCGCTGAAGACTTCCCAGCCCAAAGAGAATGAGGTGGTCCAAGCATTCTTCCGTCACGCTTCGCACCCAGCGTTCCGCGTGGGCGTTGGCATCGGGCGCGCGGAAGGGAGTCTTCACCACCCTCGCCTCCGCCCCAGTCAGGACCGCGTCGAAGTCCCAGCACAGCAGCTTGTCCCGGTCATGCAGGACGAAGCGAGGGGCGATCTCCAGGTCCTCGCAGTCCATGAGCAGATTGCGCGCCATCTGGCCCATCCACTGCCCGTGAGGAGAGAAGGTGGCCTCGGCGAGTACGATGCGCCGCGTACCCAGATGCAGCACGAACAGCACATAGGCCGTCCTCAGCCCAGCGAGCGTCCATACTTCCTTGGTGAAGAGATCGGCGCACAGCATCACCTCGGCATGCCGAGAGAGGAACCGCTGCCAGGTGAGCCCGGCGCGCTGGGGAGCGGGAGGCAATCCGTTCCGGCGCAGGATATCGGCGATGCAGCCCTTGGAGAGGATGACGCGAAGCTTGAGCAGCTCCCCGCGGAGGCGCTGATACCCCCACAGGTTCTCCCGTGCGAGCCGGCAAACCAGGGCCGCAACATGCTCCGGTGTCCGGGGCCGGCCCGGTCCCCGCCGACGACGTTCACTGTAGTCCCCGTGATGTCCAATAACTCATCGGCGCTGCCCGGAAGGGATGCGGGCCGGTTCGGCGACAGGATGATGGATCATGGAGGGGCGCGATCCGGCTTCGGATGCAGGGGCCGGGGTGACGGTCAGGCGCGCTGATTGCGCGACGGAGGCCGCCGGTGGCGATGCAGGGCCCGGCGTTCACGCCTGAGAATGACATCCGCTGCTGACTACGCGGCCTTCCGGTAGTACGAGTTGAGCAGCCCGCCGAGGAACTGCTCGCACTCCACCACGATATCCTCATCCGACATCTGGTCGGCGCAATCCCGCGGCATTCCTCCTGCCGCTCGGCGCTCCGGTATCCGATTGTCGATCCCCTGATGCGGACGATGTCCGTTGAAGAAGTCGCAGTAGATTCGGAGCGCGCGCTGCAGACTGCTCATGCCGAAGAGGATGAGATGATCCAGGCACTCCTCCGTCACACTCCGCACCCACCGCGCCGCATGGGCGTTGGCATCCGGGGCGCGGAAGGGCGTCTTCACCACCTTCGCATGAGCCGTGGTGAGGACCGCATCGAAGTCCCAGGCCAACAGCTTGTCCCGATCATGCAGTACGAACCGAGGGGCGATCTCCAGATCCTCGCAGCTCATCAGCAGGTTGCGCGCCATCTGGCCCATCCACAGGCCGTTGGGAGAGAAGGTGGCTTCCGCCAGTACGATCCGGCGCGTACCCAGGTGCAGCACGAACAGCACATAGGCCGTCCTCAGGCCAGAGAGGGTCCATACCTCCTTGGTGAAGAGATCGACGCAGAGCAAGACTTCCGCGTGGCGGGAGAGGAACTGCTGCCAGGTTAACCCCTGGCGCTGTGGCGATGGCGGTATCCCGTTCCGGCGCAGGATGTCGGCAATGCAGCCCTTGGAGCGGGTGACCCCGAGTTTCAGCAGTTCCCCCCGGATGCGCTGGTAGCCCCAGCTGTTCTCCCGCGCCAGTCGGCAGATCAGGGCCTCGATGTCGTCGGGCGTCCGGGGGCGGCCCGG
>Ga0315288_10012780_pt1 | contig 10538 bp, 10 predicted proteins | sample YL17G11_20_MG_FD_203454 | JGI IMG/M metagenome (GOLD analysis project Ga0315288, IMG submission 203454) | Sediment microbial communities from Yellowstone Lake, YNP, Wyoming, USA - YL17G11_20 | ecosystem: Environmental > Aquatic > Freshwater > Lake > Sediment | place: USA: Wyoming | collected...
TCCCTCGCCATTACGGCGCACGGTGGGAAGTTAGCACATCTCTGTCGGTTGGTCAATACAGGGTTGTTGCCTCTGTGTAACGCGAGCAGCCGAACAACACCGGCCACCCGCACATCAGGTACGCCAACACATGCTACATCGGCAACGACCTGCCATACCGGCCCGCTGACACGAACTCGGCCATCGGCTGGCGCGGGCGGGGATCGGGCCGGTCGGCGGGCCACCCCACGGGGGTCAGGGCCACTACAGCCAGGTCTGCCGGCACGCCCAGCAAGCTCTTCACTTGCTCCTGATCGAACGCTCCGATCCAGCACGAACCATATCCGAGGGCGGTCGCGGCCAGAATCATGTTCTCCATCGCGATGGCAACGTCAACGGCATACCACTTGTCGCTGACCGCCGGCTTGCCGACCCCCGCGATGATGACGGCCGCATCGGCGAGCCAGGTCTGTCCCGAGCAGGCCTCCGCAACCGCTCGCCTCTCCTCCTCATCCTCCACCACGACGAAGTGCCAGGGCTGGCGGTTGGCGGCCGAGGGGGCCTGCCGGCCAGCCTCGAGGATCTTGCGAAGGTCGCCCTCTTTCAGGGGCTTGTGCTCGTACTTGCGGATGCTGCGGCGTTTCATGATGGCATCGAAAGTGTCCATGGGCGCGGATGCTCCTCTCCTTGGCGGTGGGTTGCTACTTTCCCCTGACCTAACCCAGCACCTCCCGCAATCGGTGCACACTGATGGCGCCTTCTCGCAGTATCTCGGGCGGCTGGGAGGCGAAGCTGACAACGCTTGACTCTTGCCCCAGGGTCGTCGGCCCGCCGTCCAGGACAAGGTGAACCAGCCCCTGCAGGTGGTCGAGGGCCTGGGCTGCGGTGAGGGCCGCGGGCTGCTCGCTACGGTTGGCACTGGTGCTGGCCAGCGCGCCGCCGAAGCATTCTGCCACCAGCCGCGGAACCATGTGCGCGGGCAAGCGAAGCCCGACCGAGTCTCGCTTTGCGCGGACGGCGGCGGTGGCCTCGCTGCGGTCGCGTAGGACCACGGTGAGAGGACCGGGCCAAAACTCCTGCATCGCCCGCACCGCGATCTCCGGCACTTCCTCCACATACGCGCTTACTTGGGCCATGTCGTGAAGAAGAAGGATTAGCGGGAGGTCGCGCCGCCGGCCCTTGACCCGATATACCTGCTCCACCGCTTCCGGCTGGGCGGGATCGCAAACCAGGCCGTACACCGTATCTGTCGGCAGCACCACCAGCCCGCCCTTGGCCAGGACTTCGGCCGCCCGGCACACGGCCTCCGTGTCGGGGTCGTGCGGGTCCACCTGGAGCACCTCTGTTTTCACTGTGACCATGGCTCTTACCCCCGACGCCACCCGATCACGACTCGGTCTATTCCACCGTAGTCGGCGACGACCTCGATCTCGCCGAGACCGGCGCGCTCCAGCAGCTTCGCCACTGCGGATGCCTGACCTGCGCCCACCTCCAGCGCCGCGAAGCCCCCCTTGTTCAAATGGTGTGATAGCTGAACGCTGAGACGTCGGATCAACCCGAGGCCGTCCGAACCGCCGTTGAGGGCGATCCTTGGCTCGAACTCCCGGACCTCTGGTTCCAGCGCAGCAAAGTCATCGCTCGCTATGTAAGGAAGATTGGCCACAACGCACTCCACGGGCCGCCCCACCCCGGACAGCAGATCGCAGCAGACGAGATGCACCTTCTCCGCGACCTGGTGAAGCCGGGCGTTCTCTGCGGCAAGACGAAGGGCGGGGGTGGAGATGTCGGTGGCCACCACGCGGACGGCGGGAAGCTCGCTGGCCAGCGTGACGGCCAGCGAGCCGGAGCCGGTCCCCACGTCTGCGATGAGGCCGGCCCTGGCCGCGCGGGCTCGCGCGATGGCGGCTTCCGCCAGGATCTCCGTTTCCGGCCTCGGGACGATGGCCGCGGGCGACACGCGGAACCGGCGCGAGTAGAACTCAGCCCATCCCAAGACATATGGCAGCGGCTCTCTGGCGGCGCGACGCGACACCAGCTCGTCTATGCAAGCGATCTGTGCGGGGGAAAGCGCGGCCTCGGGATGCAGCAGCAGCTCCTCTTCGCTCAGGCCGGTGGCGTGCCGGACGATGCTCTGCGCTTCGGCCCTGGCGCGGGCGATGGCGGCATCGGACAGCCGGCGGGCGGCCCTGGCGATGGCCTGCGCGGCCGGGCGCGCAGACGAGGCGGGGGTGGACATGCTCACTGAGCGGGGCGGCCGGCGAGCTGGCCCATGCGAAGCAGGCGCTCGTACTCGCCGAGGGCCTCGAGCATCGGGCCCATAGCGCCGTCGAGGATGGTCGGCAGGTTGTGCCAGCTCCGTCCTATGCGGTGGTCGGTGACCCGGCTCTGGGGGAAGTTATAGGTGCGGATCTTCTCGCTGCGGTCGCCGGTGCCTACCTGGCTGCGGCGGTCGGCCGCGATCTCCGCTTCCTGTGCGGCTTTGGCGATCTCGTAGAGCCGGGCGCGCAGGAAGCGCATGGCCTTCTCCCGGTTTTGGCGCTGCGAGCGCTCGTCCTGGCAGGTGACGACGATGCCGCTGGGCTTGTGGGTGATGCGCACCGCCGTCTCGTTCTTCTGCATGTGCTGGCCACCGGGGCCGGAGGAAACGAAGGTCTTGATCTCCAGCTCGGCCGGGTCTATCTCGACGTCCACCTCTTCGACCTCGGGCAGGACCGCGACGGTGGCGGCGGAGGTGTGAATGCGGCCCGCGGATTCGGTGACTGGGACGCGCTGAACGCGATGGACGCCGCGCTCCCACTTCAGCCGTCCGTACGGACGGCGGCCCTTGATGGATACCACCACTTCCTTGTAGCCGCCGATATCCCCCAGGGTCTGGCTGAGAATCTCGGTCTTCCAGCCAACCTGCTCGGCGTATCGCATGTACATGCGAAGCAGGTCGCCGGCGAAAAGCGCGGCCTCTTCCCCGCCCGTGCCGCCGCGAATCTCGAGGATCACATCGCGGTCATCGTCCGGGTCGCGGGGGGCCAGCTCCTCGTCGAGCAACGCAATCAGCTCCTCGCGCCGCTGCTGGAGCCGACCCAGCTCGGCCTGGAGATCCAGATCGCTTTCTTCGGCGAGCAGCGATTTGGCCTCTTCCATGTCCTGCTCCACCTTGACCAGCTCGCGGTAGGCGTTGACGGCCACCTCGAGGCGAGAGCGATCCTTGCCGATCTGGCGCAGGCGCGAGGGATCGCTTACGACCTCCGGCCGGCCGAACTGCTCGCCCAGGTCGTCGTATCGCTTCGCCAGCTCCGCCAGCTTCTCCCGAAGGGCGTCGGTCATGTCGGGTCAGGCTTCCTCATTATTCCCATCGAGTTCCAGCGCCGCCTCGAGGGCCTTGCGCGCCACCTCCACCTGGTCCGGAGTCGGCTGCCGGGTGGTGATCCGCTGCAGCCACATCCCCGGGGCGACCAGCGCGCCCAGCAGCCGCGACGACTTGTGGGAGCCGGCGAGCTTGATGATCTCGTAGGAGAGTCCCGCGACCACCGGTAGCAGCAGCAAGCGCGTCCCCAGCCGCACGGCAAGCGAAGTTGGCCAGCCCACCAGCGCATGGACGAAGATGCCGACTACTAGCACTGTGAAAATGAAGCTCGTGCCACACCGCTGGTGCAGCGTGCGGTAGTTGTTCACCTCATCATCCCCATACCGGCCGGTGGCCTCGAAGGCGTTGATGACTTTGTGCTCGGCGCCGTGGTACTGGAACACTCGCCGCATGTCTGCCATCAACGCCGCGAGTCGGATGAAGACCACGAACGCAGCCGCTCGGATCGCGCCCTCGACCAGGTTGTTCACGAGCCAGCCGGCGTGAAGCCGCTGGATCACCGCGCTCGGCGCCAGCACGAAGCCGCCGATAGCGATGGCCAGCGCGAGCGCAATGGACAGCGCGTAATGGAACGGGCTGGGGGGCTTGATCCCCTCACCCTTGGCGGCCACATCGGCGGAGGCCGTCAGGGAGCGATAGCCGATGATCAGCGCGTCTACCAGCGCCGGGGTTCCGCGAACGATGGGCAGGCTCAGCAACCGGTGGCGCCTGGTAAGGGGCTCCCAGATGTGTTTCTGGACCTCGACGCCGCCATCGGCGAGCCGGAAAGCGGTGGCATAGCCGCGGCGCCCGCGGATCATGACGCCCTCGATGACCGCCTGTCCCCCGTAGGAGAAGTGATCTTCGGCCAAGCCCGGCGCCCCCTACTTGGCCTTCCCGGACTTCTCCTGGCGGGCCTGCTCGTGCTGGCGGAAGCGCTCGTAGCGCTGCTGGAAGCGCTCGACTCTGCGCTCCGTGTCCACCAGCTTCTGACGGCCCGTAAAGAAGGGATGGCAGTTAGAGCAAATCTCCACCCGGATCTCTGGAACGGTCGCCCGGGTCACAAACGCATTCCCGCAGGCGCAGGTCACCCGCGCCGGCCGATAGTTAGGGTGAATGTCCTTCTTCATCTACTGGCTCCCAACTGGATCTCCCTCACCCGACCTACATCCATCATACCTGGACAGAAAGGGGCTGTCAACAAAAGGCCCAAGTCTGCCAGAGGCGGGTCACCGGCGCTTGCAGGCCTGCTACTCCACCTCCTCCGGCAGCAAGCTCACCCCCTTGTAGCGCTCGTACAGGCGGACGATGTCCTTCTGCGTCTCCACCGAGAGCTGCTCCGCCGGGCGTCCGCCGAAGCCAAACTCCGGGTCGCGGCACACGACGGCAAAGGCCTGGTGAATCGCCTCTTCCCGGCTTAGGCCAGGCCCTGCCTCCTCGTCATAGGGCCGTAGGAAGTACGACAGGGGGCGCCCAAGGGCTCGGCCATATCGCTCGAGGGTTGACTGTTTGACCCAGGGCTGCTTCTCGACATAGGAAACGGCGCGCTGGCTCACGCCCACCCGGGCGGCCACCTCGTGCTGGCTTAGCTGAAGGCTCTCCCGCGCCTCCCTGATCCTTCTTCCGACGTTCACTTCTGGCATGACGGTTTCCTCGCTGCGGCGCCAGGGTCAAACGTTACTCAGTCATAGAATACCATATCCCAGGGCACGTCTACGAGGAGACCGCTAGACATATCGTATGCTATTCACGACATCTCGTAGAAAGAGCAGGGGCCTAATGCTTGCCTTGATACACTTTTTATGGTATAAGTAGAAGTGGAAGCTTCGCATCACCTGGCTCTGGGTACGGGAGCTTACTTAGGGAGACTACGGATATACAGGAATGTTGCTGGCAGACTCGTTACAGCTTCTGCAAGGAGGGGCCAGGTGAGGATCGTGCGCAGCCCGGTGTTTGATCGCATGACCTTCAACGAACTGCTGGACGAGGCCCTGACGGGGCAGACCTGCTTGCGCTATGGGGGCCGACGGTGGGCGCCGGTGGTGGCCGGCCGGAGCTTCTCCATCTACCAAGAGGCGCCGGACGTATTGGGCTGGGTGCAGGACCGGGTGGAGGCGTACGAGCTCTCGATCTACGCCGCCATGCTGCGTAGTCACTGCGGGCCTGATGGCAGAATGCGCCCGCGGACCAGGCTATATCGAGGTGCCGACGGGGTCTACCGCACCTCCTATGGCGCGAACGGAGACGTCCTATGACCATAGAGAAACAGACGCTTGCGCTCACCATGGCCGGGATCATGCCCCGGCTGGTCAGGAGGTACCTGGAGCTGTCGGAGGCCTGCTATCGCGTGTCGGTGTCACAGCACGACGAGCGGGGCCGGTTTAGAAAAGGGCATGTGGGGCGTAGACCCCATCCCGCGCTGGTGAAGAAGGTGGACCTTGACCAGACCCTGGAGCAGGTTTACGAGCGGTTCTTTGGCTACCCCGGGGCAACCACCTCGACCTCTACCTCAAACAGCCGCCGCCAGGGGAGAGACGCTCGCACCTCCGGCGGGGGCGGCCCCGCCCCGGCTCCGAGCAAGGCTGAGTAGAAACCATGGGCAAGTGGTGACAGTCCAGCCTGGATGAAGGGCTCAAGCTCGTCGGCGACCGGGCCTAGATGGAAGGGGTCGGCGCCCATGGCTTGCGCCTGCTCCAAAACCTTCCGCCGCACACACGACTGGTAGCAGTAGTCGTCCAGGAAGCGCGCAAGCACGAACTCCCGGGCCGCCCGGCGATTGGGCTCCTTGGCGATCGCGGTCAGGCAAAGCTGCGTGAGAGCCGTGCCAGTCGTGTTGGCGGCGGTATTCCAGCCGGCGAAGGCGCGCAGGCCCGCGAGGGCGTTGGCTCTCTGCAGCGCGGAGATAAGCTCTGGGTCGGCGCCATTGCAGTAGGCGACATCGGCGAGGCCCACCAGGCATCCCGCCTCCGCCGCGGCCTTCACCCGCTCGGCGACACTATCCGCCTGGAGGGCGAGGGCGGGAGAGTGGCCGGCGGCCGGGGCCTCGAAGATGTCAAGTTGAGCCCCAATTGGTGTGTGCACAAACAGCAGCGCGTCCGCAGTTCCTGGGGCGCCGGCGGAGGCGCCGGCGGCGGAGATGTGATCCTCCACCGTTTGCCGGAGGGGTTGGGCCTCGAACTCCGGTATGACCTCGGCGCCAGCGGCGGCGGCGTAGTCAACGGAGACGCTCACAGGCTTACCAGCAGCCTGCACAAGCTGCCTCGCCAGCAGCACGAGCCCGATCTCGTCCGCGCCTGTGCAGAGGCTTACCCTATCGGCGAGCCGAAACTCTTCGATCTGGCCCCGCAGCGCCATCTGCTCCGGTATGTGAATGCCGATGGGCGCGGCGTCCTCCTGTGCCAGCACCAGGTAATCGAGCACCCCTTCGGCAAGCAGCTCGATAGCGGCGCGGTTCACGGTGTGGTTCCGCCGGCGCACGGAGAGATAGTCGGACAGAAGGGCCGGATCCAGCTTTTCCCCGACCGCGGCAAGCTCAGCCCGGGCCTCCTGGTCCCCGAGGCGCTCGACTCGATCCATGAGCTGAGAGTAAGCGCGAAGCAGGAGATGATCCTCCAGCTCGGCCGCGCGCGTGACAGTCGTGCCAAGCCGCATGATTGTGTTGAACCCGAAGATCGCAGCCTCGGGCTGCGATTGCCGCAGGTGGCGGAGCGCGGCGAGCCGCTCCAGCGCGTGGGGAAGGTCCGTCTTCAGGGCGCGCGAGGCGACCAGGCCGCCATAGCACAGCATATCGAGGGAGACAACCAGGCGCTCTGTCTTGAGGTCACGCACCCAGGCGGCGATGGCGTCGCAGTCGCCGGGTTGTGTGAACCAGCCCAGGCACTGGCGGGGGGGAAGCGAAACCTCACACCCGGCGACGGCGGCCAACTGCTGTGGGAAAAGCCGGTTGCAGGGCCGGTCGTCGAGGGGAATCAGGCTGACGGCGGGAGCAGGGATGGCGATGCCCTCCTTGAGGAGTTGCCATATTCTATCTGAGCGGGTCTGGCTGTCAAGTCGCCGATGGCCAAGGGTGAAGGTGTCGGCGCAAGGATTCGCGGCCACCGGGGTCAAAATCGCGGGGTGGGTGCGAAACGGAATGTGGTCCAGCCGCACAGGGCACTGATGTCAAGCTCTATCCACAGGCGCCGGGCAGGATTACTCTTTGGGATGACGCCATGCCTCGCGATCAGCTGTACATAGAGAAGAGGGAGAGCTACCAGCTCGTCCTCGACCCGTTGGGGCCTAATTGGGTGGCCACCGACGACGACGGCGCCTGGGTATTGCAGCAGCTTCGGACGCGCCGGCCCCGGGATGAAGTGATCTGCCGCTTCGCGAAGCGCACCGGCATCAGCCTGAGACGTGCCTTGGACCTGGTGGCGCGCTTCGCGGACGAGGCCGGCGACCTGGCCGCGCCCCCGGAGCGGCCGGCCTACGAAGGAAGGCATCGCTACCTGCAGCCCGAACGGCTGCGCGAGGTCTGGCTCCACGTCACGGACCGCTGCAACCTGTCCTGCCGTCACTGCCTTGTGTCGTGCGGCCCCCGTGGGCAGAGAGGGCTGGAGGGTGAAGAGATTCGCGGCATTTTGAGGCAGGCGCACGAGCTGGGGGCGGACACGTTCTACTTCACAGGCGGCGAGCCGCTGTTGCGCGCCGATATCGTGGAGCTGCTGCGTGAGGTGACGGCGGGCTACGGCGCGGCCGCGGTCGTGCTGACCAACGGGACGCTGCTGGAGGGCGAGCTCGCCTCACGGCTTGCGCAACTCCCCCACGGGCGGCTCTTCCTCCAGGTCAGTCTCGACGGGTCAACGGCGGCGCGCAATGATGCCCTGCGATCGGCCGGGAGCTTCGACGGAGCCGTGCGGGGAATCCGCGCGGCGCGCGCGGCCGGGCTGGACGTGACGATCGCCACGGTGGTGCTCCGAGATAACCTCGATGATCTTCCTGCTATCGCAGGCCTGTCACGCAGCCTCGGCGTGGAGCATCTGCATCTCATGTGGCAACACGTGCGCGAAAGAGGGGGACGGCTGCCGCGGGCGGGGATGCGGAAGCTGATCGCGACGGTAACGGCATTGAGGGAGCACACCCGCTCCCTCGGGCTCGTGGTGGACAACTTCGAGAACGCGCAGCGGACGGTCAATGGCGACCCGGGCATCAAGTACGACCTCTCGAACGCCTGCTGGGACAGCCTCGCTGTCTACTACGACGGGCGCGTCTTCCCTTCCGCCTGCCTGGTTGGCATCGCCGGGGAAGACGCGGGCTCGGTGACGGACTCCCCGCTGCGGCGGATATGGTTGGAGTCGGAGCGGCTGGCGCGCTACCGGGAGCGCAGTGTGATAGACGCCGAGGCGCTGAGGGTGGACCCGTGGGTGTTCCTGCACGGCGGCGGCGACCCCGAGCAAAGCTACTTCGCCTCAAACGGCAACGGTGACCAGGGGCTCGATCCGTATCTTCCGCTCCACAAGGCGATTGCGCGGCAGCTCATAGACGAGGTGGTCACCGAGAGACAGAGGCTGATGGGTGCGATGGCGCCCGGCGGAAGGTCCGCTGCCGGCCCGCTGGTCTACCACGTCATGGGCGAAGATGGCTACGGCTGCCCGAGCGAGTCTGGCGTGCGCAACGGCGGCGCCCACAAGGTGGACTTCGTGCATTCGAACTGCGTCCTCATCCAGGATGTTGTCGCCAGGTCGAGGGCGCAAATCAGGCAGTACTACGGCGAGGCGGCGCGGGCGCCGAAGGCCGAGATCTGCCAGCCGGTGGCGATTGACCCGCGGCACTTAGCCCATATCCCAGAGAAGGTGATCGCCCGCTCCTACGGGTGCGGCAGCCCGGTGTTCGCGGCTGCGCCGCAGCCGGGGGAGACGGTGGTTGACCTCGGGTCCGGCGCCGGCATGGAGGTCTTCATCGCCTCCCGCCTGGTGGGGCCAACGGGGCGGGTGATCGGCGTGGATATGACGCCGGACATGCTCAGGGTCGCGGGCGAGGCGAGCGCGGCGGTTGAGCAGAGGCTTGGCTATGGCAATGCCTTCTTCACACAGGCTCTGCTGGAAGCCTTACCGGTGGCGACCGAACGCGTGGATGCAATTGTCTCGAACTGTGTCATCAACCTCTCGCCCGAGAAGCTGAGGGTGTTCGCTGAGATCAGGCGCGCGCTCAAGCCCGGGGGCCGCGTGGTGATAAGCGATCTGGTCAGCCAGACGCCCCTGCCGCCTGAGATCAGATTCAACCCGCGCCTGAAGGGGGAGTGCATCGCCGGCGCGATGACGGAGAAGAAGCTGCTGTCTACCCTGGCCAAGCTCGGCTTCATTGGCCTCGAGGTGCTTCAGAAGAACGCCTGGCGGACGGTGGAGGAGGTGAGCTTCGACACGGTGACTGTGCGGGCTTACAAGCCGGGCGCTCGCTCAAGGGTCCTCTATCGCTACCCAGGCCCGTTCCGCGCGATCACGTTGGAGTCCGGAGAGGAGTTGGCGCGAGGCGTCGTCACAGAGATAGACTCCAGCCTCGTGCCGCCCGCCACGAACGGCCATCTGCTGCCGGCCGTTCCGGGACCGGCGGCGTCAGACCGCCGCTTGCAGGACTGCCTCGTGTGCGGCGCGCCGCTGGTCTATCTGGAGCAGCACTCGGAGCTGAAGTGCTACTACTGCGGGCAGGCGAGGGAGGCGAACGCGCGCTGCGAGGAAGGCCATTTCGTCTGCGACGCCTGCCACGCCGGCGATCACCTCGAGTTCGTAAGAGCCTATTGCCGCCACACCACTGAGACCGATCCCATCGCCATCTTCTCCGAGATGAGGCGGTCGCATCTGTTTCCGCTGCACGGCCCGGAGCACCACGCGCTCGTGCCGGCCGCCTTCCTGGCGGCTTACCGGAATCGGCACGGCGAGCCGGCAGAGGCCAGGATTGAGGCCGCGGTCGCGCGCGGCGCGGGCTTGCCCGGCGGGACGTGCGCCTACTGGGGAGGGTGCGCGGCGGCGCTGGGCATTGGTATCGCCTTCGCGACGATCCTGCAGGCAACGCCTCTGTCACGCGATGCGCGAGGAGCGGTGCAGACAGTCGTTAGCAAGCTGCTCGGGAGGCTCGGCAGCCTCGGGAGCGCGCGGTGCTGCCGGCGCGAGAGCTATCTAGCGCTGCAGATGGGGTGCGAACTCTCGCGGCAGTACCTGCCCCACGCGCTCGGCTGCGGACCGCT
>Ga0315288_10012782_pt1 | contig 10537 bp, 8 predicted proteins | sample YL17G11_20_MG_FD_203454 | JGI IMG/M metagenome (GOLD analysis project Ga0315288, IMG submission 203454) | Sediment microbial communities from Yellowstone Lake, YNP, Wyoming, USA - YL17G11_20 | ecosystem: Environmental > Aquatic > Freshwater > Lake > Sediment | place: USA: Wyoming | collected...
GTTATCGCTCGGGGAATAGTTTGCGCCGAAGAGCTCAACGCCGTGCCGGTGGTATTCCTTACGGGTTTGCTTCACTTTGATCAGGCTGAGGAAACGATCCCGGAAGACCACAAAAAGGACAGGCAACTGCAGGCGGACCGCCGTGTTTATCTCCCCTACCATCATCAGAAAACCGCCATCGCCGACGCAAGCCACCACGGGCCGTTCTGGGTGGACAAGCTTGGCGGCAATGGCCGCGGGGATGGCGAAGCCCATAGAAGACCAGCCGTTAGAAACCAGAAAATTGCCCGGTCCCCGCGTATCCCAAAGCTGGCCGATAATGTGCGTGTGCGCTCCCACATCAGCTACCAGGATGCTGTCTTCTGAAAGTATCTCGCGCATGGCCAGGAGGGCATGGTGGGGGGAAAAATTGGCCTGCGTCGGGGTCAAAGCGCGATAGAGCTTCTGCCGGTGGGCTCTGAGCGCCTCGAGGTCCCAGCGGTGCTGAATTTTGGGCATCCTTGAAAAAGCCTCCAGGATTGGCCGGATGTCTCCGATCACCTGACAGGCAACGGAATAATCGCGGGCAATATCTGCGGGAACGGTATCAATATGAATAAGCGGCACGTCCTTCCGTACCCAATCCTCGTAATTGAATTCCACCGGGTCATAGCCGATGGCAATGATTAGGTCCGCAGGCTTGTAATACTCCGCGACGATGTCCCGCCGCGCTCGGCCCACGACTCCAACGAGCTGGGACCCTTCCTCAGCCACCTGCCCCTTCGCCATCAGGGTGGTAACCGCGGGTAGGCGGTGTTTATCGATAAACTGCCTGAGCTCCCTCGTTGCCCAGGCCCGGTTCATGGTGAGTCCTACGGCAACCAAAGGGTAGTTGGCTTTCTGGATCAGTTCCTCTGCCCTCTTCAACGAGTTTTTATCAAAGGGAACGGGAGCAGGAGGAGAAAGAATAAATTCCCCGGGTCGCTCATCCGACAGCCCCTCGGCTATGTCCTCGGGGAAATCCAGATGCACCGGGCCGGGCTGCTCGGCGAGCGCCACCTCAACGGCCTTCTTCATGGTCGGATAGATTTTGCCCGTGCCCAGCTCAGTGCTCCACTTCGTGATCGGTGTGTAGAGCTTCTGGTGATCGATGTGCATCTGCACGGTCCGACCTTTCCAGAATCGGCCCATCTGGGCCGTAAACGCTAAAAGGGGAACCCGGTCCAGAAAGGCATTCCCCACGCCAGTGGTCATGTTGGTCGCTCCGGGGCCCAGAGTGGAAAGGCAGGCCCCGGGCTTGCCGGTGAGGCGCCCGTAAACATCGGCCATAAAGCCCGCACAGGCCTCATGGGTTACGAGCACAAACTCCACCTGGCTCCCATACATGGCTTCGATGAAGCGGGCATTTTGTCCCCCGGGATATCCGAAGACATAACGAGTTCCTGCACGCTCCAGGGCATCGACAACGATTTCCGCATTGCTTTTCATTGATTACACCTTTCCAAGAAATACATAGGACGCAGATTTCCGCAGATAATCGCAGAAAGGGCTCTTTAAAACTCTTTGGTCTCCTCTTCAAATACAGGCAAGAGAATACAGAGAAAAAGAATCAGAAATGCTGCCAATGGAGAGCTCCTTTTTGATTCTGGATTCTCTCTTCTGACCTTGAATTCACGCTTTTTAATCTTGGCAATCTGTGTTCATCTGCGTCCAATATAAAATTTTATCTTCGAATGACTTCCGGGGCGGGTGGAAGAATCCACCGGGCCAGAACTCGATCCTTCAGCCAGCGCATGGGCCAGGCGATGAGCAGCCCGATGGCTGCCCCGCCTATGACATCCAGAGGATAGTGGATGCCGATATAGACGCGCGAGTATCCCACCACCCCGGCGATTCCATAGAACAGGGGAGATAATCTTTTCAGGGGTTGAGAAAGGAAAAAGGCCGCGGCAAAGATGTTTACGGCATGGGAAGAAGGGAAGGAGTAGGAAGTGTTGCAATCGGTCAGCAGGCGGACATTCTCGAGCACGTGACAGGGGCGTACCCGTCCCACCCAGTCCTTAAGCCAGTAACTGGAAAAAAGGTCGGTGATGGTCAGCAGGATCCCGACAAAAACCACGAAGGCAACCCCCCCCTTCCTCTCCCTCCAGAGAATCCACAAGGCCAGGGCCAGCAGAAAGTAGATGAAATTATTAAGGTTGGTCATGAAGGGCATAAACCAGTCGAAAAAGGAATTCTGTCCCCTGCCATTGATGAGATGAAAAATGAAAATGTCCGTCGTTCTCAGAAATGAAATCATGAGGATCGTTTGCGAACCTTCTCCCGCCAAATCCCCCCAACCCCCCTTTATCAAAGGGGGGCGAGGGGGGATTTATCTCGTTCGTGGTTGGCGAACCGACATTGGGGTATTTTATAGAAATTCCCCCATCCTGTCCACTTTTTTCAACTCATCCCGTCCTTCCCGTACCCGTATTTGAATATGGAATAATGGAAAGTTGGAATAATGGAAGGATGGTTATGAAACTCCCATCATTTGCCCATTCCAACATTCCAATCTTCCAATATTGATGAACTCGTAAAAAGTCAAAAAGTGAGGTTTCCCGTCATTCCGGCGAAAGCCGGAATCCAGTTATTTCAAATACTTAAAAATTCTCTGGACTCCGGTTTCCACCGGAGTGACGACTTTTTACGAGATCATCAATATTCCATTATCCCAGTCTTCCAGTCTTCCAATGTTCCATCATTCTCTTTTCTCTGGCTTCATGTGTTCTCCAAAAACACCTTGCAACTGGGCGAGTTAATCGATAGGATAAACTATGGTCAGCAATGATCCTCTTATCTTTGTTGAGAATGTCTCCTTCGGCTTCCAGGGCCTGGAGGTGCTCCGGAATATTTCCTTTTCCCTTTCCCGGGGGGATTTTATGGCGCTGATCGGACCCAATGGGTCCGGGAAGACCACCCTCATCCGTATTATCCTCGGAACCCTTAAGCCCTCCAGCGGACGCGTTCTCCTGATGGGGCAGGAGGCCGCTCAATTCAACCAATGGGAGCGCATTGGATATGTGCCCCAGAAGGCCACCCATGTGGACCCCTACTTCCCGGCGTCGGTCCGGGAGGTCGTGGCCCTCGGCCTTCTCTCCAAAAAACGCTTCCCGCGCCTAGTCACCCGCAAGGACGAAGCCGCCATCGAACGGGCGCTGGAGCAGGTGGACATGAAGGAATTGAAGAACCGGCGGATTGGGGAGCTTTCGGGAGGCCAGCAGCAGCGGGTCTTCATCGCCCGGGCCATCGTCAACGGGCCGGATGTTCTTTTTTTGGATGAACCGACGGCCGGAGTGGATGCGGAAACGCAGACCCGGTTCTACGACATGCTCGCCGAGCTCAACCGCAACCGAGGCCTGACGATTGCACTCATTACCCATGATTTCGGGATCATCACCAAACACGCCAACAAGGTTGCCTGCCTCAACCAGCGCCTTTTCTTCCACGGAACGCACGAAGAATTCTGCAGTTCCGAAGTGGTCCAGGAACTCCTCCGCGGCGAACACCATCTCGTTTGTCACCGTCACTAAGCTCAACCATGGAGATTCTTTTTTCATATACCTTCATGCAGAGGGCCTTTCTGGCCGGGTTTTTGATCTCCATTACCTGCGCCATTCTGGGCGTATTCTTGGTACTCCGGCGGGACGCGATGATCGGCCATGGTCTGGCCCATGTCACGTTTGGGGGTGTCGCTCTGGGAATTTTCCTGTATGTCGCCCCGATTCTGATGGCCCTGGTCGTAGCGGTCTTTTCCGCCCTGGGAATCCTGAAGTTGAAAGAAAGGGCCGGATTGTACGGGGACACCGCCATTGCCATCATCAGCAGTTTGGGAATGGCCCTGGGCATCATCCTGGTCAGCGCGGCGGGCAGCTATAACGTAGACCTTTTTGGCTACCTCTTCGGAAATATCCTGGCCATAGAAGCCCAGGAGGTATGGATGTCTTTTATCCTGGCCCTGGCCGTGCTGAGCGCCGTGGCTCTTTTCTACCAGGAATTTGTTTTTCTCACCTTCGACCCCGAATCGGCGAAAGTGTCCGGAGTGCGGGTAAAGCGGCTGGATGCCGTAATGGCCGTGCTTACGGCCGTGACCGTCGTGTTGGGAATGAAGGTGGTCGGAATCCTTTTGGTATCCGCCCTGATGGTAATCCCGGCGGCTGCGTCCCTTCAGGTTGCCAGGAATTTCAAGGAAGCCCTGTTCGTATCGGCGGTGCTCGCTGGCCTTACCGCTTCGTGCGGGCTGGTGGCGGCTTTCTATTTGGACTGGCCTTCCTCGGGAACGATCGTTTCGATATCGGGGGTCCTTTTCCTGATTTTCTGCTGCATGCGGTTGCGCCGAAAACGTCCCGCGGCCAGCCAAAACGTTTTGGGACCACCGGCCGACTAAAATCCAAGGGATCAGCGGCCCGGTTCGGCGGCCCGGCCGGATCCAAGGTCGGAGCGAAAGAATTAAGGATAAAGGGAGGAGATTCACGGATGGATGAGAAAGTTATTTTTCTCACAGGCGATCAATGTGCGGTGGACCTGGAAATTAAAGAGGAATACCGGGCGCGGATCCCCCAGATCATCGATGAAATCGTCGAGAGCTGCAAGACCGTGCCCACGATTGCCCATTATGATACGGCCATGATCCCCTCGAAGGAATCGGTGATCGAGATTCTCGAAGATCTTAAGGATCTCTTGTTCCCCGGCTATTTTCGCCACCAGGGGTTTGATTCTTATTCCCTGCGCTACCACCTCGGCAATCTGGTCAACGATGTCTTCGAGAAGCTTGCCGCGCAGATTGCCCGCTCCATTCGCCACGAATGCCGCCGCCTCCACAGCCTCTGCACCCAATGTTTGGAACGCGGGCAGAAGGACTCTATGGTTTTCCTACAGAAGGTCCCCATGCTCCGGGAAATCCTGGCCGGGGATGTGCAGGCAGCGTATGATGGGGACCCGGCCGCCAAGAGTCTGGATGAGATCATCTTCAGCTACCCGTGCATCCTGGCCGTCACCGTTTACCGCGTTGCCCATGAACTGCACGGGCAAGGAGTGCCCCTGCTTCCCAGGATCATGACCGAGTACGCCCATGGAGTTACGGGAATCGACATCCATCCGGGGGCAAAAATCGGCAAGAATTTTTTCATCGACCACGGCACGGGCGTCGTCATCGGAGAGACCACTGAAATCGGGGATCGGGTAAAAATTTACCAGAGTGTGACCCTGGGAGCGCTAAGTTTCCCCAAGGATGGCCAGGGAAACTTGATCCGGGGCGTCAAACGCCACCCCACGATCGAGGACGAGGTTACCATCTATTCGAACGCCACGATCCTCGGCCCCACGGTCATCGGCACCCGCTCCGTCATCGGCGGCAATGTCTGGATTACCCGGGATGTTCCCCCCGATACCATGGTGACCATCGAACAGCCGCACCTGCAATTAAAAGGGGGAACGAATCGGGTCGGCTCCTTTCACTCGGACCCCTGAGTGAACCTCTCGACTCCCCGGCCTAAAGGCCGGGGCTTGCTCGAGGTTCATCCTGAGCCGCGCTTCTTTACCCCGTTTTCAAAGACGGGGCTTCGCGCGGCCGAACGGGTGAAAGAACCATCACTAACCCCTTCTTCTCCGCGAACCCGCATACTCCGCGGACTCGTGATGATCCGGCGCCGGGACCCGAAAGCCTGGCGCTTTTCCTTCCTGCACCCGGGGCGCGATCAGAGGGGGAAGAGGGGCAGGGAAAAATCACTCTTGACATTTCACGCAAATTCCTCATAATCCCGTGAGAAGATAGATCGGTGGAGCCGAAAGGGGTCCGGAAATTTGCGGGTGGATACCCCAATCAGATGATCTCCGACCGATCTGGCAGGGGGAAAATATGGTTCGAGTATTACGGATTGCCCGGATGGCCCTGGGATTCACCCTGTTCGTGCCGTTGGTCCTGACTGCCGATCTCTGGGCCTTCAACATCGTCGAGACCAGCCATTTCAAGGAAGGCCCCTACACCTTCAAAATGGAAGTCCAGGTAAACGGCAGGGGGAGCATAAAAAAAGCCCCCTTCCGGATAACCTCCCTCAAGGTGAAGATCAAAAATGAGAAAGCCAGTTCTGAAATTTTAAAGGTTAAAACGATTCGGGTGTACACGGATCCCGTGGTTTACACGGATATCGAAACCCGGGGATTTGCGGTTTCCCCCACTCAATGGGTAACGAAATATTACCGGTTGCGAAAAGAAAAACAACCGCTCGTAACCGATAAGGGATTCATCGAAATCAACTTTGAAAACTTTGCCGTCATCTTCAGCCCCCAGGAGCGCAGATTCCTAACCCCGTTCCGGTAAGCCATCCTGAAGAGGGGAGCGGAAAAGGAGGTAGCCCATGGATCAGGTAAAATTTGCCGAAGGTGATACCGTCCCCCAGATGTTTCAGTCCCGTGTCCAGTTGTCGGGAAGCCGGGTTGCTCTTCGCTATAAGAAACTGGGCATTTGGCATGATGTAACCTGGAATGAATACGGTCAAAAGGTGAGGAAGGTCTGTGTAGGCCTGGTTTCCCTGGGTCTGAAACCGGGGGAGTGCGTGTCCGTGATTGGCGAAAACTGCCCGGAATGGGTCTGCGTCGACCTGGGGACCATGCACGCCGGGGGTACAACCGTCGGGGTTTACACTACGAACAGCTGGGAACAGTGCCAATACGTCGTGAACCATTCTGAGTCCCGCTTTTATTTCGTGGAAAATGAAGAGCAGTTGGACAAAGCCCTGCGCTTCCGGGAAAACGCCCCCCGCCTGGAAAAGATCATCGTCTGGGATCTCAAGGGGCTGAAGCGCTTCCAGGACCCCATGGTGATGAGTTTTGAAGAGTTCCTGGCGCTGGGAGAATCCCTCGATAAAAAAGAGCCCGGCTTTTTTGCAGAACGCTGGGCCCAGGTCAAACCCGGCGACCTGGCTCGTTTAATCTACACCTCAGGAACCACTGGCCCTCCCAAGGGAGCCATGCTCACCCACAGCAACATTACCTGGATGGCCCGGGCCATGGCCGAAGGAAACCCGGTATATTACGATGATGAATTTCTCTCCTTCCTGCCCCTCTGCCATATCTTCGAACAGCTCTTCACCATCTTCATGAACATCAAGTATGCGGCGATTGTCAACTTCATCGAGTCCACGGATACGGTTACGGATAACATGAGGGAAGTCTCTCCAACCGTAGCCTATGGCGTCCCCCGAATTTGGGAGAAATACTATTCCACCATCATGATCCTGATGTCCGATGCCACCTGGTTCAAACGCTTGCTTTTTCAGCTCAGCCTGGGGGCGGGGAAAAAATATGCGGCCCTCAAGACCAAACACCAGCCGATCTCGTTGTGGCTGCGCCTAGCTTACAGCCTGGCGTACTTCTCCATCTTCCGCAAGCTGAAAGAACGCCTGGGCTTCGACCGCGTACGCCTGGCCTTCTCCGGGGCCGCTCCCATTTCGCCCGACGTGCTGCGGTTTTTCCAGGGGATTGGCGTCCCCCTGCGCGAAGGGTACGGCATGACGGAGGGGACGGGGGTAACCTGTTCCAACCAGGGCGACCGGGTGAGGATCGGCACAGTGGGACAACCGCTCCCCGGCGTGGAGGTTAAGATCGCTGAAGATGGAGAGATTCTTTTCCGCGGAGGGAATGTCTTCAAAGGCTACTTCCGAGACCCCCAAGCCACAGCGGAGGTATTGAAAGATGGGTGGATGCGCTCCGGGGATGTGGGAGAGCTTGACCCGGATGGCTACCTGAAGATCACCGATCGCAAGAAGGATCTGATCATCACGGCCGGCGGGAAAAATATCGCTCCCCAAAATATCGAGAACCAGCTCAAGTTCAGCCCTTATATCAACGACGCGGTGGTCATCGGAGACCGGCGCAAATATCTCGTGGCCATCATCGTGATCGACGAGGACAACGTGGTGAAATTCGCCCAGGACAATAAAATCCAGTACACTACCTATGCCAGCCTGACCCAGCACCCCGAGGTCACCAAATTAATCCAGAGGGAGGTAGACGCCGTAAACAAAACCCTGGCCAGCGTCGAAACCATCAAGAAGTTCACCATCCTGCCCAAGAAGCTCTACGAGGAAGACGGAGAAGTGACCCCCACCATGAAGGTCAAGCGCAAATACATCAACCAGGCCTTCAAGGACCTGATCGAGGCCATGTATAAGGGGGGAAATTAGGGTCCATCCGGAAACTCCCTCTCCCCTCGCGGGAGAGGGGCGGGGTGAGGGGGAATAGAAATGAAAAACATTCATATCCCATTCGTTATCACCCCCACCCTGGCCCTCCCCCCTCAGAGGGGGAGGGGAATTCCCGGTTTTCCGGATGTACACTACTTGGAGGCGGTATAGAGGACCGCGAGGATCTTGGTGGGTCTGTCGCCGGCACACTTTACCAGGTGGGGGCAGTTAGAGTCATAGTAAACCGCATCCCCGGCTCGCAGGACCTCCACTTGATCTCCCACCTGCGCCTTCATCTCCCCCTCGAGGACGAAAATGAATTCTTGCCCATCGTGGGTGGAAAGGTCCTGGACATCGGTGGGTACCATGGTTATGAGGAATGGCTCCATAAACCGGTTGGCCTTCTCCGGGGCCAGGGATTCGTAGAAATAGCCGTATTGCTCACTGCGCCCCTTCCCGTAACGGGAGATCGCGGGGCGGCTGTCGGAACGGACCACCGCCATCGGCTTTTCCACCCCGGGAGAGATGAAATACCCCATCTTCATCTCCACGGCTTTTCCCAGCTTGATCAGCTCGCCCAGAGGCGGGATCATTTCGTTTGACTCGATGCGCTCCAGTGTTTCAACGCTCATCCCCGTGCGGCTGCTCAGGTCGCTGGGAGTGAGGCCTCGCATCTCTCGGGCCTGGCGAATTCGATCTCCTAGGTTACCTTTTTTCCCTCCCGAGGCTTCGGCCGCTGCCGCAAAACGTTGGAGGTGAGAAGGATCCGTCAAAAGGTCGTGGGTTTCTTCCGGTCGGCGCACGGGCTCTTTGGGTTTGCTTCTGGATGATACCGTTTTTTTCTCTTTCTTCTTTTTCATTTTCTCTCCTCAATGAACGCAATTGCCTTATATCGCCCGCCCCGGCACCCCAATATTCCGGGCAATAACGATTCGCTGGATCTCTGACGTCCCTTCCCCGATCTCCAGGAGCTTATGATCGCGGTAGAACCGCTCGATCTTATATTCCTTCATCAGCCCATACCCCCCGTGAAGCTGCACCGCGTGGTTCACGACCCGGCCCATGACTTCCGAGCAGTATAACTTGGCCATGGCTGCCTCTTTGGTAATGGGACGATTGTTTTCCCGCAGCCAGCAGGCTTTGTAAAGGAGATTTCGGGCCAACTCAATCTCCAGGGCCATGTCGGCCAGCTTGAACGCATTGGCCTGGAAGGAGCTGATGGGCCGGCCAAACTGCACCCGGGTGTTGGCATAATTCAGGGCCATCTCAAAAGCGCCCTGGGCCCCCCCCAGCCCCATGGCCGCGACGGAGAGGCGCCCTCCATCCAGGGTGGAGAGCATCTGGTGGAACCCATCTCCTCTTTGACCCAGGAGATTCTTCCGGGGGACGGTGCAGTCTTCAAAAAAAAGCTCGCCGGTATTGGAGGCGCGCCACATCATCTTTTTTTTCATCTCCCGGGCCGTGAAGCCGGGGGAATCTTTGGGCACGATCAGGCAGCTCAACTCCCGCTTTCCGTCTTCCTTAACTCCGGTGATCGCCTGGACGATGATCACGCCCGTAAGCGGATTGGCCGAGTTGGTGATGAAAATCTTGGACCCGTTGATCACCCATTGGTCTCCCTTCAGTTCGGCCTTTGTCCGGGAACCGCCGGCATCCGAGCCCGCCTGGGGCTCTGTGAGTCCGAAGGCGGCGAGCATCTTCCCCGAGCAGAGGTGGGGGAGCCATTCCTTTTTTTGCTCTTCATTCCCAAAGTAATAGATGGGCCCGATCCCGAGGGAATTTCCCGCGGTAATCGTGGCCGCCTGGGATCCGTCGACCCTGGCCAGTTCCTCGACGGCGATGATGTAAGAGATATAACCCATGTTGGAGCCGCCGTATTTCTCGGACACGAAGCAGCCCAGAAGCCCCAGTTCGCCCATTTTCAGGGTGAGCTCGACCGAGAACTCTTCCTTCTCGTCCAACTCCTGGGCCAGAGGGATGATTTCCTTCTCGGCGAAATCCCGAACCGCCTGGCGCGTCAAATTCTGCTCTTCGGTCAGATCAAAGTTCAGGGCCATCTTTTTTACCTCACACCTCGAATCTTTTGGCAAAGGCTGCGGGCGCAGATGGACCCAATATATTTTTTTCCGGGAATGAAGTCAAGAACTTCATTAATCCTTATTTAGGACGCAGATTTTCGCAGATGAAGGCGGATAATATATTTCTAAACAGGAGAGCCTCTTGCAAAACTCTTGAAAGTGAGAGGAGGTCGTCATTCCGGGCAAGCGAAGCGCGACCCGGAATCCAGGATTTTCAAGCAATTCTAGATTCCGGCTTTCGCCGGAATGACGGAGGAG
>Ga0315288_10012783_pt1 | contig 10537 bp, 6 predicted proteins | sample YL17G11_20_MG_FD_203454 | JGI IMG/M metagenome (GOLD analysis project Ga0315288, IMG submission 203454) | Sediment microbial communities from Yellowstone Lake, YNP, Wyoming, USA - YL17G11_20 | ecosystem: Environmental > Aquatic > Freshwater > Lake > Sediment | place: USA: Wyoming | collected...
CTGCTTCCAGAATCTGCAACATGGATTTTCGGCCGGGCAAGTTGCCGGACGAAAGAAGGATTTCCATATTTTGAATTCGGGTCCCCATGGGTGATTAGAACCCCTCTCCATGACCGGCAGGTTGGAGAAAAAACCCAAAGGCCAGTGTTTAGCGGCCAGGGCAGGTCGGCCATGGGGCGAAAGCAGCGGGCCAATGAAGGGTTGTTAGGATGTTTTCTTCCGGCGAGGTATGAATACCCGAAGGCCCGCATACTCGCCCTTATCCCCCAACTCCTCGGCTATCCGGAGGAGCCGGTTGTATTTAACGATACTCTTATGACAAGGTGGCCCCGTCTTTATCTGCCCGGCGCCATCCAAGACCGCCAGGTCGGCGATCGTGGTATCCTCAGTTTCTCCTGAACGGGAACTTATCATGGCCGCCCATCCGGCTTCTTTGGCAATTCGCATCGCCTCCATCGTCTCGGTCAAGGTGCCGATCTGGTTGGGCTTGATGAGTACGGCATTGGCCGCCTGGAGCTCGATTCCCTTCTGGATGCGCGCAGGGTTGGTGGTAAAAAGGTCGTCTCCGACCAACTGCACTTTGTCTCCAATCCGCCGGGTCAAAGCCTGCCAGCCTTCCCAGTCTTCCTCCGCCAATCCGTCTTCAATGCTCACGATGGGATAGGCCTCCACCCACTCAGCCCATAGGTTCACCATTTCTTGCGCAGTGAGTTTGCGCCCCTCGCCAGTCAGGGCATAATTCCCATCTTCGTAAAGCTCGGAAGCGGCGGCGTCGATCCCGATAGAACACTCCTTCCCGAGCTTGTAGCCGGCTTTCTCAATGGCCGCTGCGATTATTTCTACTCCCTCCCGGTTGGAGCTCAGAGACGGGAGATAGGGACCGCTTGCTTCCGGGACGCTGTAACCTTTCAGCCGCAGGATTTCCCCCAATGCCCGGTACACGTTGGCACCCGCTTGGAGCGCCTCTGCAAAGCTGGAGAGTCCCGCAGGAATCACCAGATACTCCTGGAAGTCAACCGAGCTTTGGGCATGCGAGCCTCCGGCGAGCATATCAAAGACCGGCACGGGCAGACGGAAGGGCCCTTCTCCCCCTAAATGGCGGTATAAAGGAACTTTCAGGCTGGCGGCAGCGGCATAGGCTGTGGCCAGAGAGACCGCCAGAATCGCATTGGCTCCCAGCCTGCTTTTGTCGGGGGTGCCATCCAGGTTCAGAAGCTGCTCATCGACTTCTTTCTGCCGGGTCGCCTTCATACCCCTCAACGCTGGAGCGATCACTCTTTTGACGTTTTCTACCGCTTGCAGGACACCCTTGCCCCCGAAGCGCTTAGGATCCCCATCCAGTAGCTGAATCGCTTCGCTGCTTCCGGTGCTGATTCCGGCCGGCACGGCAGCTTTCCCATAACTGCCATCGGCAAGAATTACCTCCCCCTCAACGGTAGGGTGGCCACGAAAGTTCAACACCTCCCGGGCCCAAATTCTGGTGATTGCATCCGGACTCGCCATCTCTTTTCTCCCTGTCGGTTGTAAAGCTCCTTCTTCTCAATTCTCTTTTAAAATATCCTCGACCCAGGTCAAGGCCGCGGCAACAGTTGGAAAGCCAATTGTGCTGATAAGAAGAAGGAGGACGTGACGTATCTCTTCCGGGGTAGCTCCTGCGTCGAGCGCTCTTTTCGTGTGACTGTGAACCGAGCCTTCGGAACGGATACTGGCCGAGGCTGCAAGCTGAATCAAATGTCCAGTCTTGGCATCTATCGGGCCTTCTTGGCGGACCGCCTTCCCCAGTGCTTCGAGGGCCTCCTGCAATCTGGGATGCCTCGCCATTGTGTCGGAATACTGCCGTGGAAAACCAGAACTCTTCTTGGGCATGTCTCCTCCTTTCCAGCTCAACGAAATTTCCTTTACCGGCCGGATGAACCCGCATTGAATCACCCAGGGCGGATACTTAGGAACAACGACAAGGGCCCTTCGAGCGATAGATGGAATTTACGCCACCTCTCAGAAGTTGTCAACTATCCCCCGTACCATTATAAAAAGGATATGGATGCATTCATTTTTCCGTGGTAGTATATGTTCTTTTCCCAAGAAAATGTTGACTTTCAAATGTTGATGGAGTCGTAAAAAGTCAAAAATACTCCCTCTCCCTTGAGAGACTGTGTCGTAATCCTGATTTGTCATTGCGAGCGATCCCGCCGCGGCGGGAGAGCGCGGCAATCTAATTATTTCCATTGATTTATGAGATTGCTTCGGTCGTTTCACTCCCTCGCAATGACGTTGCGACACAGCCTCTGACGGGAGAGGGTTGGGGTGAGGGTGAAAAATCAATAAATTTCGCCAAATTATTTATCCCTCTCGCCTTCATCCCTTGCCGCCAGGGGAGGGGAAAAATTACTTTTTACGAATCCATCAAATCTTATTCGGGCAGTTTTTACGATGCGCCTAAATAGCCTTCTGCGGTCACCGTGGTTCATCCTGGTTATTGTTCTTCTGACCAGTGTGGCCGCTCCGTTAAATCAATTCAAAGTTCCCCCTATACTTCCTCTCTTGATGGAGGCTTTCAGCCAGTCCGCCGGGAGGGCCGGGCTTCTGATGTCTGTATTTGCCATTACGGGCCTCATCCTGGCTATTCCGGCAGGTTTCATCTTCCAGCGGTTGGGTTACAGAACTACGGGGGCGATCGCTATCCTCTCGATTATTTTGGGCGCCGCCCTTGGAGCTTTCAGCAAGGACGTGGGAACCCTGTTGGCCAGCCGGTTTATCGAAGGTGCGGGAATGGGCTTCATGACCGTGCTTGCCCCTGCGATCATCGCCATGTGGTTCCCGACGGATCAACGGGGGAAGGCCATGGGGATCTGGGCCACCTGGGTTCCTCTGGGTTCCACAGTGATGTTCCTGCTCGCTCCCTTGCTGGCTGGCCGCTGGGACTGGCAGGCTGTATGGTGGTTCGGATGTTTTTATGCGCTATTTGTGGGGCTTCTCTATTATTTTTTCCTTCCGCCGCCCCCCGGACCACTCTTAAATAAGGCCACCCCGGCTCCGCCCCGTCCATTGACCGGGCGAGAATTGAGAGGAGTTCTCCGCAACCGGGACCTATGGCTGATCAGTATCTTATTCGGTTGTTTCAATTATGTCGTCATGGCTTTCATTACCTGGACTCCGACTTTTCTCCATGAGCATCGCGGGGCTTCTTTGGGCAAAGCTTCTCTGATGGTGAGCCTTATGGCGATGCTCCCCCTCGTTTCCTGTCCGCTGGCCGGCTGGATATCGGACCGGGTCCATTCGCGGAAAGTGATCTGCGTCCTACCCATGGTGCTGATGGCTCTCCTATGGCCTCTGAGCTCCAGCGTGGATGCGGATTTATTCCTGGCCCTGGTGGTGGTTTTGGGGTTTATCACCGGGTTCGTGCCCACGGGTGTTTTGGCTGCCGGAGTGGAGGCGGTGGGAGACGAGAGATTGGGCGGGATGGCGATGGCCGTCATTCAGGTGGGACAGAATTCAGGGATGCTGCTGGGTCCTCTTGTGTTTGGCTGGATGGTTGAATCCATGGGAGGTTGGCAGATTGCCTTCTGGTCCCTAACCCCCGTGAGCGCCATAGGGGCGATAGCCAGCTGGATGGCCAAAATGAAGTCCGGGCCTCCAGAATAATCCTTACTCAATGGGTGCATAAGAATTTCATGAATTATTGCTTCGGCCCTTGCACCCCGCCCTAACCCTCCCTCTCGGAGGGGGAAGGTGTGAAAAAATTGAAATATGCCTCCCTCACCCTGCCCTCTCCCGCGAGGGGAGAGGGTAAATATATAAAATAAAAAAAGAAATTCCCTCCCCCTTGAGGGGGGGAGGGGAAGGGTGGGGGTGATGCGGTTATAGATTTTTATGCAACGTTTGGGTTTATTCTCTAAGGGCGTTTACCTGTGCGGATCACGGGTGCGGACCCCGTTATCGCCCCAGCATGACACCCTTGAGTTTCGAGGGAATTAAAGCCTCATTCTTTTACCCCATATTTCTCGAGAAGTTCCTTCACCTCCCTTTTCTTAAAAGAGGCCGCCCACCACCAGGCACTTTTCCCGCTGTTATCCTTGGCCTTTACATCAGCCCCGCTGTTTATGAGGATTTTGATGATCTCCCCATGCCCCTGCAGAGCGGCAATGATGAGCGGGGTTTGGCCAAATTCATTCCGAACCCCCACATCCGCACCCATTTCCAGCATTCGTTTTACTCCGTCTGGATCTCCTTTGAAGGAAGCCAGAAGAAGTTTTTTCCCCAACTCAGAGGTAGGCCGGGTGCTTCTTAATCTCTCCTTTTCCACCAAGTTTTTGAGCCCGCGCATATTGCCTTTAGTCGCCGCCCGCCTCAGGGCGGTTCGGTCAGCCTTTCGCTGCCAGATGGCATCCGCCCCCCTTGCCAAGAGCAATTTAATGATCTCTGGGTCCCCTTTCTCGGCAGCATACCACAAAGCCGTCTTCCCCCCTTGGTCACGGGCGTTTACTTCTGCCCCTTTCTCTAACAACATTTTTACAATGTCCTCGTGCTCTCCCTGACAGGCCAACATGAGAAGGGTATGACTCGAAGGGGCTCGGGTATTGACATCCGCACCCAGTTCCAGGAAAAGTCTGAATTCATCGCTTCGTCCCCGCTGAGTGGTAGACACAATCTCCGACCTGATTTGGGAAGGGGTCTTTGTATTTCGCCAGGCTTCTCTGTCCAGGAGCCGTTTCACCTCCTCCCGGTCCTCCCTTTTTACCGCATCCATCATCATCTCGTAACCGTTTACAAATTTGGGATGAAACGTCGCCCCATGGTCAACGAGCAATTTCACCATTTCCATGTCCCCCCTGTCAAAGGCCCTCATCAGAGCCGTCCAGCCATTTTTACTCCGGGCATGGACATCGGCCCCTTTTTCCAGAAGAAGCTTCACAATTTCCCCATTCCCTTTCGCTTCGGCATGAAAGAGATAAGACCAGTCGTTCGGACCGTACCTCCCATCGACCTCCGCTCCCTTTTCCAGGAGCAGTTTGACCATCTCGACATCTTCCTTCCATATGGCCAGCCGTAAGGGGGTTGCTCCATCATACCTATCTTTTACGTTCAAATCTGCGCCCACCCGGATCAGCATCTTTTCCAAACCTCTGAAGTTGTGTCTGGCGGCGAGCAGAATGGGAGGCCAGCCGCCGATCTGCAGGATTAGACCGATGATGATGACCGAGATCGTGAGAACAGTAATTCCAATGACAGCTTTTGTTTTCCAGGCATTGGGGGGGAGAGAGACCCGGTAATATCGATAAAGGATTAAGCCGCTAATTGGGCAGGCCACGATGAGAATGAAGACCAGCAGCCACTGCCAAGCCAGGAGAGCCTGGGCGCGGGCAGAATGCCCCAGCCCGGCATAAAGGGATAGATATAAGCAGGTGGGGACGGCGATGCCCAATAAATATAGAACAAGGGGAGCAAATAATCTTTTCTCAAAAATTCTTTCAACCTTCGGTTGTCTAATGATCTTTATTGCTGAGGCGATCGCCATGAATAGGGCACCGATCCCCAAGATCAGCATCGGGATTAACAGAGACCGAGTCAGGAACATGGAAGCCAGGACGATCAATAGAAAGATGATGGTCATGATCCCGGTGATCATGTTTTCAACCTTTTATCCAGGATTTCCCCCCGGGAGCGCTTTGTTCCGGCGAAAGTTTTATTTCGTTTGACATCTTGATGATCTCCTAAAAAGTCGTCACTCCGGTGAAAACCGGAGTCCAGTGAATTTATGATCATTTGAAAAGACCGGATTCCAGCTCCCCGCTTTCGCTGGGACAAGCTTCGCCGGAATGACAGAAAAACATACATTTGGACTTCTTACGAGTTCATCACATCTTAACTCAGTAGTTGCAAAAATATTCTCGGAAATTTCGTTTTTGCCCCTGCACGTAAAGGGCAATAACGGTTTTTTCGATGGTCACAGGAGTTCACCCCCGGTGTCCTTTGCCCCCCCCACTCTAACCCTCCCCCTCGGAGGGGGGAGGGGAGGGTGGGGGTGATATTTTTAATGTCTTTTTTGCAATGTTTAGGGTAACTCTTTTCAATTCTTCTCCATGCCTCCATGGGTTCTTTAGTCTTAGGCCCCGATGAGAAAGGGGATTCCCAGCTGATTGGCCAGGGTGCAGAGTTCCTCAAGAGTCACCTCGTCGAGCGGAATCCCATCCCTCACCCGGAGAGCCCTCTCCCTCCATGTTCTCTCCCCGGGGATCCGAATCTCCCCAAATCCCTCGGCCAACTGCGCACCCTTTACATAGGTCACAAGCTCTTCTACCCGTCTTTGAAACTCTTCCAGGGGGATAAACCTGGCAATATCGATGGCGATGAACGCCTGAGAATAACCCCAGGCCCAAGGTTCCCCCTTTCTCTCCTCTAAAAGCTCGCCGCAGTATTTACCACCGGACAGGATACCGGTCATGATATCGATCATCAGGGAAAGCCCTGAGCCCTTCTGTTGGCCCATGGGCAGCATCCGTTTGCTTCTTAGAATTGCTGCGGGATCATCGGTCGGCCTACCTTCATCATCCACACCCCAATCCAAAGGAACTTTTCGCTCCTGCCGGTTGTACATCACGATCTTGTACCAGGCAGCCTGGGACATAGCCATGTCCAGAACCACCGGCTCCCCGGATGCCCTCGGGGCACCTATGGAAAGGGGGTTGTTCCCAATTCTAGGTTCCCTTGCCCCCCAGGGCGGCATGTTTGACTCCGTGTTGACAAAACAGACCCCGATGCAGCCCTGCCGGGCTGCCAGCGTCGAGTAATAGGCGGCTCTGCCCCAGTGGGTGGAGTTGCAGACGAGGATGAATCCCACTCCTGAAGTCTTTGCTTTCTCGACCGCCAGCTGCATGGCGTGACTCCCCAGCACACTTCCGAGCGCGAGGTTTCCATCCAGGTGGGCGATCACCGGAGTTTCATGAATCACCCTGATTTCGCCCTTCGGATTTATCTTTCCATTACGAATGAGAGTGATATAACCGGGAAGCATCCTCACCCCATGGGAGTCAACACCGCACAGGTTTGCCTCGACCATAGCCGCGGCCGCGGTCTTCGCATCCTCCCGCAGGACCCCAAAGGCCTGGAAAACCTGTTCGGTGAAAGTGCATAGATCCCTGGCATCAACTTTTTTATTCATCATCCTTCTCCTCTGGTTGCTCCTTAAGCATAGAAACACCCTTCCGAAGAATTATGGGCTGCCTTTCCTGGCCGTTTTCCACGGGAGCAAAGCCCAGGTTAGGCTCACTGTAGGGGAAAGTTGGAAAACAACTCGGGCGCTTCAAGCCATACCTGGAATTTACGCCACCTCCCGGGTTCTGTCAAAAGAAAAGGAGTTACAGGCCCCCTAATTTAAAAATGGTATTCCATTTGTCCATCCCGAAAGACCCGAGCACTGAACACGCACCCTTCAACGTCTTCTCCGCAATGGAGGAGGTGTGGGGGACGTTGTGTCCCGGGTAGCAATATAATTAACAGCCCCCCAGGAAAGAGTGCAAGAAAAGAGGAATAGGGTCGAATGGGCTCAATGAAGACAGTCGCCCGAGCAAGATGAGTACGCTTCCGGTAAGGATAGCGAAAGGCCGCGGGGATGGATTCGGATTATCTATGGCAGAGATAGCGCGGCACGTTGGTGTGACTAGGTCCGGCATCGCCAAGGCGGTTGCACGTTTGGAAGAAGAGGGATGATTGTAACAGAGTTTAGAAAGGCAGCTAGGACACAACGTCCCTCAGTTTATGGGTGAGCATTACCGCCTGAGCGAGGAGCAAAAAGGCAATATCCTCGTGGCCTTTGGGCCGGAGCCGGAACATAACAAATATGGATCCGTTAATGCCGTGCCTAGGGCGGCGCAGAGGGAGGAGGGATGGGAGAAGAGCCTTGAGTTGGAAAGGATTAACGGGAAAATAATTGCTCTACCAAGAGAACAATTTAAGAGATGGAATGAATAGGAGAGAAAATAATTCGCGTCTGGGGAAAACAAACACCATTATTAGGAGGGCGTCTATACAACACCTCCTTTTTATTTGTTCAGAGGCTAGAGATTCCTATTTATATTACCAAAAAAAGAAACTATTGTATTCTCGTTTAGAATCTATTGCTTTACCCCATCAAAATCAAATTCCATTAAGAACATATTTCCATCATTGCTGTTTTTCCCATCCAGAATCCCAGTGAAATACCCTGTAATATAAAGCCTGTCTGTCCCAACTGCTACCCCGCTGGAGAAAGTATCCCCTCCTGATCCTAGTTGTCGAGTCCATAGCTTGTTACCGAAAGGATCATATTTTATTAAAAACATATTCCAATTTCCCGACTTGGGACTTCCATCCAGAGAACCAGTGGTAGATCCTGTGACATAAATATTCCCCGCATTATCAACTCCAACACCGGAAGGCGATTCACCACCTGTTGTCCCGATTTGCCTTGTCCACACCTTTGTTCCATAGGGATCATATTTAACTAAAAAAACATCTGCCCATCCAGGATTAGGATTAATATTCCCGTCTACCCCACCAAATGTAGTCCCAGTTACATAAATGTACCCTCCTATATTATCAATGGCTATGGCCCAACCATTGTCATATGAAAAGGTTCCTAATTGTTGAGTCCACAATTCACTCCCATCGGCACTCAATTTCATCAGGAAGAAATCGGTAGCTCCGAAAGTGCCTGTTCCCGCTAAATCATTTGTAGTCTCCCCAGTAATATAAATATTCCCAGGCCCATCAATGGCAATCCCAAAGCTTCTGTCATAATATGGGAGACAACATTTCATAAGGTCTGGCCAAATCATATTTCCATTTTTATCGAACTTGGCTACGTAAAAATCTTCGCCCCCGAATGCCCCTGTTACATAAATATTCCCATTCCGGTCCGCGGCTACACCAAACCCTGCATCCTCAGAAGGACCCCCAAATTGCCGGGTCCATATCCTATTCCCATTCGAATCAAATTGAGCCAAAAAGGCATCTGAAGCCCCTGAGCTGGTATTCCCTTCCAGGTTTGCCCCAACCTCGCCGCTCAGATAAATAAAACCGGTGTTATCAATGGATAGGCCTTGCCCTGAATCCCAGGCTGGTGTGCCAAATTGCTGAGTCCATTTTTTATTACCAGAGGGATCAAATTTTACCAAAAAAATGTCAGACTGACCTTGATTGGGATTTCCATCCATGTTGCCTAAGGTGTATCCGGTGATATAAATATTGCCAGAATTGTCAATTGCGATAGCGCTGGGCTGATCGTTGCTTGTTGCTCCAAATTGCTGGGTGCCGCTCCATAAAGGGGCTGTAACTTCAATATAATTTTGCTTGGTTGCTGTATTTGTTCCAGCTGGTCCGATCACCGTCAAAATAACTGAGAATAAACCGGGAGTCTCATATACGTGAGAAGGATTCTGCTCAGCGCTCGTACCCCCATCCCAAAAATCCCATTGGCGGCTTGTGATGTTGCCGGTGGATTGGTCAGTAAATTGGACAGATAAGGGGGCCGGGCCGCTCGTAAGCGTAGCAATGAAGTCGGCGTAGGGAGCAATGAAAGTATTTATAACCGAGCTGGGCTCTGCAAAGTCGCCTCTATAAAGCCACTTATTTGTTTTCGGATTAAATTGGTCATACCCCCTAAACCACTTAGGGTCTTTCCTAACAGCATTTTTCTTACTATCTAATCTTATTCCCAAATGGAGATGCTCATATCCATCACCATTTGGATCTGGAAAAACTCTATCAGGGTGACTACTGTTATTAATGTAACCAATCACATCTCCCTTTTTAATCTCAGAGCCTACGCGCCATGGTAGTGGCTTCTTATCTCCCCTTGCTTTGTTCTTCCTTATATGACCATATATAGAAAGAATATATCTCGTGTTTGTAATCCCCCCGTTCCCATTAGTAAAACTAATATTTCTACCAAAGTCATGCTCTATTACCACAACTAACTCTCCATATCCTGTTGCTGGTCCGTAATGAACAATTTGTCCATTTCCAATTGCCGCCACAGGGAAACCCTCAAATTGTTTATAAACTAGATCACTTGAAGGGGGAGGACAAGATCCAAAAGGATTAATATCATCACCTAAATGGTTAGACGGAGTTAGAAAGTTTCTACATTCATGAGAGCCTGGAATATATTTATCCTTGGGAACTGGATAATCGAGTGAACTAACGGTCGGATAGCTAAATAAATTGGTTTCAATCACAAATAAGAGCAGAGTTGAAAGCAGAGAAACTTTAATAACAGAATGTCCAGAAATCTGCATTTTCCTTCCCTCCCCTAGAAAGATAGAGAGCTTATGGAATAAAATCGAAAGTAGAAAGATCAAAAAATCCCTTTTTTGATTACCGTTTGAAACGTACATCCATTCGTGGATTATGTCAATCCTTAAGTATAGGAAGCTGCAATTCAGACAGTAGAGGGAGGTTAGTAGGGGGAGGAGGGGTTGGAGGCAGGTTCTTTCGTTTTTTGGGATATCTCGGGAAGGGGGAAAAGATCTTCCTAAGGGGTTTCTATTTGCGGGCGGGT
>Ga0315288_10012784_pt1 | contig 10536 bp, 5 predicted proteins | sample YL17G11_20_MG_FD_203454 | JGI IMG/M metagenome (GOLD analysis project Ga0315288, IMG submission 203454) | Sediment microbial communities from Yellowstone Lake, YNP, Wyoming, USA - YL17G11_20 | ecosystem: Environmental > Aquatic > Freshwater > Lake > Sediment | place: USA: Wyoming | collected...
TTACATACAATAGTCCATAATTTCATTATGACATACCTTGTCAAGTTTTTCGACCCTCTCGCTCCGCAAGTGATTGCAGCCAAAGGAAATATAATCCGGACAGCACTTTTTGAAAATTGGCTTGTTCCTGGAGGAGGGCGCTAAGCCACTGTACGGGCGCAACTTGCGGGCGCCGGTGTCTTAAAGCCGTCTAGCGGTCCCTTCCGGCTTCGCCGCCGCCATCGCCATGCGATTGCCCTCCGGAATCCGATAAAACATTTTAGCACATTTATGTTTTATCGAGCCGGCCATCTGCAATCGATTCGGCGACTTTTACCACAGCCTGTTAAGCCCTCCCGGTTCTTAAAGGCGATACCCACGGAGCACTCAGAAAGGCCCTTCCATCCGGCATAGGCAGGCATCCCGTGGAGGGAGCCACCTGGATCGCACATCTAACGGCGTCTGACCAAGTGCTCCTGCTTGATTTCCTGCCTGCTAGCTCGGCGCGGCAGCACCAAGTCATGTTCTATGTCGTGGTGGACGATATCGAGCCTGCCCGACCGCGTCAGGATCCCAGCCGAAGCGGGGGCCCACTGAAAGGGGAATAGCGCGGGGCTGCCGGCAAGGGTCCTGAAATCCGTGGAATCCGAGTCGGAGGCAAGGAGCGTCGCCTCTAACAACCAGCCGATGAGCGACGGATCGTCGATTCGAGTCGCGGGCGCTGGCCTGTACGTCCCCTTGGATTCGGTGTCAAGTACCACACCCCAGTCTGCGAACGCTCGGAGGACATAGCGTGCGGACCGGGCCACGGCTTCTCGCTCACCAAAAAGCTCCTTTACCCGTCGCTGAACTTGACTCGCGGATGCCGTTCCTTGAAGCCGAAACAAGCGTCCAGTCACGTCAGCTACAACGCGCCAGAACGGGTAGGCGGCCATCGTCATTCCCCAGTGCAGAGGCAGACGTTCGGACCGACGCACGCGCTGGAGCAAGCCAAGGCCGTCATCACGCAGGGCGCGCACGCGGGCGGGGACCTTGACCCAAGTTCTGAGAAGGATTGTTATGGTTTTCTCGCGGCTACCGCGCTCCGGATTTTGCCCAACAGAAAGTTGATCGCGGAGTCTTTCTCTCAGGATTTGCCGGATTTCAGCCTCGGTCTGTCCGGCCAGGAACAGATCGACCGTTTCATCGAGCCAACGAAGTTTGACGGTACGGTTGTAACCAACCAGGGATTGGCGGTCGCTCATTGGCCCTCTCTGACAACCCGGACGAGTGGCACGATCAACTCTTCCAGTGTGATTCCGCCGTGGGCCACGGTCCTCTGCCCTTCTGCAATAAATGCCAGACGCCCGGGCGCAAGCAGAGGCAAGAAGTCTTCTGGCAAGCCCAGCGGCCTCCATGCGATAGCTGCCGGGAACTGTGACGCCACGCCAGCGCGCAATACCTCGTCGCAGTAGATCCGAACTCTTTCGCCCCGGACGTCGGCCAACGCACCTTCTCTGGGCCGCCCACAGCCAATCGCCTCAACATTTCCGTGGTCTGACGTAATTAACACCATAAAGCCTTTAGAGAACAACAGGTCCAAAAGGCAGGTCATGAATCCCTCGGTTGCCCATTGCCTAATCTGGTTGTGCATGCCGGCCGTGCCAAGCTCCATACCGTGCATAATGCGGTCGACTTTGTCCACTACAAGTCCCAAAATCTGCGTTCGCGGCGATGAAGTGATCCCATCCAGCAGATGCAACGACGACGGTTCGCCGAGTCCCTTGACGTACCTGACTTCCGACGTTTGCAGCCCATGGTCGGCCCAAAATTGTAGCCAGAGCGCCGGCTCCTTCTCGGTCGAATAGATGCTGGACGGGAAGTAGAACGGCGCCTTGCCGGCAAAGATCGCCTGCCTTGAGACGCTGGTGACGGTCGGGACCCAGGCGAAGACCGCACTCTGCTCAAACCGCCAATGGGGCTTCTGACGAGACAGCTCGTCTCTCAGGACGAGCCATTGATCGAAAGCCAGGCCGTCCACGACAATCAAGGCGAGCTTGGAAGCACCATCGTTTGCTCTCAGGTTCGCCAGATGGCGTGGAATGTGATGGACCACAACAGGCGGGTTGGCGGGCAGGTTGTGTAACGCTCCGAATCGCTTTTCAGCCCACATCCTAAATGCCGAGTCCATCCGCTCTCGCGTGTCGGCCAGAAGCGCGGCCTGCTTGCGGTTTGCGGCGCGAGCGGTCCCATTAGCGAGCACAACAAGCTGCGCCCACATCTCTGAATAGCCAAGCCATTCGTCATGCCGGCTATCCCGGGAGGGCAGGTCCCGTTCAACCATCTGCAGCAGGCTAGCCAGGCGGCGGGCCCTGTCCTGGTTGGGATCGCGCCGTATCCCGACGAGAAACCAGCCGGACCCCAATTCTTCGACGCCTCGCCACTCGGCGGGCTGCAGCAGCCCTTCCACGAACAGGTCGTCGACGTAGACTTTGACATCCGGGTTTTCAAACGGCAGATCCGCCGGCCCCTCGATAGCCAGTTTACTGGAGGCGGCATCCGCGGCAACTGAGTTCTTCTTCTCAAGTCGTTCGACAAACACGAGCCACCGCTCCTGCAGGAATGCGAAGAACTGGCTGCGCTCCTGGAATAAAAGGTCGAGGGGCCATTCGTCGAATCGGCCTGTTTGAGTGAGAGCCTGGACCAGGCGATTCAGGAAGAGAGGTGGTATTACCTGGAGTCGATAATGTCGCCGCAGCAGAGTCCGGAGCAGGTCGGCTTCCGACTTGATCAGCTCGGCCGCGATTCCAAAAACATGACGGAGGATGAAATCCTTGGTCGCGTTTTCCCCCAGCACGCCCCGGTTGAATCGCTTCTGAGCATCGTAAAGCAGGTCCAGATACTGTGGTTCGAGAGCGGCAAGCACCGGATAACTGAGATTCGGGAAAAGGTCAGAGAGCGAAAACAATAGCTGGCGACCTCTTGCTAGAACGTCGGAGGGTAACGATTGTACCGGGAGCAGATCGCCGTGGTAGACAACCACCAGATCAACCTGCTGGCCAGCGTCGAGGCGGGATCTATATTTCGATTCGTAGGCGAACCGAAAAGCGACGGGCTCCTCAAACAGGATCGACTCAAAGCCTTTTTCAGCTAAAGCCTCGCTCAATGCTGGCTCAGTTAGCAACCGATCCGGGTCGGCCACCAGTGCGAGTTTGCCGACACCCGGCACGAACTCCTTCAGAATCCCATGTCGCCAGTCAGCCATTCGTACCAATGCCCTCCACCCGAAGTATGAGCCGCGGAATCAGTTCAGGATGCACACTGGCTCGCGATTCTTGCGCGCCGTTGATGGTGGTAGTCCCACCTACAGAATTTCGAGTTCGAACTTCGTCCCAACGTTGGCGAATTCAATCGTTCCGTCCGGAAGTCTCCAAAACATCAGCCGAAAACCGGGTCCATACTTCGTCAAATGAGTCCGCCAAGCGAGTGCGCCATCCGCTCGTTGCCGCTGCCGAGAGGTGGGTCGTTCGTCTTCCCGAAGTGCCTCCATCGGATTCTTCGGAACTCCGAGCAAGATTCGGGAACACGAGTCGATTAGATTCATTGCAAGATCGCTGCGAGAGCCGAAAGCGTGCCCTCTTGCGGAGTTGAGGAACCCCTCTCCAAACCGAAAGTCTGCAACCGCTTCGCGATCCCCTGTGCCGCCTGCCAAGCGTTCTTCCAGTCTGGCGTCGATTGCATCCCGGGCCTGCTGTGGGGCTTCCGCATTACCCCACAATCGCAAGCTGCCGAGGTGCTCCAGCACCGATTCTCGGCTGAACGCGACCGGCAGCGAGTGATCAACGTCGAGAGGGAGCAGTCCGGCCCAGCGTTCTAGGCCCTCCGGACTGTCGACTTCTTCAATATGAGCATGGATCTGGACGTCTTGGTCTGGGAATGCGTCCTCGGAAGATGATCGCGCCGATGCCAGAAGGAACCCGCTCCGCTCGCCGGCATTGTGTTCGAAGCAAGCAACCACGGCAAGGCCATGCTTAAAACCCCATCCGATCCTCGCTGCGAGCCGCTTCACGTAGATTTCTGGTTCGACCCTACAGGAATCCTCATCGAAGATAACGATGTGGATGGAGCACCTCTCTTCGAGCGTGGGCGTGCGGTCTAATACCCACTGAGCAAGGCGACAAACAAAATCATCCGCGACGTGAGTCGCTCCAAACCGGGCCGCCATCTGCTTCAGTTCATGGCCGTATGGATATTGGTTCTCGTCAATTAGAGCGTCCAAGCAAGTCTGCGGAAAGTACACACTGATGCCCTCCCGCTGGAACAATGCAGACCAAGCGAGTAGGTTGTCGACAAAATGATCGAGTTGCTCTGCTCCTTCGCACTCGCGAGGTAGGCACACCAGGTAAGGATCGACGAGAATATCGGGGAACGCGCCCATGCTATGCCTTCCTCTGCTGGTTCTGCCGCCTCTTCTTCATGGCCGCTTTCAGCGTCGACTCCGCTTCCTTTTGTGACTGATCAAAGAAGCCTTCTGGCCAGTCCGGAATCGCGCCGAACTCGTTGACAACAACAGGCCGGAAGCTGGACGCATCGCCGTGCTTTTCGACGAAGTACATCTTTATTTTCCTGGAGACCTCGTCTGTATCGACCGCCGCGGCTCGGAACCGGAGGCGGTTGATCAGGTACTCGCTGTGTGTTTCCAAAATGCACTGCTTCCCCGAGAGGCTCATGGATAGGAAGAAGTCGCCCAGGAGGGTTTGCACCTTCGGATGCAAATGCAGCTCCGGCTGCTCAAAGATAAGAGTGGTATCTGGCTCCGCCAGGAGACACATCACGAGGATTGGGAGCACCTGGCTCACGCCAACTCCGACGTGGGTGAGGTCGTGCGGCTGTGAAAGGCCCGGCAAAACTATCTTCAATTCATGCCCCAGTTTTCCCTTATCAATCGTGAGCACCGACTGTGCGACATCGAGGTACTGCAACCAATCGGTAACCGCGGCTTCAAGAGTGCGTAGCGATGTCGATTGTCTCACCTCCGCCCCTTGAAACGCTGAGGTCGGGATGTATCGAACACGGTGGCCTTTGTGAAGATCCAGGACAGCCGCGGTGTACTCGCCGCGCAGGCCCACGTCAGAGGGATCGACGCCAGTGGCCAGGGGGTACAGTGCCTTTGGCTCGTCACGCAGCGGTCCCAGGTATTTCACCGAATTCGCGAAGAAGTAATCCAGGTACAGAATTCCATCGAGCGCCGTGGCGGGCACGCGGTAAGGAATAACGGCAAACCGATCCGGCTTCCCCTCTCCTAACGCGAAAGTCAGTTTTTCGGTCAGACCTTGCACATCGTGAATGCGTTTGCGAATCTCCAGGCGCCGAGCGTATGGAACCCGTCGCATTCGGTCGCTCCACTCACGCAACGTCACCACACCGGCAATTTCGGCAACAACAGGCGATTGCTCCTGAAGTGTAGGAAGAGATTCATCGAAGAGACTAGGCCCAAGCACTTCACGCAAAGCCGTCAACACCTGCTGGGGTATCGCAATCTCTCGATCTGCCACTGTGCGTCTGCGAAGCCCCCGGCTTGGTTCATCACAAATTGTGCTGACAATCGCCCGTGCCTCTTCCTCGGCAGTGTTAATCTTCAAGCTTAGCGTCTCGGGCAGAAAGTGTCTGAGAATACAACCGACCGCCTCCGCCGACGGATATTCCTCTTTGATCTCATGAGCCGACTCTTCATCAAGGGTTATGTTCAATTCCAGACTCCGTCGCACGACCTCATTCTCAGGCTCGTCGATGTTGAGCGCACGGAGCTTTTCTCCAGCATCGACTCCGGAAATCGCCGCTCTTCGCGTTTCAATCCAGTGCTTGCTCTCGTCACTTCGGGCGGTCGTTGCGATCCGGCAGGAAAAGAGCTGTGGCTGCAACTGATACAACTCCCGCTGGGGGCTATCGGGATTCGAATCGAAAGCCAATTCGCCTGAAACATTCTTGATCTGTTCGGTGGTTCGTCCGTAGAAGACCATCCGGCGGCCGGACGGGGGAGGGATATCCAGTGCAATCAACGCACTCTCGGCCTGCGGCACGCACTCCCAGCCAATAACGATCTGGTTCGCATCCCCACCGTGCGACTTCAGGTCGTCGAACTGCCCAAGGCGGGTGAGTGCCCCGTTCAGGACTACAGAGCGGGAGGGCACCCGGTGAACAAGCGTCTGGCTAATCAAAAGCAATGACTGAAGCCAGGCGCTCTTGCCGCTGCTGTTCGGCCCCGCGAAGATGGTCAGCGGGGCGAAATCCAACGCCGTTTCCTGCTTGATCGACTTAAAATTAAACAGCTTCCATTTTGTGATCATGACTGCCGTCCTGCTCTCGTGAGGCTGCTGGTGTACCACATGAGCAACACCGGGTCTTCCTGGAGAACGTCCTCGGGAATCCTGTCTGCAACAGCGAGAATCGTGCCGTAGTCGTTCTGTTGCCATGCCCGGCGGAAACCGGCGCGCACGGCCTCCAGCCGGAAGATCCTCAGGCGCTTCTGCTTCGACTCACTGTACTCGTCGAACTCGCGCAGAAGGCCTCGCTCGCGCAGCTTCTCCAAGTCGCCCGCCTTGTTCGGGTCGGGAACGTACCAGCGGTCCTTGCCCTTAGCGCACAGGCTCGGATGGTCCTTCGGCAGGTTCCGCAGTTCCCTGAAATTCGTCGAGAGGTAGCTGTGAATCTGGCTGGGCACCTCTCCCTTGCCGTCGTAGCGCAAGAAGTTCTGTTGCAGCAGTTCCGAAAGCTCAAGCGGCCTCTCGTGCTTCTGCCAACCTCCGATCTCCCTGAGAAACTGCGGATTAAGCTCCTGTGAGGTCTGTGGCTTCCTGGTGAGCTGCTGCTTGAGCCATTGGATCGCTGAGGACTCGTCGATGACAAATAGTTCAAGTTGTAGAATCTCCCTGACAGTCATCCGCATCTTGTCGTACTCCGCGGCCTGCTCGGGCAAAAAGTACATCCCATCTCGTTCGGAAAAACGCTGCACGAGTCCCGAATAGAACTCCGCCGCCGACATCGGAATGCTTGCCCCGCGCTGCACATGAAAGGCAACCATCCGGTCGAAAAGCAAATAGTTCTGCCGTTGCGGGATCACCTCCGCGCGTCCGTCCTTGGACACAAACGCGGGAAGTTGTTTAAGATGCGTGCGGACGAAGTGCCAGACGCCCTGCTCGGTGCCCGCATCCACTCGAAACTGCTCTTCCAGACCACCGTTCGGCTTGTACGCAGAGATTACCAGATCTTGCTTTGCCGCCGTCGGCGTCGTAACCGCCTTGAACGAATGTTGCTTTTTGTCAAGAGAGGCGACGTTCGCTACGACAAAGCCACTGCGTTCAAGCGCAGCCTGGATCGCATTCCAAACAGAGGCCTTCGTGTTTGAAAATTCCACAGTTAACCATCGTCCAGGCTTCAGAATGCGGCAGTATTCTGTGAAGCATCGCTCCATGAGCTCGCGGTATTCATCAATCCCCTTATTCTGTGACGAGCTTACTATTGCCTCACGCTTCTGATTTGTTACAACACCCAGCACTCCTTCCCAAAAGAAATTCAACTCCGAATAATCGAAATTGTGACCAAATGGCGGATCGGTAAAAATGTAATCCACGGAATCGGTGGGGACGCTGGCCAAATGTCCCGCATCCTGCGTGCTAATGATGTGTCCCCTTTGCGGATCAACGGGTGGAGTTAAGCTATCGGCGATTGTGGAGGCATTACGCCAGAAAGTCTTTAAAACGTGCGGTGGCGTTATCAAAGAGCTGACATATAGCGTCCCAGACAGAGGTCCTCCTCCCTTTCGATCGGCACGGAAGCGGCGCATCCGGGAAGCGTACGGCAGCGTCGCGGTAAGGGCAAAAAGCAACACATACCGAAGATTTTCGTCTGGGTACTTGCGTATTTCCCGTAACAGCGCAGCGACGAATAGATGCTCCCTCGGCATAAAAAAATGATGCAAGTGAGTGATTCCAATCGGCGCGTTGCGCTGGGTTTCCTTGCCATCAATGAGCTTGATGGCGGGGAGGCCGTGAGCGCTGAGGAGCGTTGCAGCCTCCTCCAATAAATGCTGGTCATGGGTGTCGGGAAGTTTTTCGTATCGTGTTGACCCGATAGTATAGTTGATGAGGACGGGTTCCGTTCGCACCTGCTGCATGGTCTGAGCAAGCACTGGATCGTAATACGTGGTGTGAACGGGTTCCCACTTCGATTCGGGGACAAGGGCTTTGCAATTCGGACACTTCAGAGTGGAGCGTAGCGAATCGGTCTGCTCATCAACTGCTACTGTGTAAAGCGTTGTCTCCCGTGAACAGTCCGGACATCTTAGAACGTCCGAATAGAGCGTAAACTCCACGCTGCCTTCGCCTTCGGCGCGGCGCGGAAAGGGCTTGTGCTCAACGCTCTTCCGGTCGCGAATCTTCCATCCCGTATGATGAGTTGCGTACAGATGGCCGAACTCTTTCTCAACGGCGTCGGAAACTGTCTCGACGGCTGTCAAGAACTCGCTCCCCTCAATTGGACGGAGTAGGTTGCTCGCGATGAATGTTGCCATCGGCGACAGGTCTGAAAGGATGACCCATCGTTGGCCAACGGTGGCGTCAGTGATGTCAGGCGTCCTGTCACTGCCAGTCTCCGCGCACAGGGCGGCGGCAACCCCAGCCATCCCCGTCCCGCAGAATCCATCAAAGACGACATCACCCGGTTCGGTGTAGTGGAGGATGTACCTCATGATGGCTTTGTGCGGCACCTTAGTATGGTAGGAGTGGGCGTTGTAGATCGGGTCGTTCTTCCCTTCACTGACATCGGCGGCGAAGGGCTCCCGGGGATATGGTGCGTGCGGATCGTAGGGCGTGCCATAGTGCCTGACAAAATCCGGGATGAACGGGTTCGGGCAGGCGGTGCAGTACGGCGGGTCCGAGAGGTCCAAAATGTCCTCATCCGAACCGATGGGGAATCCCTCGATTTTTCGGAACTCCGGGTTCTTGAGCTTTTCGCGCAGTTTTTCGCGGAAGAACTGGCGCCGGTGCTCGTCGGTCGGAAACGTCAACCCGAGGCATTCGACGGGGCCGGACTGACTCCGATTCGGAGTCGCTAGAAGGGATGCTTGTTCATTCGTCTGTGTCGTCTTCATCGATTCCGTCTCGACACTCAGCGTGGACGTTCACTACTCTAGAACGATACGAACCTTCGTCGGGTCCTTGCCCTTGCTGATCTCGATCAAGTATTCCTCGAATCGCTTCTTCAGTTCGGGCAGCGTCGCGGGCGACCCGCCAGCCAAAAGGGCCGATTTGAGGTCTGCCGTCGTTACGGTGACTTTGGCCAGTCCGGAGAGTGCTTCCTGGAGAGCAGCTACGAAACTGTGATTCACGTCTTCCGGAAGAACTTTCGACTTCAGGAACGCTTCCACGATTCTACGAACCGAAGGCTTTAGCAGCGCGAGGTTTTGCTGGGTAGTCGGATCTGCGAGATTGCTCAACAGCGTCTTGGCCCAGCCTTCATGGAGCCGGTCCAGGTCGTCCTCCAAGCCCTTCAAAAGTTGGTTAGCCGGTGGTCCTTCCTGTTCCGTAAGCAACCGGAAGTTGCAATGGGGACAGACTGGCGAGGCATCAAGGTCTTGTTGGGTGAGAGCGAAGCAGGTGCGCAGACGATCGAGCCGGTTCTGGTAATCGCTAAGCTGCTGGCGCGGCATCAGCTCAATGGCGGAGAGCTTCTGAAGTTGCCCGAGCCGCGGGTCTTTGAGCAACTGCGCCTTGAGCTTGTCTTCCCTGGAGCCGAGCCGTGCCCGAGCATGAGCCGTGGTATACAGCGCCACGTACTCGTTCTTCAGCTCACCAAGCTTCCGCAGCCCTTGCTGGCGGAATGAAAGCGATTCGCGCTTGACCGGGTCGAGGATGTCAGCCAACAGTTCATTGCGTACTTCCTGGACTCTCTTGATCCAGGAGTGGTCGGTGGGTAATGACGTTTCTGCGATTGCAAGGTAAGAGGCCGGCGGGCCGAATTCGCTGGCGACTACTTGAAAAGCCTCGATCTGTCGGAGAGCATCCAAACCGTCCCGCTTGGAGTTCACTTCTTGCGCTTCACATCGGAAGTTCTTGAGCTGGCCGGCGCTCGTGAACGCCTGCAGCGATTCCAAGAACTGTTTGGTATCCCCCGTCCTCTTCCGAAGCGTCTCCGCGTCTTCGGGAGCCAACAGGTTACGGGCCCAGAGCTTAAGGCCGGCCTGGAGGGCCTGCTCGCCTTGGACAATCCGCTCGACCAGTTTTTTCGATTCGCTCCCGATCGCTTTCACGGCGCCGCCGGCCTGCTCGCCACCCTGGGTTAGAGCCTGCGCCAGACCGGGCGCCTGGCCAAGCAGTTCGAAGAGCGCCTTCAGCGCCGGGAGGTTCCAATCCTTCGGGCGTTCGATGTGTTTAAACTCGATCAACTCATCAAGCGCCGTGGCTGCCAGTTGGGCTAAGGTCGTGGCATCGAACTTCCGGCCTGGGATGGCCAGAACCACATCCCCTGAGTGGACGAGCGCAGCGAGCAGCACTACCAGCCATTCGGGCTCCAAACGGAATC
>Ga0315288_10012785_pt1 | contig 10535 bp, 13 predicted proteins | sample YL17G11_20_MG_FD_203454 | JGI IMG/M metagenome (GOLD analysis project Ga0315288, IMG submission 203454) | Sediment microbial communities from Yellowstone Lake, YNP, Wyoming, USA - YL17G11_20 | ecosystem: Environmental > Aquatic > Freshwater > Lake > Sediment | place: USA: Wyoming | collected...
AGGCTTCGCAGTTCGCGGCGAACTCCAGAGCATTGCTGTGGAAGAAATGAAGCATGCAGAGAAAATTGCTGAAAGACTCTTCTACTTGGGCGGAACACCCACAACGAAGCCGGACCCGATCAACGTTGGGAAAACCCTGAAAGAAATGATCAAGCAGGACATAAAAGACGAAAAGATCGCCATAGAAATGTACAAGCAGATAATTGAGATGGCGCAGAAAGAGGGAGACGTCACAACGGCTTTTATTTTCAAGCAAATCTTGGAGCAAGAAGAAGATCATCACGACACTTTCACAACGTTGTTTGAAGAAATATAGGTCAAAAGTTGACGCTGTTAAAGTGCATCTGCGAAATTGGCATTTGAATCGGCATTGGCAGGTTCTTGAGGAGAGCGAAGGAAGACAATAAGCTCCTTCAATACGTTCCTCTTCTTTTTTATTCATCTGAAGAAAATGATGCATTCTTCAAAATAGAAAGTGCTACCTTGTTCTTTCGTCTTGAAAACTAACATCAGGTTTTGCTTATTCTTCCGCTTTTTCTCCGCCTTCGGCTTCGCCTTGGCTGACAACTTCGGCTTCTGCGAATCTTCTGCTTATCCTCGTTATCTTTATCTTCACGTGGTCGCCTGCTTTCGTGTTCGGTACAAAGATCACTAATCCCTGTATTCGGGCTATGCCTTCTCCTCTGCGACTTGTTTCCTGAATATCCGCGTCGTATTCCGAGCCAACTTCAACTGGTTTCGGAGTGAATCCGCCTCTTCCTCTGAATCCTCGTCTTCCGCCGAAGTCTCCTTCTTCTTCCATTTGTTTCACCTCTCAAGTTTCGTTAACAAAAAACTTCCGATCGACAGTTCTGTGGCGTGCTCTACTCGACTGTCAGTTTTCCGAATTTTCCGACGTTTAGCTGTATCTCTCCCTTGAAGCTTGAGACGTAGCCGTTTTCCACTTTCACCATGTTGTCGACGTTGACCTTGTCTATCTGCTCGTTCCACAATGGCATCTTTATGGTGCCTGTTTCGTCACCGATTATTGTAGCTGCAACCTTGTACGTTTCATCCTTGAATCTCGACAGAACTTCGCGTGCGTCGGATTTTTCCATCACCTTGCCTTCAACAGTGACATTTCTCATTTTGTCTCGCAGTTCTTTAATTTTCAATTTTACCCTCCCGTCTGCGCCATTCTTTCCGCGACGGCGAACTTTCCGCTCACCGACCGAATTCTTACTTTGACACGTTCACCTATTTTGCTCCCTGCTACAAAAATCAGGTAGCCCTGTATTCTCGCTATTCCGTCGCCTCTGCTTCCGATGTCGTCGATGGCAACTTCCATTTCCTGATTCTCTTTCACAGGCGCTGATTGGATAAAAGGTCTGCTCGGGCGAAACCTTCTGTTGCTTCCAAACCTTCTTGGTTTTTTTGGTGCATTCTTTGTTTTTTCCGGTAGCCTTCTGGGCATGTCGTGTTTTCGTCCTTATCGCGGAGCCAGCCTTTGACCATGGGACCCCCTGTGCCGGGCTTGGGACACTTGAGCTTCGGTAAGGCCAGTTACATGAAAAAAAGCCCTTCAACCATATAAGTTTTGCTAGCCATTTACTCGTAGCCTAACGACTTCACAGGATCGAGCTTCGCAGCTTTTCTAGCAGGGTAAAGACCGAAGACTAAACACACGACTATCGCGAAAACGAAAGCCGCTACTGTCCATTCAGGCGTGAAGATGGGGCTTACCAGCTTTCAGATACAAAGCTGCTGCATGTTTCTTTTTCTTGCAAACATGCTTGCCTGTTCTCGACTCAAGATCCAAGCAAGAAGCTTCCAGCCAACAAAGTTATCAGGTAAGCTGCTGCTCCAATGAGAAAGCTTTTCGCCCAACCGAACCCAGTTAGCACGCGGACAGCAAGCGAACATAATGCGATTGTCCAGACATACACTGCTACTTGCGTGTACCTCATAATCTGGGAGGTGAGCCAAGTTTGCTCCAAAATCGCGTTAAATGCAATATCGCTTTCTCCACTTACGCCGCCAATCAACTCAAGCGGATAATGCACTGTGGGCGAGCTAAGATATGCAGCCGTGTTTACCAGTGACTGTATAACCATGGGCACCAGTGTGAAACCGATAACGATCAAAACAGGTTTCCAGAGAACGCTTCCCCCTAGGCCTCGACCCATCAAGTAGATCAAACCGGTTAGAATTACCCATACCAATAGAATCTGTGTGAACGCCATAAATGCATAGTTGACCAAGAAAGCTGTAGCCGCACTCTCCAACAGTGAGTTGAAGTTGCCGCGGAAGAATACTCCGTCAACAACCAAGGTTATGTTCGAACTATCAACCCAGGCGAAATCAAGCTTCAGACCTGTTATGTTGTCCCAGCTAGCAGCAGAGCTGCTGTTAGACCATCCGTCAGAAATAAGAGGCAGGGTCAGATTGTTCCAAACGTTGTATGTGAAGTTGGGGAGAGCTCCTGTCAGGTTATAAGAGAAATATTCTGAGGAGATCGTTGAAAGAAGTTGAATGGTCGCATTCGCAGGTTTCACCTCTGGGTTAGTCCACTTTATTCGGAAAGACAGTTTGCTGTAACCATCTGGACCTGAGCAATTCACCGGTCCAATATCTTTCAGTTGTGCCCAAACTTCAGTGTTATTCGTAATCGAGAAGGCTATGCTTTTGTTTCCGTAATAGCTCCCGTTCATACTGTCATTGCTTTCGGCAATCCCAGCGTTCGATGTCCACAGAGTTCTGTTTTCTGTCCACTCGTCCAGCAGTTTCCCGTCTGGCAGAGTTTTTTCAATGCAAGTTTTTGATATAGCCGCATAAGTGGATCCCATGCTTGCGGCTATGAATAGGATTACTATGAGAGTGGGTCCAAAGTATTTCGGATTTTGAATAATGCCTTTGAATGCTTTGTGGGGCGCGTATATGACTTTCAATATGTCAGTTGCAAACAATGTTTCACGCTCCGTTCATAACTTGCCTCTGATGGCTTATTAATGGTTTTCTACATTCCAATTTTCAATCGCCTGTAAGTCGTGTAATCCACGTATTCCAAGAAGGGATTCTCAGCCTGATACTTGACCGTCAGTTTCTGGTTCTTCCGCTTGTCCATTATCTGGCTTGTCGTGACAAGCGAGTAGGCATCGCTTCCGGCTCCTGAACCGTAACTGGCCACTAGAATGCGGTCGTCTGGCTTTGCCACATCTAGGACAGCTGCCAAACCGACCAGCGAGGCGCCTGAGTAGGTGTTGCCGAACTTCGCCACCTTAAGCATCGGCGTGTACTGTTCCTCTCTGAATCCAAGCTCTTTCGCGATTCTCACTGGAAACTGGACGTTCGGCTGGTGGGCGACAAAATAGTCTATGTCTCCGACTTGCAGCTTAAGTCGCTCCATCAGTTTCTTAGCTGACTTTCTGACGTGCTTGAAGTAGGCTGGGTCTCCGGTGTATCTTCCGCCGTGCATGGGGTGTGGTTCGCCGTCTCTTCGCCAGAAGTCAGGCGTGTCAGAAGTGCAGGAGTACCATCCTTCGACTTCAGCGATAACATCATTTTTCCCAAAAAGGAAAGCTGCAGCGCCATAGCCGACGAACAGGTCTAGTTCTCCGCCAGGACAGTCTCTTGGCGCTGCTTGCGAGTTGTCTGAGCCTATGACCATCGCGTACTTGATGTTTGACTTTGAATACTCGACCAGCGCGGTTGCATCCTTGAACACGCTGGTGGCAGCTTTGCAGGCGAATTCCGTGTCGACCGCGTCAACGCTCTGCATGTCGTCTTCTTCTTCGCCGAGTTTCAGAACTTGCGCAACTTTCGAGGCTATCGGTTTAACGGCGTACGGGTTTGATTCTGACCCCACGTAGATTTTGCCGACCAATGCGCTGTTAACTCTGGAATGTATCAGCGCAAGTTTTCCAGCTTCGACTGCCGCGGTTATCGAATCTTCGTCAATGAATGGAACAGAACGCTCAATGTTTCCTTCCTTTATTCTGAACCTCGAAGTGTAAACCCCGTAGCCGACTATCCCTGGAGAGTCGTACTCCTTCTTCGGCTTGGCAATCACATATTCCTGGTGTGGGTAGTACTCGTCGGCGAAGGTGAAGGCAAGAGAGATTGTTGGGATAACGTCGCTCTTGTCCACTGAGTAACGTCTTCGAAACCGTGGAACAACGCCTCTTCCTTCAAGAGTTGAAAAGTCAACCGCTTCGTTGCACGTTGCCATTCGATCAGTGATTCTTCCTGGAACGCGGATCTTTCCGTCGTGGAAAGAGATTATGCCGTAAATGTAGCTTCCAAGCTTGGTGAACTTGTTTGTGGGTTCGTTGATGAGCGTGCACACTTCCAGCTTGCCTTTCTCGTAGAACAGGTCGGTGTGAGTCATCCTTCCGAAGCTTTTTCTTCCGCAGTTTCCACAGTAGTCTCTTATCTCGAAATATTCCTTCCCACAGATCTCGCAGCGGGTTCCTCTGAGCCTGTCGCCAAGATATGAAACTCTTCTCTCTATCGGCTCACTGCTCGTCTGCTAATCCCTCCCCAAAACGTAAACGTATCCTTTCGTTCCAAACCCCTCGAGCTCAAGAACGCAACCACACTTGAGTTCCTCGCCGTTCTTGACCTGTCTTTCACCAGCCTCGCCCTTCAACTGCTTGACAACCTCAAATACCTGGGCGCCTCCAGTGGCTCCTAACGGGTTTCCATCGGCCTTGAGTCCACCGTTCATGTTCACAAAAAGTTTCTTTCGGCCTATCTCGTAATACCCCTTGTAATCTTGGCAACTCTTGTAGACACTTTCCCAGGCCTTTCCAGGCTCACAGAAACCTAAATCCTCAAGAGACACCATTTCCATGACTGTTGACTGATCATAAAGCTCAACAACCTGCATGTCAGTCAGGCTTTTCCCAGCCATGCTCAAAGCATTCTTCATCGCTATCCTACTTACGACAAAATGCGTCATGTCATCTCTAGCTGGGTAAGTCAGGTAATCAGTTGCAGAAGACGAGCCCAGAACGTATACTGGTTTATCCGTGTACTTCTTGGCCATTTCTTCACTGGTGAGAATGAGTGCTGCTGCGCCGTCAGAAATTGGGGCATAATCATAGAGTCCCAGCGGCTTTCCAGCCTCTTTTCGGGCGCTCAAGACTTGGTCGACCGTTATCTTTCTCTGATACTGGGCACACTGGTTTTTCGTGGCGTGCAAGTGGTTCTTCACTGAGACCTGTGCAAGAGCGACGTTTAGCTTTTCGAGTTTTTCGCCTATTATCCCGTATTTCTTGATGTAAGCTCTCAGCATCAGCTCATGATTTGCCTCGGGCGTGCATCCTGCGTAGAAGCTCCAAGGATCTTCTAGAAGCATCAGGTCGTCGCGGATCTTGTCCCACCTGTCTGTCATTTTCTCTATTCCGCCTACCAGAACCAAGCTGTACCTTCCAGCTTGTATGGCGTTGCAGGCGTTTGACAGTGCTGAGCCGAAGGAACGTGTTACCTCCATTGGGGCATGAAGCTCCGTGAGTTCTGAAAGAAAGCCCTCCTCGAGCCCAAACTTGTTAGTTATTGGCAGAAAATAGTCTGAGAGGTAGCAGGCTTCCAGGCTCTTTCGCTCGATGTCTGCTTCTGCTGAGGCTCTAAGCCAAGCCTCTTCAATCAGCTTTTCCGGCTCCTTTTCATAATGCTCTCCAAACCTTGTTCTACCGACAGCAATTATGGCCGGACGCACCTTCATTTTTCCGTGCACCTATTCATCAACTAGAAACTAACCATTCCATAATAACTTTTAAGTGTTTGCCATCTTGGCGTTTCCGCAGGCCGTTGACTTGGCAAGAATGGCTTTCAGCCTGATTTTCGTCTGGAAATGGCAGCAGAAGAATTCGATGCTGAGCTGCCAAAATTCTTAATTATGTTAGTCATGATAGACTTAGCACTCAGTGGTCTGAATGGTCTCAGTCGATCTGCTTGAAACCCTGAAGTTGGGAGGCTTCAGTGTGATTGCGAGCATGTCATGGATCGATGTTATTCCTGAAGCCTTCCGTCTGGTCTTCACTTTGACGCTTTTCTTTGCGAGTCTGTTAGTATTGGCTGGCGTCCTGTATCTTGCTGGGTTGGTTGTTGTCGGCAGGAAACGAACTCTTTTGGGTCAAGCGATGGTGATCTCTCTTCTCGGAACAGTTTTGTCGATGGCGTTTTTCATGTTCATCCCTTACGGCTTGGTTGCACTTTTTCTCAGCATCGTTGTTTGGCTGCTGTTAATCAAGAGGCTTTATGAAACTGGGTGGTTCGGCGCCATTGCAGTCGGCATATTAGCACTGGTCGTTTTCCTGGTCGTCGTCATATTTGCAGCTCTGGTCTTTGGCATTCTGTCCGAAATCTTGGGACTCTTCTCTTTTATGGTCGCAGTGTTGTAGGAGTTGTCGGGTTAGTGGGTGAGAGAAAACGCACGGCACTGCTGGGCTTGGCTTTTCTAATTCTGTTGATGCTTTCTTCAGTTGAAAATGCCTTCTTCTTCCAAATCTTAAGCAGTGTCCTTCAAAACCAGTACTTGGCTGTCGCTATGCTTTTTATGCACAACGTTCTGGTGATCTCTCTCATCATCTTGGGCATGACGTTCTACGTGAATCTGGTCTCAACCTTCTTCAAGAAGGAGAAGTACGGCAGCGTTATACTTGAGCATCCGAGAACGTTCGCTTTGGTTTTTACTCTGGTAATCGTTTTCCTGAGCATTCTGAGGGGAAGCAACATGCTTTACGGCGAAATAGACGTTGAAGCACTGCCGCTGATTCTGCTGATAAGCGCTCCGATCGGAATAGTCGAGGGGTACGGAATCTACTTGACAATCAAGAAGACGTTGAGCAACACAATGTCTATGAAAGAACTTGCCTTCATCTACGGCATCTTCTTCATAGCCGCCATAATGGAAGTTGCCTTCATAAATATTCTGGCGTGGATTTCAAAGGGATAAAGACTAGGACGTTCTAAACACTAGACTTAAAGGTTCAACCACAACAAAGAAGGAGCAGGTCACAATGCTCCTAACCTACACTGTCAAACACTTGTTCCGCTCGTGGAAACTCTTCTTGGCGCTGCTAATAGGCATCATTTTGGCCTCCGCATTCTTCGCTGGCAAAATAAGCGGAGACGAATACGTGGAGAGGAGGCAGAGCCTGAAGCAGATGAAAGACAGCCTCCGCGAGGAACTGCAGCGAATGGGTGTAACAACCTAGCCAGCTGCTCTAGTTTCAGAAACCTTTATTCCACGTTTCTTCAGACCATCTGAGAATTGGCTGAAAAGCTTCTTATCCATGCCTATTTTTTCAGGAGGCACAACACCCTTTTCTTTCACGGCCTTTTTCAGCATCAACTGCGCAACGATTGAGGCGGGATAGGCTGTTGTCCTCGCCATGGCCGTTATGCCCTGCTTCTTGTCGTAGTTATCTAACAAATGATACGAGTAGCTTGTTTTCTTGCCATTCTCCACTCCAACAACCTCAACCTTCAAAACCACAATGTCCTTGACTTCTGGTTTCCAGAGTTTCTCCCCGATAAGTTTCACAGTGAGCTTTCGCGGCGATACGTTCACGCCTTCAACGTTGATTTTCTTCTCGTCAAAGAACCCGAGGGTCTGAAACGCTTTTATCTTTTCAGCGTGTCCAAGGTATCTGAGGGTTTTTTCCCACATTTCTTCCACGTTTTCCATAGTGTACAGCAATGTTCTGAGTCCGTCAGTGTAGAATGCTTCCAGTTCTCCGACTTTTGGAAACGTGATTGCTTCGACTCCACTCAGTGCTTCTATTTCCACTTTCCTGCCTTTCTTGACTATTACCACTTTTCTTGTGTATTCATCGATGAGGCTTTCAGGGGACCATGTGATCGTGTAGCCTAGTGGAGGTACGGGTTTTTCAGGAAGTCCGCCGACCATGACGTGAACCGCCTTGACCTCGTCAAGCTTTCCCACGGCGTGTCCGACGAGAACATTACTGATGCCTGGTGCCAATCCACAGTCTGGCACGATTGTCACCCCAGCCTTTGCAGCCGAAGCGTTTAGCGTCATGGGGTTCTCAGCCATGTATGAAACGTCAACCAAATCCTTCCCGGCGTCAATGCACGCTTTGCAGAGGCCGTAGCCAAGCTTTCCAGGCAGAAATCCCATGGCCAAATCGAAACCTTTCAAAGTGTTGACTAACTCGCCATGGTTTGAAGTGTCAAGACCCGTCCATGAAACATTGTCCTTTTCGATTTTTTCAGCCACGTCTTTGGCTCTTTTCTCGTTCTTGTCGGCAACAACAATTTCGGTCGAGGGCACGCTTTTAACGAGATCTTGTGCTGAGACTGAACCTATGTTTCCGCAGCCGATGATGAGTACTTTCATAAACGTGTATTGGCTGACTGTTTTGGTTAAAAACTTTCCTTGTCTTCAGTGTCGTGTTTTTCGTTATTTGCAGCTCTGGAATACGTGCGGCTGGTGTGTGGAGTTTGAATTTGAAAGTTTTATATACAGCTGTGGCGACTATACCGTTGAGCATCATGGCTGAAATTTGTCCGACATGCGGGCTTCCCAAAGACTTGTGCGCTTGTGGCGAGATAGAGAGGGAGCAGCAAAGGATTCGCATACGGCTTGAAACACGCAAGTTTGGCAGACCAATGACAATACTTGATGGCATAGACGACAAGAACACTGACCTTGGAGGAATGGCTAAAAAACTGAAGGGCTTCTGCGCATGTGGCGGAACAGCGAAAAACAGACAGATACTTCTTCAAGGAGACCAGCGTGAAAGAGTCCGCCAATTCTTGGTCAAGCTTGGGTATCCTGAAGGAAACATTGAGCTCCAATAGCTGCCACACAAAAGGTGCAAGCCCGAGATGGAACTGCTGCGGGACATAAGAGAAGTATTCAAAACTCTGAACCATCGGGCACCATCAAAAACCTACTGTCCACGATGCGGAAGCGCAGAAATTCATCTATCCCGCAACCTCGACTATGCGCTGAACTATGGTCTTGCCTCTAAGAAATATGCGTGCGAAAAATGTGGATATGATGGTCCCATAGTCATGGAGCTTGAAAAAAAGGAATGCTGACGCTCTAGTATCTTCTAGTCTGGAAGTTCCAGACTCAGCTGCTTCTTCAACGACTTGTACCGGTTTCTCACTGTGACTTCTGTTACTCCTGCTGCCTCAGCAATGTCTTTCTGCGTCTTCTTCTCATTATTCTGTAAACAAGCGATGTAGAGAGCAGCAGCAGCCAACCCCATCGGGTCCTTGCCTGCGGAGGCCCTTCTTTTTCTGGCTTCTCGGAGTATCTGAATGGCGATTCCCTGAGTCCTGCCTGAAATTCCAGTTCTTTCAGCAATCTTGGAGACATATGTAAGCGGGTCAGCGATGGGCATGTGGACGTCAAGTTCACGCAGCAACAGCCTGTAGCAGCGGGCAACGTCCTTCTTGTCAACCAAGCTTGCCTCAGCAATCTCACGCAGGGTTCTCGGGGTCCCGCATGCGCGGCAGGCAGCGTAGAGCGCAGCTGCGGCAATGGCGGCGATGGATCTTCCTCGAACCAGACCCTTGTCCAGAGCCTTGCGGTAGATGACTGCGGCCTTTTCCTTGATTGGCGGCGGAATGTAGGCCTTGTCTGAAAGCCTGTCAAGCTCTGCCATGGCTTGCGCGAGGTTTCTGTCTACAGAAGAATGTACTCTTGAGCGTATCTGCCATTTTCTCAATCGCCACATTTGCAGGCGCGTGGATAACGGGAGTTTTCTTCCGAAAGCGTCTCGGTCAACTTGGCTTATCGCTGTTGACAAGCCTTTATCATGAACTGAATATGATGTTGGTACTCCAACGCGGCTTCTTGACGCCTTCTCTTCTTGTGTGAAAGCCCGCCATTCCGGTCCCTTGTCCATCATCTGCTCGTACAGGACGAGTCCGCAGTCGCCGCACACGGTTTCGCCTGTGTCGTAGTCGTGGACGAGGTTGCCACTTCCGCACTCGGGACATTTGTCGACTAGGCGTTGATGAACGCCGCTTTCTTTTTTGCTCAAGCCTTCTTCGCCTCGGTTAGTCTGACAGCGTAGAACCGGCGCGCTCATATTCTCCATCAGTGATTCAGAAAGCAGTATCTACGGCTCACGCGTAGCTACCCTAGTGAAATGTTTCAATATATAAATCTTACGGTCTTGTCAAGAGTATCTTTCTCACGAATTTTGAATACTTAAGCCGACTATTGATTTGTATAGAGGCAGTGAGCCTGTTGTGATAACGTTTCTGAAAAAGTGCGGCGAACGTTGGAGAGAGTTGTCAAGGAAATGCGCGTTAAGGAAAACGTTTATGGCATAGGTTTGTTCGGAGCTGGAGCCGCGGAGACGCTGCGTCATCGAGGGATGTTGACCTGTTAATCCTTGACAAGGCCAAGGAGACAATGCGCAGAATCCGTGCAGATAGGAAGGCTTTAATTGAAAATCGCTCATTAAAAAGTTAGCTTGGAAACATGGTGCGCGAAGCCCGGTGGTGTAGTGGCCAAGCATAGCGGGCTTTGGACCCGCCGACGAGAGTTCGAATCTCTCCCGGGCTAC
>Ga0315288_10012786_pt1 | contig 10533 bp, 14 predicted proteins | sample YL17G11_20_MG_FD_203454 | JGI IMG/M metagenome (GOLD analysis project Ga0315288, IMG submission 203454) | Sediment microbial communities from Yellowstone Lake, YNP, Wyoming, USA - YL17G11_20 | ecosystem: Environmental > Aquatic > Freshwater > Lake > Sediment | place: USA: Wyoming | collected...
TATTGAAAAGCCCGGGGGATTAGGCTATAGTTGACGCGCATGACTGGGTTAGCCCTGTAGCTCAGTATGGATAGAGCAATGGATTCCTAATCCATGTGTCGGGGGTTCGAGTCCCCCCAGGGCTACTTCAATTTTCCCCCCATATGCGCCTGATAAGTCAACAACATACAGGTGGATAACCGGCAAACAGCTAGTTAGTCCCCGTAAGCTTTTTTATGCCCCTTTTAGCCCCAAACACGTCATGAATCTTGACAGTCAATCTCCATTACAAATCCGAGTATCTACTATGTATGATCCCGGGTCCCGTTTCAAACTTGACACCATTAAGGAACGGATATATCCTAAATAATTATTGGGAATTGAGGGGGCCAATTATTAGGATCAAAAGAGCCTCTCTTGACATCATGTTTAGTTTTATCTAAACTAGCAATGTGCCCGATTCCAAGTTACCGGTTACAACTCCTCACTCCTGAGGGCAAAGATGCTGTTCGCGCTGTTGCTATTCTTATCTCCTCAGATGGGAAGGTGGGGGCCAACGCGGCTTTTGATCGGTTAGATCGCAAAGAGAAAGCGTGGTTTCACGTGAGTTTTGACTATTGGCGAGCAAACCAAGTCGGGAATAACAGAAGGTATCATGGGTGGACTAAATCACAATTTCAAGGCAAATATTGCGGATGCTTTGTTTTTAAGCATAGCCAACTTCGCTTATACGGCTTCCTATATCATCCCATAAAAACGAATCCCAGGTTCGAATTATGTGTTCTAATCCATCCTGCCTATAAAGATAGGGACGAGACTGATCCGGCAGACTTGGAGAGAACGCTGCAAACAGGCACGAAGCCTGAAATCGTTAATGCAATTGAGGATCATTTTCGAAGGTGAGGCCATGAAAAAACACTGGACCGCACGAAGTAACAGAGACTTTCTTTTTAGAATCGTTGCCGATTTTATTGTCCGTGTTGAAAAAAAGATGGAGCAGGACAATATCTCCCAGGGCATGCTCGCCAAAAAATTAGGAGTGTCTAAGGGGCGTATATCTCAGGTTCTTAATGATCCCGGGAATGTCTCGCTCCTCACCGTTGTCAAATTCGCCAGAGCGCTGGGCATGAAAGTTTCGGTTGTCGCTTATGAAGATAGTGATCCGAAGAACATCCAGGGACCGGTAATCTCTGAAATATTCGAAACTTGTTGGGAAAAATGTAAGAAACCCCATGATTTCTGGGCCCTAGAATCGGTTCGTCCTACGGAAATTACTATTTCGATACCGCCGCTTCTTAAATCGCTTGGCGATAATGTTTGGACCCAGGTTGGCGGCTCAAGAATGGATTATGCAAAGCTTTCCACGAAATTGTATCATGATCCGAAGAAGATCGTTTTTGAATTAGGAGAATAAAAATGGCAGAGATAAAAACGATAACACTAACTCACAAAGAGGTCGCTGAAGCATTGATAAAGTTCCAAAAGATCCACGAAGGCATCTGGCAGCTTTATGTTGAGTTTGGCATATCCGCGGGCAACATCGTGTTCGGACCGAATGATACTTTTCCAGCCGCTATCGTTCCAATTAAAAAACTTGGTCTTATGAAGACAGATGAAAAAGATAGCCCATTAGCAGTCGATGCCTCAGTCGTGAATCCAAAACCTAATGGCACAAAAACAATAAGTGATAAGGATGCCGACGGGAATCCCCTGCCTAAATCATAGGATTATTAACCCTTTCCTTTCACAATATTAGCCTCAGAAAAGCCGAACTTGGGCTCAGGGCGTTTTTTAATGGAAAGGTTTGCCCATATCCGCAACGATGGCCTTGCGGATTCTACTTTTTAAAGAACTCGGTTTTTACTCCTCAGGCGCGAGCTCGCTTTTTCAATCGCTTTTTGCACTTCCCGGATTTCTCCTCTTGAAAATATGATTTCCCCCTGATCCTCGAACTTCGTGTATGGGATAAATCCTTTATCGCACATTCTTTTAAGAAACGACAAATGTACCTTCAAGAATGCTGCGGCCTCTTTCAAATTAAACATACCCTTTAGAATTTTTCCATTGGGGAAAACTATTGTTGGATATCGGCTCTCTATGTCTCCACCATCAATAGTATCCATTGTGATGTAGCTTTTCTCAAATTCAATCCTTGTTCCCTGTTTTGTTGCATGGGGAGAAAAATAATGTGCTGCCCGATATTCTATATCTGACTTTCTTTCGGGATTCTTAATAAATTTGAAATACGCGCTTCTCAGTGTCTCCGGAGTGAAAACTGGGCATTCAAACGCCAATTCGCAAGAATAAGTAGCCTTCTTTATATATTTCCAAAGCCACACTAATAATGACCTGATTACTTTCCAATCGGGTTCACCACCTTCTTTCTTAATAACTTGAGCGAAAACAAAAGCGACTTTATTTCTGTTATCCGTTGGATGGCCTTTTTTTCTCCATAGAGATTTTCCCAGTAACCATCTTTTGTCAAAATCAATTTGTCGATCGATTGTTTGAAGCAGTGGGCTAACTCCCGGATATATGTTCTTGATATATTCAATTTCCGCTTCGAAAATTTTTCCTTCTTTTGATGCTCCCATGGCCTTAAGGTCTTTCGCAAATACTTCGATAATACGCTTTTTAAGGCTCTCCTTTCTCTTGATACTGCCCCTAATCTGTTTGTATTTCTTAGCATGGCCTTTTCGTAATATGGGTGGGAGATCCTCGGGAGCGTCGCTATACCTAGGATCTGAAAGGCAGATTATGTGTGCCAACGCATAACAGAACGGATATAGTCCATGACCATATTTTCTAAATAGAAAAGTATCTAATTTTTCTGGCGTCATTGAATAACGATTGCGGTGATTAGTCATAGTCGCTCTGCTGACTTATCTCATTCAATAACAATAATATACGACTTTCTCTTTTGGCTCATAAAAGGGCCAATTAGGTTTCGTGACAAAGCCGAAAATAATATTAACATGAAAGGCATGAAACAACAATCTGTGGAGGTTTTCATGTTCTTTCAAAATAGGATCCGAGAAGCAAGACTCTCTAAGGGCTTAAGTCAGGTCGAGCTCGGAAACAGAGTTGGAGTCAACTACGGAACGATGTCTCGGTTGGAGAATGGCCACGTCAGGGCCGTCAAAAGAGTGAGAAGAAGGCTTTCAAGAGTTCTAAGAGCTAGCGAGTCTTGGCTCTTTCCTGGGTCCTCCAAAACGCCACTTCCTAATAATGAACAGGAGGATTGATATGCCAATCGAGCGCCGTTTTTACACGCCTAAGGAAATTTCGGTTTTGTATTCCCTCCATTTGCAGTCGGTATATTCGATGATCGCCGCCGGAATTATTCCGGCCGTTCGTCTCGGCCGCGCTATTCGCTGTGACCTAAAGGTTCTGGAGGCGCAGCTTGATGCGCAGGTCAAGGGACAGGCTGCGGGCCGGGGTAAATAATGAAAATCCAACTATTCCATCGTCAGGAATTCCTCGACGGAATGCAGTTCACGCTCCTGACGCAAATCAAGGTCCTGACTTCGGATGGCCGACAGCTCTCTTTTGCGAGAATTACGCCAGAGCTTTTAGGGTTCATCGGGCGGCTGGAACTGGACGTTCCCGACCCCCTGCTGAACTGGAAAGGCAAAATACCGTGTTCAGCGAATACGCCGATAAATACTTGAAAAAAGGCTTCTCCATTTTCCCGGCAAAGTCGGACAAGAAGCCGGCGATTCCTGCGTGGGTCCCGTATCAAACCCGAATCCCGTCAGCCGAGGAGATAGAAGCCTGGTCAAAGGACCTGGGCGACATGAACATCGCTATCATCTGCGGACGGCTATCGAACCTGACCGTGGTCGACGCCGATACCCAAGCGGCTATTGACGAAATCGAATCGCTACTTCCTGATCAATGCAAGATCCCCATCGTCCACACCCCGCGAGGCGGCCGGCACTACTACTTCGAATTTTGCCCCGCCCTCCACAGCCGGAACGCCGCCCAGGCCGGGATCGATATCAAGTCGGAAGGAGGCTATGTTCTGGCCCCGTCGTCGCGGACTTCTCTGGGTACCTATAAGTGGCACGAGAGTCTGAACCTGAACATGATGGAACGGCCAGCAGTCCCCACGGAGCTTCTCGCGTTTTTATTAGACGGGAGCGCCCGTCCGGGAACTCCGTCGATTCTGACGCTTAATCAGCCGATTCTGGTGCAGGGATCGCGGGACGATGACCTCTATCACGCCGCCCTCATGCTCTTCAAGGACGGGCGGCCACGGGATGAGGTCGAGCGGATCATCGTCAACATGGCGAAGGTCTGCACGCCTCCCTTCCCCGAAAAAGAAGCGCTGGCGAAGGTCGAAAGCGCATGGAAGCACTATCGGAAGAACCCCCAGACCGCTAGCCTCCAAGATAACGACTTTGACCCCGCCAGCGTCCTGATGACCGGGGCCGAAATGCAGACCCTCGACATCCACGTCGATTGGACCGTGGATAAGCTCATCCCCGAACGAGGACTGACCTTGATATATGGCCCGGGAGGTGTGGGGAAGACATGGCTTGCCCTTGCTATCGCACAGGCTGTAGCCAAGGGTAAATCCTTTCTTGGGTTGCCAACGAAACAAAAGCCCGTCTTTTACATCGACCGCGAGAATCCATGGCCCTTGCTTGTCGAACGGGTGCGTAAGATGGATATCCGCGACGTTCGCTTCTGGCACCTCTCCTTCGCAGTGCAGCCGCCCAAACTCGACGCGCCCACCTGGGAAATCTATAAGAAACTTCCGACCGGAGGTCTCATTTTCTTCGATACCGCCCGATCCTGCCACGACGGCGATGAGAACAGCTCCAAGGACGTCGGACTGATCATGAACCGGCTCAAGGAGCTCCGCGAGCTCGACAATGACCTCGCCCTCCTGCACCACACGCCCCGAGTTAACGAGCGGGCCGCGAAAGGCAGCACGGCATGGGAAGACCTGGCCGACCAGGTTCTCGCTTTCTACCGAGTGCGCCGGGGATCACTCAAGGAGATCAAAGAGGAGATCGACGCGGCTGAATACGACCCGGACACCCTCTACCACCTCGGGACCGGGAAAAAGACACGGTATGCACCGGTCAAGTTTTACATCACGGCCAATTATGAGACAGGAGAATTCATCCTTGCCGAAGACCCAGGCGCCAAAGTAATAAACATGCTCGCCGAACACATCGCCGGAGAAGGCAGCGGCCAGAACCAGACCGAAATCATGAAATGGGCTAAGGAAAATCTCGATGGCAGCACTCGCACCGAGAACCTCATCGCACTTCTGAAGCGCGGAGTACGCGATAAACGCTGGCGAGTGCGCCCAGGATTCAAAGGAGCCAAGTATTATGAGCCACCAAAATGATGTGATGTTTCCTGCTTTCCATACTAAGGATATGGAAAAGCGGAAACCACACTTCACCGGTTTTCCAAACCAACGGGAAAAGCAGGGAAAAGCAGGAAAAGCAAAACGCTTTACCCGAGAAGTCCTTTTCCGGAGCTTGGGAAAAGCTAGTCCCGAAAGCGGCCTTTTCTCACCCAAAAAACAATTGTGGTTTTCCCGGACTTTGGAAAAGCAGAAAACCGTTTAAAATGCCCAAAACACCGCCAAGCCAAGTCCAAGCCGGTGTCCCCACTATGCTCTTGGCGTCGTGTAACGTTTGGGAGGGGATGATACCACGAGAGGAGAATGACGATGGACATGATCAAGATAACTGGCTTATGGAAGAAGGAAGGCAAAAACTGCGTGTTCTACTCGGGCTCCTTAGGCTATGGCGCTCAGGTGCTGGTCTTCTCGAACAAGTTCAAGCGCAGCGAGAAGGACCCGGACTTGAACCTGTTTATTGCGCCGAAGGCCGAGCCAGAGGAGAAGGCGAAGGATGAGAGGGCCGATGATTCTGAGATCGCGTTCTAGGCGGGCTGGAGATTCCGCAACGCGTTGCGCAGTCTTTTGGCCATTTGCCCACTCGCGCGGGAAAGGGTTCATCTATGCTAACCGCTGGCATAAAACACCTTTGCCCCTCGCCGGGGGAAAATATCACGCCGGCGTGACAAATTGTCATGGAGTCGAATGTTTTGCTCTTTGCCCATACGCGGTTGAAGGGAGCCTGGTTCCGCGGGAGTTCGGGCAAGGGGGCGGAGGAAGATCATGACACCCTTGAGAGGCTGGGCGGCCGGGAGGCAGGGTACGCGAATGAAGTGCGACTACTGCGGAAGGATCATAGTCAAGCCCGATTCCCGTTCAATTCCCTGCACGGCTTGTGGTCACGGGCATCTCCGCGAGATGAAGCCGGGGAGCTGGGGGACGTGGGGGCCGCGACCCCCGGAAGGACTGTCGCCAAAAGGAACGGGGGGAAGCTCGGCTGATGAAGATATCGTAGAGCGGGTAAAGCGCCTTTACACGATCATTGTGAACGGGGAGCTGGGGGACGATGAGGACAGCCTATGTAAGCGGGTTTGCATTGTCAGGGAGCTGGAAGCGATCACGCACAAGGATTTTCGGAACACGGCTGAGTTTCATCGGGAGGTGAGCGCGTTTCTTGCTAGGAAGAGTCGCATTAAAGAAACGGAGGGGGCGAGGTTTAGGAGGGCAAGGCGGCGTGCAGGATTGACCATTAAAGAATTGGCTGTCGAACTTGGGGTGACGAAGCGCACGGTGATCCGATGGGAAAGGAACGAATCTCCGCTCTCCGCGAGTGCCGTAGAGTGGTTAAATAAAACGCTCTCAGATGCCCCAGGATCGAACGACACCGAAAAAGAGCCATATGGGGAAAAGATGACATTGGTGTCGGAGCGTGTATGATTCTATAGAAACGCTGTTTTTCGACATAAAGTATATGGGGGGAAGGTGACACGGAAAATGCACTTCACTCACTTGAAGGAGAACGAACGTAACGCGAGCCTAGGGCTCGACGACCTATATCGCGACAGAGAACCAGCCGGAGGAAGTTCTCAAGCCTCGCATCCTCGCGTGCGGGGACGATACGGACAAACTTTACTATGTCCGCCATGCCTTGATCCCCACGGGAGGCAAGGACAATAGTCTCCAAGTGTTCGATATTGCAAGGCACCTTCCGGCGCTAAGGAAAGCCGTCGCCGAGATCGGGGACGTACGCCTCGCCGTCATCGACCCCGCGATATCCCACGTCAGCGACAAGGTCGACCCCAACTCCTCAACCCACGTCCGGCACGTCATGGATGCCCTCTCAGACCTCGCGCGGGAGACCGGGATCGCCCTCGTCGCCTCCGCCTAACCGCCTCAAATAGATTCCCACTAACGTAGTTTCATTTTTTTATTGGCCTTATTTTATTTTTTTGTGGGTCGAAGCCGCCCACCGGCCGGGTCGGGGGGGGGGCGGCGTCGTCCGTCAACGATTTGGGACGATTTCCCCCCGAGAAACTATACAGTTGAAGAGCCTGGGACCTGAGACAGGCCAGGAGGTGTTGGGATGTCACGAAAGTGGATTACAGGCGACGATTGCGTCTCCTGTGGTCATGGACACGTCTTCTTCTTTGAAGAGAGGACCGAGGACGGACCCAGCGGGCGCCTACACTTCGGTGACCTTATTTGTGCCGCGTGTGGGGCAAGTCAACGGCAGTCTTGCTTTGATTACCAGGTGCCGGACATAGAGCCGGACCTCGGGCCACTCTTCGGGGGTTCAAAGTGACCCCTTCTAAGCTCAAGCTGGCTCTCAAGGTAGCAATCAAGGCGCGGCGTCCGGTGATGATTTGGGGATCGCCAGGCGTCGGCAAGTCTGCGGTTGTCCGCCAGGTCGCGGACGAGCTCGGGCTCGTATGTCAAGACGAGCGCGTCTCGGACCGGGACCCGGTTGATTTCCGGGGCCTTCCTCATATTGTCAACGGCGTGACGGAGTGGACCCTGCCGGGTTTCCTTCCAAGGGACGGCCAAGGGGTGCTGTTCCTGGACGAGTTGAGCGCCGCTCCGCCGTCTATTCAGGCGGTCGCTTATCAATTAATCCTGGACCGACGTCTAGGCGATTATCGCCTTCCGGACGGGTGGGCGATTCTCGCGGCGGGAAACATGGACTCGGACCGGGCTGTCGTCTCGCGGATGTCCTCTGCCCTGGCTAACAGGTTCGTCCACCTGACTTTCGATGTTTCCCTTGATGATTGGATTGATTGGGCGCTTGATAAAGGCATCCGGCCGGAACTCTTGGCGTTCCTGCGGTTTCGTCCGGAACTCCTTCATTCATTTGATCCGGCCAAGGGCGAAAAGTCCTTTCCTTCTCCAAGGACCTGGGAATTCGTGAGCGACTTGATGAACGCGGACGGCCAGGACTGCGAGGCGGAACTCATCCAAGGCGCGGTCGGGGCGGGCGCTGGCGTTGAATTCTTGGGATTCCTTCGGACCTTCCGGGACCTGCCGGACATCGACGGGATTTTCAAGGATCCGGCGGGGTCCCCAGTTCCGCATAGTCCGGCGGCGCTCTACGCGGTGTGTTCTGCGCTGGCGCGTCGGATAACAACTCATGCGTCATTTGGCGCGGCGCTTGAATACACGAAAAGGATCGCGGCGGAATACCAGGTCTTACTGGTCAAGGATACGGTCAGGATGAAGCCAGAGCTCCGGTCGAGTTCCGCCTTCGTCGCGTGGGCGGTCGATAATAGCTGGCTGGTGCAAGGATAACATGAGAAATAAAGTCATTATCATCGTTGAGGGCGGCATCGTCCAGAATGTTCTTGGCGTGCCTGCGGGAGTGACTATCGAGGTTCACGACTACGATACCGACGGAGCGGACTCGGAATACGACGACAGGCTCAGGCGTGATCCGGCCGGGGATGTTTATCACCTGTCGGCATGGGAAAAATAAGGGGTGACAAATGAACCTTTCAGAAAAAGCGATGCTGGTTAATCTTTCAATCGCGCAATGGTCCGGGCGAAAACTGGACCGGGTCGTCACTGATGAGGTCGTCGCGGACCATAAGGCGGACCGGGACGCGGGGCGGTGGAACAAGTCCCTTGTCCTTGGGCGGGCGCTCGAGGGCGTGAAGCGGGCGGCGAATGATGCGCGGACGTTCCACTACATGAATACCTTGCCTTGGGCTGACGACGGAGCCAGGATTCTGACGGCGGCTCACTTCATGGAATACGCTAAAAGGATCGGATACTTCGAACGAGAGTTTAACAGGGAAGCGGACGATTTTGCCCGGGATTATCCGTCCTTCGTTACGGCGGCCAGGTCAGGCCTTGGCGACATGTTCAACGAGGCTGACTATCCGCCGGCGGCAGACGTCCGGCGCCGGTTCTCATTCTCGGTTGATTTCCGGCCGCTCCCTTGCGGCGACGATTTCCGGGTGGACCTGTCGGCGGACGATGTGGCCAGGATCAAGGGCGACATCGAGGCCAGCGTCCAGACGGCGACGGCTGAGGCGATGAAGGACCTTTGGCGGCGGCTGTACGATGCGGTCCGGCACGTGTCCGACAAGCTCAAGGACGGGGACGCTATCTTCAGGGATTCTCTCATCGGCAATGTCCGGGAGCTTGTCGACCTTCTCCCGGCGCTTAACCTGACGGGGGACGCGGCGCTGGCGGCGGCGGTTGTCGAGGTTAAAGGCAAGCTGGCGGACCTGGACCCGCAGGCGCTCCGGGATCACGAGGCGGAGCGGGCGCAGGCGGCGCGGACGGCGGACGAGATCGCGCGGAAAATGGCGGGATACTGCGGGGCTTAATATGACGGAGCGGAAACAAGCTATCGCGGCGGCGATGGCGCTTGAATTTCAGCGCGACGACGATTTATGGACCATGATTAGAACTTACGAGCGTGGGTGGTGTGAATATAATTCCGGAAGGGGGTGCCGGGACCCGCTTGGTCGTGCGTCTCGGTATAATTATGAGCGGAGTTATTGTCGGGCCGCTCTAAAGCGGCCGGATGAACCTTACCAATTATCAATGTTTAAGTTCTGCTCTGGGATCAGGCGGCTGGCGGGGCTGTTCTTCGCGGACCCCGAGGAGGTGCGGCTTATTCTTCTAGGCAGGAAAATTCTTAATCTGGCATGGAAAGAATGATCGCCTCCAAGCGGATTGTCAAGGCTCGGGCTCAACTTGTGTTGAGGGAGCCGTTCTTCGGGCGCTTGGTCCTCCGGCTGGACATGGTCGAGGACCCCAAGGCGCCGACGGCATGGACCGACGGGCGGCGGATAGGCTACAATCCAGCGTTTATCGATGGCCTAAAGGACGAAGAGCTCCAAGGCTTGCTCGCTCACGAAGTTATGCACTGCGCGAACCTGCATCCATACAGGCGGGAGTCCAGGGGTCCGGCCAAGTGGAACATGGCAACGGACTTCGCAATAAACGGGATCCTACTCAATTCAGGTTTCAAACTCCCGAAAGGGGTGCTCTATGATTCCGCGTGGGATGACGACGCGGCGGAGCGGATCTATAACGCGCTCCCGGACCCGCCGCCGGACTCGAACGGCGGGGCCCTGGACGAAGTGCGGGACGGCCAGGGCGAGGACGGCAAGGCCCAGGGCGCAGGGGGAGCGCAACAAGCGGCTGAGGAGTGGCGCGAGGCCGTCGTCCAGGCCGCGACAGCG